>Ga0116231_10013446_pt1 | contig 11497 bp, 7 predicted proteins | sample S1TSphgellanicum_2_FD_89695 | JGI IMG/M metagenome (GOLD analysis project Ga0116231, IMG submission 89695) | Host-associated microbial communities from peat moss isolated from Minnesota, USA - S1T2_Fd - Sphagnum magellanicum MG | ecosystem: Host-associated > Plants > Peat moss > Unclassified...
ATTAATGACTATTGGTGGCTATTATATTAATGGCTATTGGTGGCTATTTTATTAATGACTATTGGTGGCTATTATATTAATGGCTATTGGTGGCTATTTTATTAATGACTATTGGTGGCTATTATATTAATGGCTATTGGTGGCTATTTTATTAATGGCTATTGGTGGCTATTCTATTAATGCCTATTAGTGATTATTCCGTTGAAAGCCATTGGTGGTTATTTTATTGGTGGTTATTGATGGCTATTTTATTAATGGTTATTGTATTATAAATTATTGTTTGATATTCTATGTTATAATATCATAGGCCATTAGTAGTTAATATATTATAGGGTATTTGAAATTATTTTTCATAGGTTATTATTTTTTATTTAAGTAATTTTTACCTTAGGTCATTATATTTTGTTTTAGATTATTTTAAAGTTTTTATGCTTAGAATAAAATAATTTATAATAACATAAAATAAAATGACCTTGAATAATTTAAAGTATAACTTGAAATAACATATAATAATTTAGTGTACAATAATTTATAATAGCATGTAATAACATAAAATATAAGTTAGAATAACTAAAATAACTTAAAATAATATAAGGTATATCATAAACTAACATAGATAATATTTTTAAAAACATATAAATAAACCTATTTGCTATAGTAAATTGTAATAATGAATTATGTTAGTTAGTAATGAAACATGATGTCTACATAGTGATATTATAATGAAATAATTTTCACTATGTGAAATCAATAAAATGCAATGAAATTATTTCACTTTTAAAGTCCAATAGTGATTTAAGTTAGTAAATTACACCCCACTTTGGTAGTAGTGAAAGAATTTCTTTGGATTATAATGTAATGTGAAAAGGGGGGCTGTCTACTTATTGTGCAATCTGATCTAATCCTGGATTTTTGGCATAATTGTATCAACCGTCTTGTTGTGACAGCGCCCCATCATTGTTGCATGGGAATGCATGGCCGACTTGTTTCTAAGCTGTGTGGTGTGTGCACGATTGGGCATGGCGGCTGGCATTGATGGAGCTCGACTCATGAAGGCGGCGTAGCTGAGGATGGAGCGGGAAAAATGGAACGACGTTGGATGACTGGAGGAAGCTTCTGGAGGAAGCCAACGGGGAACTGAGGAAGGGAGATTGGGTGTCTGATGGAGAATAGAAAAAAAAGAAGAGAGTGTGGTAGCTGAGTAGCAAGAGTCTTGACCACGAGAGTGATCTTCCGCTGCGTCTGATGGATGGTCTAGCTCGTTGCTGCAGGAGGACATAGAGAGAGGGAGAGAAGAGGAATTAGAGGGACAATCAGTGCTTCCTGTTTTTGTAAGAACTCATGCTCGAGGGCCGTGTTTGCGCTCTCGGACTGTACATACTATCCATGAATGATAATCCAAGCATTTTCCTCAGAAACATCTGCGTACAGTGTGTGACCATAGCCGTGCGTCGTGTTGAGCAATGCATTGCCGGGTCTGTCAGTCTTGAAGTTGCAAGTGGGTCAGTGAGCGATGGCAGGAAGGTAGTCCGAGTCAGGATAGACTACGTGTCTGCGCAATTGCAGTGGATTGTTAGATCACAAAAGCTAAGGGTCTGTGGGAACTCGCGTCATTACTGTGGGTTTTCTGGATCCTCCTTTTTGGTTACAATAACTCTTTGATTTATCTAATTGAAACTGAAAATATAGCTTGGTGTTCACAATTTATTATTGTGTTTCATGATGTTTGGATGTAATTTCTTTTACAATATCATAAAGAAAAAGAATTGGTTATATTTTTATGCAAATGTTTCATTTATCAAATTGAAATGGAGGTTCACAATTTGCTTGTAGATTAGTTTTGAAGGAAGCTAATTTGTTTGTCATGTTGAGATCTCCCAAACCATAGTGTTTCTTATTGCACTCTTGGTACCACTGGCAAGTTGACATGAAGGAAGCTAGTTTGTTTGTCATGTTGAGATCTCCCGAACCATAGTGTACCATTGGAAAACCCTTGCTGAGTAGATAAGGGTGTATTAAGTTGCTTTCATAAGGTTTTGATCTATGAGAGAGAAGTTATTGAATATTGAATTATTTTTTTCATTGAAATTTCATTTGATTCAAAACTAAAATTTATAAGGGAATTTGGATGTGCTATTGGTATTGTTGCAAAAATTTTGATGAGAAGGATTTAATGAAGGTGATTTGGAAAAAAAATTAGACATCAAGTGCGAAAAAGATATTGAAATTTGAGTAATTTTTTATCATAGAAAATTCAATTAAATTATAAAAAATGATTTTGAAGGGAAAAAATAATTGGGTAACCAATTTTCACTTGAGCCAAGGGCAGTACATGCTACACTAGTTTGAAATTAAACAACCATTTTTGACATTTTTAAATTTCTTAAAACAACTCCAATAATGTCTTACACATTACATTTTGGATAAAGTATATCATATAAATTTAGTTTGAATAAAAAAATGTTGTTTGGGCCAACAAGTTTGTAGAGGATTTAGTTGCATTAAATATCTTTGCACAATAAAAAAGATTGTTGTCCATTTGCTGGCTATACCGACTAGGTCAAGTGTTGCACACATGTTTCTTTTATTGGTGAATTTTTGCCAATTTTTGACCTAGAAAATATGATCTCAACTTATACCAAAAACTTTTCATGGAAAAGATTGATCTAGATTGACCAAATTTCAAAGGGGTTTTTTTCCCCCCAAATTGCTAGATTTTGATGATAAGTTTGAATAAATAGCCATGAATATAAAATGGTTTTTATTTTATTTTCCCCCCTTGCTTTCATGTCTAGTATGGAACCAAATGTTATTAAATTAATTTTTGGATGATTGCCACTTTAACTAGATCAAAAAACCCTTAAAAAAAACCTTATGTTGCACTTAAATTATCTTTCAACTTCATATTATCTCACTTTCATATTTATGGGATGAGGTTGAAAATTAAATTTTACCATGTTTGGAAAATAATTAAGCCCACTTAGATGAATGGTCCAAGGTCCAAATTTGTAGAACCAATTCAGACTCATTTGAAGCAAATTGAATCCTTGAATTGGACCCTACTTTGGACCTTAGCTTGCATATGGGTTCTTTAAATCATGAGCTCTCCTATTTAGCTTATCTTTGTAGTTTGAACTAATTGATTTCCCCTCCAAAATGGTGCCATATAAATTTAGTTGTGATTTGCCACTTTTTGTCTTGGATTGTCATATCAAGGCCCATGGGTTCAATTTATGGATCTCATCCAATAACATTGTTCTACTTCACTAGAGCTTGGAGCTTGTATCCTCATTTAAAGTGGCCTTTACTACCCCTTTTAAACATAACTATTAACCCAAATAAGTGGTATGGGTGAAGTTCCTCTTCATACACAAGGGATTGTGTCAATGTTTTAGTACACCCTCGCTACTCAAAATTGATAGATCGAAACAAGGGAATGTTGATTGCGACTGACATGCAATGCCTCAAACTTTCAAAGAAAATTCCATGATGATTAAATCCTTTAATGACCGAATTATGAGTGAGATCTCTTTGTCAAAAACCCTTAAGACAAAGAAAAGTTCACAACATGAAGATCATGAATCCATTCCTTGTGTTCCTTAGAGTTTCTTCACTTGAATGAACAATATAAAAAACTTGGTGATTAACATGTCCAAGTTGACAACAAGAGTTAGATGAAGAGAAAAGTTATAACATAATATTTTGTACATTTTAGAGGTACTTAATCTTTTTTGGGAAAAGAGAATAGTTTTTTTTTTGGGGGTAATTTTTATTATGTAGATCCTTTTGCTTTTTATTTGAGGCTAGTTGAAGAATCAAGTGTGTAGATCAACTAATTTTGTAAGAATGAGATTGTCTATTTCTTCAACCTAAAATTAGAAACTAGAAAGGTTGAAAAGGGCTGAAGGAAGACCAAAGAGATCTAATAAAAAACACATTGAAGAACAAGGAAATAATTTAGTCTTCCTATTGAGTTCATGCTTGGTCATGAACATGTTTTTTTTACACTCCAAGAAAACAACATCCTCATGATTCGATGATGACCATACCCTAAATTTATTTATTTATTGTAGGTTTTGAACATATCATTAGACTTGCTTAAAAATAATTAATGTTTTTGGAATGTGCTAATACCTAAAGCAAAATAAATTTAGCATTTACATTTGACCCAACATCCTAAAATCTAAAATACTTTATTTATTAAGGAACAACCTTGTACCTAAAACTTTTAGATTGACCATACTTTCTTCTTCATACATTTCTTGTGCATAACAACCCCATATCATAATACCTTGACAAGTTCAACACATGTTTGTCAAATAATTAATTAAATTTAAATATTCCATTAAAAAAATTCAAAAGATTCTTCATTTTTAATTTTCAAAATTTTTTTTTTGGGAAAATTAAAATTTGAAAACTTCAAAATTTCTTAATATAATATAATTTGTGTTGGTGTTGCCAAGGTCCTATAATACAATGATGAAATAAAAGACAATATAAGTGTGAACTCACTTGAAATGGGTTCGTTGACCACATGGGTAACATAAGATATGGGATTTCATTTCAAAATATTAAATATTTTCATTTATTAAAGTTATTTGTAAAGTTTTGTGATTAGGGGCTGAGAATGACCAATTTCGGCATAATAGGGCATTAAATGTGTAATTGTAGAAAGGAAGAAATGAATAAAATATTGATGGCTAAAAGCTTCACAAGGAAGACAAAAAAAAGAAGGCGAAAAAAAGGCCAAAAGACAAACATCTCGTAGGAACCAAAAAAAGGGAGAGAGTTAGTCCCTTTTGTGGTAAGAAGTTATCTCACCCACGACCCTTCTAATGTTGCCTGCATGCAAATCGTGAGATCTAATAATAATAGGAGGTTTATAACATGCATCACCTGTTAACACAATTTTCTTCTCTATAGTAGAAATTAAAACATGTTGAAGAACAATATTAACATGCAACTTGAAAAATTGAATAAAAAAAGACAAGGATAAATGACCTCTCGATTGTTTAACATGGAAAAAAAGGGCACAATCCTTGATGAAACGATCCATATCACATTTAAATGCACCATGCACCTCCATGGCCATCAGAATAAAGTGGTGCCTTTCATGAAGCTCTTTATACTTGTTGATTTTAACAATGGCATTAAATTTCACAGCTACATTTGTTGGTCGACTAATGACACTTGAAGCCACTATCTTTCACATTGTGTTAGTAACCACCACATTGACAACGAAGACTTGGTCCTTTTGAATCATGTAGAAAATTGTTTGTAATGAAACTCTTAACATAAGGGTGTACCACTGTTCTCTCCATACAACATGCCCATTCTTTCGAGCAAGGGCATACATGATGTATCAAATGAGGTCATGTGTGACTATCCAATGACCTCTAAAACGAGCAATGAATTAAATGTGTGCTAGGTGCATCCAACCTATGTCCACACTCTCACATGAGAAGATTGGATGCCGAAGGTTGAATCAAATTGAGACGAAAATGTAATGCCAAGATGAAAGTAAAGTGTGCGATGCGAAACGAATGGATTGAAGTCATGAACATGTAACTAGGAATAAAAATTATACAAAGTGAAATAACTAAGACCCAAACTAGTTTTTTCACCAATTTTGATGGTCAATTGAATTTCATCCTATCTTTCCTTTTTCATGAGCGCCTTCATGACTATTACATATATTTTCATTACTCTATTTGTAGAATTATAATGACTAGTCTCGATCCTAAGTTTCAACATTTCATAGTAAGATTTAATAAAATTTCCTTATTTTGCGAATACCATTGAAAGAGGGGAAAGGGGGTGAAAGCATGCCCAAGCACAAGGTGAAAACAAGGTGACTTTACATATAACTCTATTGTGTTGTTAATGGTGGAAATTTTCTATTAATTAGGGCTAATTGAATGTGTGCATGATGGACATTAAAACCTAATGCATTTCAAAAATAATGAATGACTAATGAAATTGCTAAAATAATATGGAATTAAAAGTTTAAAATGTGGACTACAAGTTGGTTTCAAATATTGGGAATATTTTAAAATGGCACTGGAAGGTTATTTTTTGGTGGGTGGGTAGGGGGGAAAGTAACAACCATTGGTCAATTTTGTGTAGACTTAAGGTGGGCTATCAACACACAATAGTGGGGATTTCATTTTTTGTGGATTTTTAAAGGACCAACTAAAATGTTTTTGGTTGTTAACAATGTGGAATGTTCCACTAAAGGTTCCAAACTACAAATTGAGTAAATATATGAATATGGTTATTTCTAGGGAGTTGATTAATTAGCCTAAATAAATGCCACTTGGTAATGTAACATGGGCCAAGTTACTTTTTACTTGAACAAGCTTGGGATCATACAAATAGTCATGTTTTCTTTAGCGAGATGAGACATTAAAATTATCATGAATTGTATTGATAACATGGACAAAATTAAACTTTGAAAATAAAATTGACAACAACGGTAAAATTAATGTGCGTAATTAAAATTGATGACACGAATGAACCATATTACATGGATGAGTTTATGTTCATGATGCCTTACCACATGGATCAAAATTAATATCAAAAGCTAAAATCATATAACATTGATGAAGTTTATAAAATCAATTGTGAAGTATTTCATCGATAAATTCAACTTAGACATGGATGAAACTACATTCATGAACAAAAATGATCATCATCCATCCATATGTCCAATTTGTTTGTTTGTTTATATGTATGAGGTCTATATTTACTTCCTTATAGACCTCATTTTCTCCATAGTAGGTGAGCTAACATAATTCAATCCTTCCTTACTATAGACCTACCTCATTACCTACAAAATGCAATTGTCTTCAATCTCCCTCCATTCTTCACATACATCCTTCTATAAATAAGGACATGACTCAAAAACCAAAAGATTGTAAAAACATGAAAATTATTTGAAAATGTTACACTCTAACCCATCTTTAAGTATACAATTTAACTATATGCCCAAATCACAATAAGCCTTATTTTCTTCAATAATCGAATCAAATTGTTATATCGACATTTTATTTCGAGATCATGGACCTTTTTATTTATTTCATTCAACTATTTCAATGTGAATTCAAATTTAAATCCACAATCAAGCCTTATTCTTGACCAATTTTCAATTTACCCTTCCAAACCATCTACATGAAGATGAGTACTTTTAGTTTTGCATCATGAGGAACATTTTCACAATTTTGTATTGATGATGTTCTTTAATGGGTTGTTTGGATTTTCATAATTACTGAGAATTTTAGTGATAATGAGCCTTTGAGTCATGTTGATGCATTTGGAAAACGTTGCCATCTACTTGAAAGTAATATCATAAAAGCATAAGGTAATTTACATGTAAGAATATTCAATAATCATGAGTGAATCTATATGTTAAGATAGGTGTTTGTTATGTTTTGGGACCATCCTTCAAGGCTCCTAAGTTGTGTGGTTCCCTTGTGATGCTTTGAATGCCATTAAAATGCCCTTGAAAAGGCAATGTGCACGTTTTTCATTGCCTTGCATGTTTGTCATTTTGTAATTTTCGCACTAATGGAGCAAAAATGATCAAAGTTAGTGCCTAGAAATCAATTAAAAAATGTTCAAATGATTTTTTAGAATGAATTTTTTAGAAAGTCATGTCTATTAGAGCATTGAAGAAGTTCGTCTTAAAATTTCTTAATATCTATATATTAAGATAAATGTTTTTTAAAAAATATTTTTCATAAGAATTCTTAAATGAAGCCTAGAAAAACATTGGGATGGGTGACCTCACAAGAGGCTTAATCTACTTGGGCCAATGGCACAAGGGCCTACTAATGTGTTTAAAAATTGTTAAACACAAACCCTTTTTCAATCATAGTTTAATATCATGGAACTTGTCTTGGGTTGAAGCAATAACAAAGATGGGATTCATTATTCACAAAGCACTAGAAAACAAATTGAAACATATGTCATGTCATGGAAACTTAGGTTATGAAAGTAACATTGGTTTCATTTTTTTGCTAACTAAAAAATGAAAGTAAAACTTAATATAGGAAAAAAAGTTGAATTCCCACATAAATTTTTTTTGGAGGCTTGGGTTCAAGTTCTAATGCTAATTGGGTCATATTTGATTTTGAATTGATCATATTATCAATTGAGTTTTTAAAAATATTGGTGACCAAACTCAAATTGAGTTACCATCTATGAATGTTAGATCATTAGACCCATGAGCAATATGGTCACTACAAAATAAAGACATACAATATTCCATATGTATGTTTTTCATCTATAATCATTTCATTCATAAAGATTGATGTTAATATAAGAATAATTTTGTTATAATACATTCAATTTATGTCTCTATCCATGCATTTTTGGACCATGAAGAGGTCACAACTCTGAAAGCATAAGATATTGGCACTGCTTCCCAGATGTGACATATTTTTCATTCATCCGCATACCATTCATTTGCAAGGATGATAATCAGTTATCATCGGTTTTAATTGGGAAAAAGTGTTGTCATGAGCATCTGTGCATTTTTGGGTTAACAACTTTTCATCCACAAGGTCTCACATTGATTCAGATTGTTTTCATCAAGTGTCTAAAGGTGCTTGCCATGTTGTTATTTGACTTCAAAAAGTTCAAGGATGAATTTTACAAGATCATCTAATTGGGTACTGAAAAGCTCTAGTGTGGTTTTGAGTAGGCAATCTAGAGCAACCATACAAAGAAAACCAAAGGAACTAATTGAGCAAGTATTCAACTCCTTCTATTTAGTATTTTAATGGAAAATGGGAAATGACTAGCATAATAGAGTTATCTGTAAAGTAAACCTGTCTTCACCCTGTCTTTGAGCCTCCTTTCAACCCCTATCCCCTCTTTCAGTGGCAGGCGCAAAGCAAAGACATCTTAAGAAATCTCAGTATGAAATGCTGATACTCATCATTTAATGCACAAGGTTCGAGACTAATTATAGTAGTTGTACACGTAAGAGCAGTGAAAGTATATGTAGCAGCACCGGAGGCGCTCAGGAAAAAGGAAAGACACGATGAAACTCAGTTTATCACCAAACTTGATGGTTTTCCGAGTTTCACCCTTGTTGAATGCTAATGTACTATTTTGCAGGTTTTTTTTGAATCTCACCCTGTGTATGACCAAACTCAGGGTTCCAGTGCTGTGCCTGTGTTACTTTACGGATAATTCTGATAATTTGTGTTTTTCTGGTCCAAAATTTCACTACAAAATGTTGCAAATATTCCCTTCTTTTGAAGAAAAAATTCAAATTTCACCAAACAAATCAGCACATTTGGACTTTTATTTTTAGTTTGGTAACATTTTAAAAATTATTTAAAAAACTATTTAGATAGGTTCGAAAAGCCAATTGCCTTTTAATGCTAAATCCCTCTTGAGATGCTAGCAAATGATATAACATCAGAAAAAATAAAAATCATAGAACGCAAGTATTTCTCTTTCATATTTTTGGGTCTCGAAATGATATGATATGATACCATACTACATTGGCAACTTCAACACTAATTATATTATTTACAGAAAATTTGGAATTTTTTGAAAAAAATTCCAAACAAAAAAAACTTGTTAACGAAACTATTGAATCTTCAAGAATATTCTATTTATCAAAATTAGAATTTCAAATTTAATTAATTAATTGTTCGATGGACATGTCCCAAGATACTACTACTATGATATTTATCTTTCTTGAGGAAAAAAGTTAAAAATTATGAACTCAGCATGTGAAAGGCATTTAACAAGTTGTCCCTCATTTTCAAAGGCAAAAAAATTAATTTGCCTGCACTGGTTTATGTGTCATATTCAGGCACTTTTAAAAAAAAGGCTCATTGCTAGGTTTTTAAAAAAAAGCTCTTCATGAACATTAGAGAACATAATAACATGCTTGAGATGTGAATCATGGCTGTGGAAAACCAATTATGCTCTTGAATGGGCCCCGGCAATAAGATCCAATTCACCCATGACCCTTATTTGAGCTTTTTTAATCAATGTTTATCACATTCAACATAGATGTTAATTGTTTCCTCAGCCTCACTCATAAACATGAAAAATTGGATAATTGGCCATAAGATGGAGAGATTATTGTAGTACATAAACATGAAAAATTTGACAAGGTGAAGAAAGAGTGGAATACAAACACTTTCATCAATGAAATCGGTTCGTTTAATCTGAAACTGGTTCTAATAAGATAAAGCTTTCAAAAGTTGGATCCAATGTGATAGTCCCTGTGGGGGCAGGGACCAACAAAAGACAGGGTTAACCAATGTCTGAAAATGGATATATTTTGGAGCCAGCAAAGTGAGTATGTATGCATGCACATTGTATTTGGGAAGTCGTTGAAGGATTGCAAATGTGATAGGTGGTGAATTTAGGGTTAAGGTTTGGGGAAGCAAACAAGAAGAAACAGAAGTTGGAGGTAGTGTTTAGGGTTTTGGACTTTGCCTAGAGATGCATTGATTTTGAAAAATCTTTTATTGTTGTTCTCAACGTTGGGGTATATTTGTCGTCTCTGGTCTATCCCATGGTCAGTTGTATATTGCTATCTCACGAGTCACAAGCAGTGCAAACATCAAGATTTTCAGTGGCCAGGGTCCCAATGGATGCATGTGGAATGTTGTATATAAAGAGGTTTTGGAAATGTAATTTGTAATTGTAATTTTGTAATATGTACCATCAAATACACACACACCTGTGCATTAGGCACGGGGTTCAAACTAATATATATATTTATATACCACCAAGGCTATATTGATCCCAATATCAAGTAACCTTGGTATATCGCAGTACCTTTACCATTCCAGCATAAATTAAATTATTTTAGTTTATTCGAAATTTTGAAATTTTATTTCTTATTTGTGCCAAAATTTTAATAAAATCAAAATTTTCACTGTCAGGGTTTGATTGAAACCCCAACAAACCCTCCAAGGACACGAGTTTGACAGCTGCAGTGGTGTATAAAAACACTACACTGTTCCATAGTGCTGTATGTGTTCTGTTTATTATTCTGTATAATCATTATGTGTTGAAATTTTCAGAATTAAAAAATCAAGTGTCAAAGTTAAGATTCAAAATTTAATTAATTATTTGACAATCTATTGTCGAAATGGTAATGGTATTATGGTATAAACCTGTCTGGCACATACCAACCCAAAATCAGACTTTGAGCCTATCACCTTTGAAGACTAGGTTGGTATGAAAGTTTTTAAAACACTTGATATCCCTACCATGCCATTAGCAAAATAATAATAATAATAATAATAATAATAATAATAAAATAATAAAAAATAAATAAATATAGGTACCTGTATCAATGGGTGTGTTCAAAAGTTGATTTTCACCAAACATTGGCAAGGATCCAGAAGGGCGGCTGTTATGGGAATGAGGGCCCTAGTATGGTACAAAAGTGAGGTGCTATTGGGAACGTCTTAGGGCACACATTGGGGACCCTGATGGGAACTTGATTGGGTGGGGG
>Ga0116231_10013447_pt1 | contig 11496 bp, 6 predicted proteins | sample S1TSphgellanicum_2_FD_89695 | JGI IMG/M metagenome (GOLD analysis project Ga0116231, IMG submission 89695) | Host-associated microbial communities from peat moss isolated from Minnesota, USA - S1T2_Fd - Sphagnum magellanicum MG | ecosystem: Host-associated > Plants > Peat moss > Unclassified...
GAGAGAAACCCCCCCCCCCCCCCCCCCCCCCCCCCTCCACTAATTGGCCCCAAAACAAAAGAAAAAATAAGAATATTCTATTTAATACCCATATTTTAAGGAGCAACAACATCATGCATATTTTTTATTTTGTTAATAAGTATGGGTACTTTTTAAAAATATTCCAAAATTTAAAAAAACATTGGTTCTAATTTTTTCAATATTTCAAAGTCAGAGAATGGTTGGTTCTAACTTTTAGAAAAAAATCAAAGTCAAAGAATTGTTAAATCTGAATATTTCAAAAATCCAATGGTTTGTGAAAATGTTTTTTTCTTTTGTTTTAATTTGTTTAACAACATGGGTAAATATATCAAAAATCAGTTTTTTGAATTTTTTGCAAAATGTGGATATGAACCTTGGGTCAAGAGTTTATCCCTTTTTTTTTATAACCACCCAATATTGGTTTGTACGTACTGTAGCAAAAAAAAGTGGGGGTATGCAAACTTCAATTTTTACTTAGGTTGACTTGCACATTGCACAACACTTAAATGTTGCTGGTAGAAAACTTTTACACATTTCTTCACTCTCCTAATACCAACTTCAATGACAAATCATGGTTTAATACGCATTTGTTACATAAAATAAATGCCAACAAATTTTGTTGTTTTATCTTAGTCAAATAATCTAAATTAACAAGAAAACATGTTAATATTTTAAATCTAGATGGATCAAATCCCTCTAGATTTCCTCTCTTGACTCTCTTGGGCTATCATTGTTTTACTTTGACATAAATTTGACAACATTATTTTATCACAACTATAAAAAAGTGAAAATGCAGTTGGCAAGCATTATTGTCCTTTTGAATGCAATGTTGAAGAAAATAAATGCAAGTTATTGAACTATTTTTTAAAGAATTACTATCACTTGCTAACTCTACTATATTACTCATATAATAGTTATGTAGCATTTCATGTAAAAGTTAATGAAAAAGAAAAGACCTATCCTTTGAGGACAATCCTACCATCTAGACATATCATTAATTTAGTTAATGAAACCCATAATGAAAGAGTTTATCATAAAAACAAAATAACGGGAACTAGAAGGTAGTTACTTTCCATGCCCTTCAAAGTACCTTCAAATATAAATAATCAAATTTAATGGGTCTATAGACTAACATTTACTATCTCTGGTCTATAACACTTGTAAACCCTTTATGACGGTCTCCTACTATTTACACCACATGCCACCCCTCTATAGTTGTTTCCTACTGTTCATAACCCCTATAGACCCTTTATGGCTGCTACCTACCATTTGTAGCAACTTCTTTTACCCTGTAAATTTCAACCTTCAAGTTTACCTCATTTCTACTGCCGTTTATTAATGATTATTGTCCTATGGCCATAGGATGCATCCTACTCCAAAAGCTGAACAAAGAGTGAATATATTATAATTTGTAAAAAAAAGTGCAAAACTATTATGAAAATACAACCTAATTTTATAGGATTATAATATGAACTGTTTTCCTTAATACTTTATCATATTTTATTGCAATCAAACACCAACAAGATACTTGGGAATGTATCAACCATTTTCCATTGCAAGAATCAAAATACAATTTGACTCCATACTCTTTTCCTCTCCTTGATGTTACACACACCTTCACAAGAAAGTCATCCCATAATAAGAACTTTAAACTATAATACAATGGAATGATTTCACAAATCCTCCTCCCATCCTTCTAATTCCTCTTCCTCTCAAGACCACACAAGGCCCATATCATTCCCATGAAATAGGTCCTTATTCTAATCCTTCTTAAAAATACAATAAATGATTGGTGGATTCTCATTAACCATTCAACTAACTAACCCCATTAGCTTCATTGTTTGGTAAAAAGTGGTAAGTCTACCAATAATAACCAACTAATTATTAGTATGCCCCATGGTATTAATTAGCTTAGGGATTTCTACCCTTAACAACAACATAGAATGTCCTAACAATTACCTTTAGTTAGCTAAATGGATGGTGTAAATAATGAATCATGGTTTATGTAAGTATGGGTTTGAAAAAAATCATTACTAAAAATTTGAACTCCATTTTACTATGCACCACCAATGATGATCAATTTTTTTTCTTATGGTTTTCAATCATTCATCATTATTTATGTTAATGTCAAGTCTAATTTAAATTAATATACATTTAATGGACATGAAAATACACATGTTAATTTGTTTTTTCATATTCGTGTTGGTGCATAGGGCAAAAGAATGAAATAGTTATAAAATGGAAGTATTTATTAGGAAAGGTGGGAGATAGTTATTAAGAAAATTAATAGGAGAAGGAAGTAGTTATTAAGAAAGAAATGAAATAATTATGTTTGAATTTTGAAAATGAAGTAATTATGTTTGAAATTGTTTTTGGAATCATGGTCCATGGACAATTGTGCATAGGATTCTAAAAAATCCCATATATGTTAATTTCAATTACTCATCATTAGAATTGAGACCTATAATTACCATAGATAGCCATGGGATATAAGTTCAAGGTAGTTGCAAGCTACATTGCTTGAAATGGACTATCAAACTAAGGTAGGGTTTTCATCCTTATTCCATAAATTTTTTATTTTTTAGTGGGTGTCACAAAAAAAAACTCATTTATGTGAAGGTAACCGATGAAACATTTCAACAATGAAAAAATCACAACAAAATAATGAATGTCAATCCTAAAAGAATTTTATATGGACTTTTATTTCATAGTGTGTTTATCCAATGTTTTTGAAACATTGGCATATAACACTTTACAAGTTGATAACACTTAAGGTCAGAAAATCAAGTTTAAAAAATCATATTTGAAAAAATATCAGATCATGTTCAATTTAAAACTTTTATAAATGGCAACATTTTAAAAATTATTTTAATACCAATCTTTAATGAAAATGAATAGTGGCCCAATTTTAGATATGGAAAAATATTAATTTTAACATCATTTCAATCAATTTGAGGGTTGAACCAATTTATGGGGCTTAAAGTACAATCAAAATACAAAGGATAAGGACTTTCAAAAGGGACTTTGAATTGTCGTTTTTTGATCCACCCTAGAATGCTTATACCCTTTAATTGACAAACTTCTCTTGCACCCCTTTCACCATATTTTCTATTGTTTAGTTGTGAACTTAAATTAATAACTTCAAATCCAACATGATGCAATGGTAGTGATTAATTTGGTTGATTTGAATGTGCCTTCAAACATGTGAATATTGAACAACTTTATTCCAATGTGTAATCCCAATGGGTACCAAAAATTTGGCAATTGTCCAACATTAAAATACATTATGTTATGTCGTTATTTGAAGATATTGTAACACTCAATGGACCCAATAGCTAAGGTATTAACATGAAGAAAGTTACCAATAGAAGTAAAATAAAACATGGAAAAAATATTGAAAATGGGATTGTTTCATTGGAAAGCAATTCTATTTTTAGGTCATAAAATCACTCCCATGATGAAACCAAAATTGAAGGTTTAAGGGGTTGGAATGTAGATACTTTTTAAACTACTCACAATACATGAATGTTTGTATTCCCATCCAATAACATATCTCCAACCTTTTACAAATTTCAAGAATACAATGAAAGAATAAGAATAAAAGAATGAAGAAATGAAAGAATCCCCATGTCATTCATAAACCACAAAAACATTTCATCCAAGATCCTTTCCTACAAAGTATTAGGCTTTTATCTTAATTTGCTTCACAAATATTTAGTTAATTGGTTAGTTCATGCCAATCACCTTATCCTTAAGGACTAACAAGGTCCCAAATATCTTCATCCTTTAGTAAATAGGGAATGGTAATTATAAATAAATACTTAGCACTAATAATTAAATAATTATTAGGATGCCCAGTTAGTTAGATAGATAGTTAGGATCCTTTTAATTTTGGTCCAAAATAAACTTTCAATTATTTTGCCATATGACAAAAATTCATTAAGGTGCAAATTTTTTAAGGTGTACCAAAATCTTGTCACAATGTCACCTTTTTAAAATCTTTTTTACCTAGATTTTTTTACCATGTAAAGACACATTTATGGATGATTACGATGGAATCTACAATTGTAATAGTCTAAAATATAGTCTTTCTAAAAATTTTGACAACTTTTGATTCCTTATTTTTTATGGGGATCAAAATATAAGGTAAAAAAAAACTGTAATAAGGACTAAGCCCTTTCATCCTATGTGGTATACCTACAGGGTTTTCACCCATTGATGATAGGACCATCAAGTGACATTAAAAGTACTACCATCAATTAATAGAGGTGGTAACCAACCTTGAGTTCACAAATTTGAACTAGGAAATTATGTATACTTATAACAAACAACATTAAACATCAATTATGTTGGATGTGATTATGGGACATGTTATTTTGTGTGTGTAAAAAATATTACTTTTAAGTGTATTGTTGTTGAAGGGTTGAGATGGTTAGATATAGAAGGATCACATGTGGAATTGTGCATTGTGTCATCTTCCTAAGATGGATGGCCAAATTGACCCTTTTTTAGTTATTGTCCTTCCTAACTTTTAATGTATATGTTGTGTGGACAATTTACAAGGAAACAATTATGTTGGTGTGTAATAAGTATTCAAAAGGTTGTCATATGGGATGTTTGATGCCACCTTTGAATTAAGTACGAATCAAAAAATGGTTTTGCCCTTAATGCATGAAATGAATTAGTAGAAGTGAAATTTAATTCTTGTAGAATTACATACATTATTGTAACAACAAATTTGCACTTCACATGCTTACATCCATTATTTTTGCATTAATTTTCAACACATTTAACATTGCCATTCCTTAAAACACCATATTCATGGTTATTTCATATAACTAAAATTTGCACTTCAAAATACATTGAAAAAAACTCCAAAAACAATATTACAATTCATTTCATCATATTCTGATACTATAAAAAATCCACACAAAAATATAAACATAAAATTCATTGTAAAAATTGGTGCTTCTCTATATTAGTAGAAACATGAGTCAAAATTACAACTGAATCCCATGTTTTGTTGAAAAATTCCAAAACAACAATTAAAATCTATGGTATATCCAAAACAAAATTTGTGGTTTTCTATTACAAGTACTTACATCTTTTCTTACTCTTCCCAAAATTGTGTTTCTAATAATGGATCCTTCTTCCTTAAATCTTCGTTCTTTGGGTAGTCCCAAGTCACATCATCAAGATTCAAAACCAACAAGAATTCAAAAATTGAAAATTAACAAAGTTCCTTAATCAATCCCTATCCTAAATGCTTGTTCATCCAAAATCATGTAATCATCCAACCTCCTTAACATAAACCTAAGAACTTCAATAGTTAGGTAATAGGGAACAACCTAAGTTTTTTTCCATGATGCACATTTGGTTGAAGATTTGGGGGGATTTCATTTAGATAATTAATGATGAGGCTCACATTTGTAGTTGGACTACTAGATTTCCATCCATTTTAAAATTACCAAGGTGTTCATTTTTGGTGGATTTACACCAAGGATTATTTCCCTACGTTAATATTTGGCGTAAAGGGATTTTAGCTTTAGATAAAGGGGTAGTTTGGAAATGATTTGAATTAGGATGGTTTTTGCCATTTGTGATGTGTTTGTAGACAATGATAATTATAGTTGTTGACATGGTAGCACATGATATTTATTAGGTGTGGTATGTTAATTACTTCATTAAATCACACAACTTTCCAATATCATACAATTTTGATAAAATCCGTGAAAAATCGTAAAAAATATGTATGTGCAAAATCCATGGGCTTCAAAATGTAAAAATGGCACAAAAAAATATAAATATTTATATATAAATGATATTTTTTTGTATTTATGAATTCTTGATTTGAAGTATGTATGATTTACATTTTAACTGAATTTGTATAATTATCATGATGTAATTTTGCAAAACATTATATATTTTTTGTGTTTTAAATATGAACATTCATATATGTCTTTCAAAAAAAAAAATTTATCTGTTTGAATATTTAGAATATTGAATATGTACAAATATCATTCATATTAATCATAACATGGAATTCATGCAATTTTTATCCAAGCTTATGAAGCTTGGTAAGTTTGCAATGTGTTAAATTTAATGTTAAATTAGGTTAGCTTAATTAATTTGGTTTAATTATTGATTAATGGGGAACACGTTTTATTATTTCATAAATGGGGTTAAAAATATCCTTGTGGTGTGGATCACAACTCACTTTTGGTGATTTTAAATTCTAATATTGTGTTCTTATGTGTTTTTATAATTTTTTGTGTTCATGATTTTTGTAGTTTTGTGTGCATTGGTTGGAAATGGTTTTTGTCATTTGTGATGTGTGTGTGTAAACAATGATAGTTGCATGTACCAACATAATAGTGCATTTCAAAGTATTCATTATTGAATATTGAAAAATGTGTTTCCTTTTATGCATTTTTCCACATTGCAAAATACACTTTTACATTGTTAATCCACAAATTAACTTAAAATATTATACATGTGAATTTGTAGTTTGATGTGTTTGATGTTACAAGTTTGTTTGAATGAAAACATTTAATCAAATATTGTTTAGTCTTTGAAATTGTTTAATGCTAAAGGAAATGCTACATCTAAATTATTTTTTTTGTGGTACAAAACAATGGACTATGGAACATTATTTCAATGCCTTTTAAAATGCACTCCTAAATAAGTGTAATTCTTGGGATAAATAAAAGCATGTCTAGATGGTAATTATATGTTCTACTTGTGAAAAATAGACAATTATATAATATATATTTGCTCCTTTTCAAGATGTGACACATAATGTTGATAAAACTTGTGAGATATAAATTTGAATGAATGAAAAAAAAAAAAATTTCATTATTTTTATTCTAATTTAAAATTTGTCATGTTTGTTTACAAAAGCTTTAAACACCTTCAAGACTAATTATGTTTTCTCAATGAACCAAATGTTTACAACTAATGATTATTTACAACAACTTAATGGTGTTTTGGGCTTTTAAATTGAAGAAGTGGTATTTAAAATTTTCACTCTCAAAGGTGCATTATATTTCTTGCATTGAAAAACATATGTAATCAATTGAAATTTAAGGTGAAGGTCATGACATTCCAATTATTATTATCAAATGCAAAAATGATAAATTTGCAAGGTGTCAAACATTTTTAATTATGTTCATCAACATTAACCTTGCACACATTTTTGAGTATGTGATGGTTTTTGGATAAATGTAGATGAAACTTTTCATTGGTTTGAATTTAATGTTTATTATCAATAGGGTGCAGTCACAATCAAATGAGCCAAAAAACACATAAGGCGAGCGCCAAAACTCTATAAAAATTGTAATTTTGTTAGTTATGTTTTTGTGGTGCCACATTAATGCCATGTTAATCATGGAATGTAGTGCTAAATGACTAATATGAATGTTGAAAAATTCAAAATAAAAATTATTTTGGGTTTTGGTTTTAATAAAAGACATTTGAACTTGAACAATAGTTGCATCAAAACTAATCGATTTTGTAAATTACTAAGCTAAAGACTCTCTTTATAAAGGAATTTTGATGAGAAAAAAATTGAGATGATGTTAATTGATTATTCACACTCAAAAAACACTCACAATTTGGGAGTTGTGAAATTGGAAATTTTTTAAAATTTGAAATCTATTGAACAAATTTTCAAATTTTCAAAAGTCTTTTACCACATGTAAATGGGGTGTAATGTATGTGACATCTAAAACAAAGTTGTAGTTTATGAAACAATAAAGTAAAAAATTAAATAATTAACACATTTTCATACAATTTGAAATTAAAATAATTTTTCAAAACAAAATGCAAAATTTGGTAGAATCTGTACACTTAAAAAAAATTCTTAGTTATTCATGAAAAGTTAATACAAAAAATGTATTGAAAATATTATAGGTATTTTTAGTAACATATTGCAAAAGATTTCATCCCGAAAGTCCTTTATATGATAAAGTGAAAATGACCACAAAAAGGACTATAGTCCTTGAATCCCTCATCACCATTGGTTCATTTGATTGTGATCACACCCAATACATCTTTACAACCCTTTTTAAAAATATGATCATATAATGCTATTAAGTTTTTACCAATCACCTTTACCTCAAACACCAAGCAAAATTAATGGTTACATCAAACTTTATATTAGTGTTATTAATGTCACAATTGTAATACTTCTATTCAAATAAATGAATCTTCATCTTCACAATTGTTCCTATAGATGTACACACACAATTTCATCATAAAAATATTCACATTTTCAAAAGTTGATATAGATCATTTGGCTTTAGCAAAAATTTTACAATAATGTCTTACATTCAAAAAATTTCAAAATACTAGTATAGCTCCTTGTAATCTCTCCTTCTTACATTTCTAAGCACTAATGGGTCCATTCTCATCCCCATATCCTATTTTGGCATCATATTGTGAATTGGGGTAAGTTTGGTTTATGTTTATTTAACAATAATAGTTACAAAAATAATTACATAGACTACCTTGCTTTGCTTGTTTGTTGCGATGTCAAGTAATTGATTTGATGATAGTTGGTTTGACACCAATCAATCTCTTAACCTTTTGTTGATTTGATTAGTTTTGACATGTCAATTTACTACTAACTTGCCAATTATTTATGGCAAACCTTGGTGAAGTTATTCTTGGTATATTTTATGAAACACACAAAATAAAAGGATATTTTTTGTATGCTATGAAATAATATAATATTTTTATTAAATTGAAAATATTTTCAATATATTGAATAATTCAATTCTTGGCAACCTATTTACATTTGAATTACATAGTTTACTTTTCTCATTAATTCGCACCCTATGTTTTTCTACATGTTGACATTTGGAAAAAAAGGAAAGTAATCTCCCCTTGTGGCAAACTAATTTAATTCTATATCATTGTTAAGATTTCAAGAAATTAAAATTAATTGACATTTCTAACAATATCAACCTTTTTATGTTGTGAAATATTTACATCAAAATTGTTTTTCTAAATCCCTTAGGAATGCTTTTGAAATCTCATCTTTGGTCTTACAAAAATGAATTTATGTGTGCAATCATTATAATTCAAGTTCAAAACACACACTTTGACTTCAAACTATGCCTCATGATTTTCTAATGTGTCCAAAAAACTCATTTGGGAGCATGCTTTTGTATGTGTGACTTTGTTATAAGTTTAGATAGTGTTGGGTGTTGATTCAGGTAATGTAGACAATTTATGGTTGTATTATATTTCATAGGATGTGAAATACAAAGATGAATTGATTATGCATGAAAGTTTGAAGGTTTATTCATGGGAATTTGAATTGCACAATGCATGAGAATCCACTTGCTCAAATTGAAATGAATTGTTATCTTTAAAGTTCAATTGATAATAAAGGACTTGTCAAATATTATATAAGCTTTAGAAAAAATAATAAATCTTATTCTTGTTGACAGAATCAAAGAGATCACAATATGGTTGGTTCATCTTTGTGTTGTGTAAACAATTTGATTACAAAAAAATAATTTTGAATATCAAAATTATGATTTGAATTTAGTTTTCAATATCAAAATTTAAATTGATCCAAATTGGGTTTGAATCATGAAAAATGAACCATATTTTGGACTTGAGCCAAAATTCGTTAATACTATGTTTATCAACTTTAATCATTCCATGGAAAAACTTGTTAATACAAATTGTGGAGAAAGGAGGAGTATACATTCTATTCTTTGTCACCTTTGTTCCCCATATTAGTTTTTTTTCCCACCCCAAAATTCACATGGCAATAAGTTAATGCATTTATAATGAAAGTGACCATAATAATGGAACTTGACTTTTAGTTTGTAATATTGTATTCATAAATATAGTGTCTAGATCCCAACAAGTCTAGTGTCTACATGTTGTTCAATAGGTAGCTTTGATCTATCAAACTTGAACATTGAATGTATTGAAATTTGGCAAATTTGCAACAATATGGGCTTGAAAATAAAAAATGTAGAACAAAATTTATTGGATCATGACAAAAAAATTTTCAGAAATGATTTTTTTTTAATAAAAAATTTCCCCAAGTAAAAATTAAAATTGCCAAGTTAATTTTGTGGCTTTTGATGTGTAAATCATGGTTGTACCAAATCAAAATTCAATTAATTTATAAATATTTTGGACAAAACTTGATAATTGTGGCCTTTTCATTTGGTGGCATGGTGCATAACCTATGGGTGTTTATGTCATGATTACTTTGATAAAATTGAAGCCCAATTTGAAATATGAAATGATACAAAATCTAGTGACCAACCAAAATGTAAATGACATGTATTGTAAAACATAAAAGTTTGTTTTGATCATTTTTGTGTAATTCAATTATTAACAACCATTTTCAAATTTTTATACGACAAAAAAAGAATTTATATGTCACATTAACATTAGTGTTGCATGTGCCATTAACTTAAGTGTGAATAAGACTATGATGATAGAGTTCAATTAAAGAAAAAAATTTAAAATATAAATTAATTTCCAATAATAAATTTTTTTAACCCCAATTTTAAATATATATTTAGCTTTAGGTTTTAAACTTTTTGCACAAAATTATTCAATGTTCAATAACTTTTGCATTTTAGGTTTAAACACTACCAAACTACATCAGTACACCTTTATTCATCGGAGGCCCTTTGATAGTATCAAGAGCCCATTGATGGGGGTCACAACCCTGATTTGGAAATCTCAACATGAGAAACAAAACTACAAAACATCACACAAGAAATCAACAATATTTCCATTCAAAAATCCCTAAATAATGTCACATTACTATATGACACAAAAAGTAAAACAATACTTTCATCAAAAGTCATTTTAAAACTACATTCATAAATGACACAAACTTTCAACAGTATTTCCAATGAAAATTCCTCGTGCAAACAATGTCAGACAAGTTGGAAAGCTTTATGCCAATCAAGCACCCTCAAAACACAAAGCAATCTTCAAGAAAATCCACTTTTAAAACATCCATCTTCCCATGAAAAGCGAAAAAATAAAATGTCATTTGAGTTTCACCAATTTTTCTTTGTTTGGCAATTCAAAAGTATGTCCAAATGTGTGTGGCAAAATGAAACAAACCAAATAAAGGAAGTGAAGTTGGGTTGGTGTTTTCTTCATTCCCCTTTGAAATTGTTTATGGCTTAACTAGGTTTGCTTTGATTTGATGAAGCTAGGCTAGGATATCTTCAAAGCAAGCCCTCTAAAAAGCCAATCCAAAATTTGATTCCAAAATAGTGCTTGGAAAAGCTTGGAACTTGATTTAGGTTGTATTGTACAATTCCTACTCACAAACTCCACACATTTGAACTCAAATACCAAAAGCTTTGAGAGTAGTAGTAGTTAGCCATCTTCATAGTTTCTCTTGAACATCAAGTTTTTACCAAGCTTTTAACTCGAGCAGGATTTCGTATTTAGAGAGAGAGAGAGAGAGAGAGAGAGAGA
>Ga0116231_10013452_pt1 | contig 11487 bp, 9 predicted proteins | sample S1TSphgellanicum_2_FD_89695 | JGI IMG/M metagenome (GOLD analysis project Ga0116231, IMG submission 89695) | Host-associated microbial communities from peat moss isolated from Minnesota, USA - S1T2_Fd - Sphagnum magellanicum MG | ecosystem: Host-associated > Plants > Peat moss > Unclassified...
CGCAGCGCGAAGACAGCCACGGCGAGAATGCCCGGGGCGAATCGATGGACGTGCGCCGCTTGTAAAGCCGCTGCCAGCGTCACATTGAACGCGCCCGTCCGCTATGGTGCAATCCGCTCCGAACATCAAAAGGACTCCATCAATGAATTTGCAACTCGACGGCAAGATCGCACTCGTGACCGGCTCGACCGCCGGCATCGGCCACGCCATCGCGGCATCGCTCGCGAGCGAGGGCGCGACGGTGATCGTCAACGGCCGCCACGACGATGCGGTGCAGCGTGCCGTTCAGGCTTTACAGGCCGGGCGAGCCGGGCGCTTGATCGGCTTCGCCGGGGACCTTACGCAAGCGGCGGCCGCGGAAGCGCTTGCGGCCCAGCACCCGAAGGTCGACATTCTCGTCAATAATCTCGGCATCTTCGCGGTGCAGCCGTTCGAGGCCATCAGCGATGACGAATGGCGGCGCTTCTTCGATGCCAATGTCTTGAGCGGCGTGCGCCTGGCGCGCCTGTACTTGCCTTACATGCGCGAGCGCAACTGGGGCCGCATCATTTTCATCTCGAGCGAGAGCGGCTATCACATTCCCGCAGAAATGATCCACTACGGCATGACCAAGGCGGCGCAAATCGCGGTCGCCCGTGGTCTGGCCGAGAGCCTCGCAGGCACCAACATTACGGTTAACAGCGTACTGCCCGGGCCCACGCGCTCCCGCGGGGTCGGGGATTTTCTCGCCGATTGGGGCAGCAAAGCGGGCAAGAGTGCGAAACAAGTCGAGGACGAGTTCTTCACGGTGGCGCGGCCGACGTCGTTGTTGAAGCGCTTCGCGACGACGGAAGAGGTGGCATCCATGGTGACTTACGTGGCGAGCCCGCTGTCGTCCGCCACCACCGGCGCGGCGTTGCGCGTGGATGGCGGCACGATCAAAAGTGCGTTTTAACTAGGGTTTTAGCAGTTCCGCACAGGGCAGGCGCGCAGCGACATCCTCGAACGTGATCATGGGAGCGCGACCGGCCGCGAGCGGAGAACCCATTCGAGCTCGAGCGATCAAGTGCGCAAACATCGGCTGCGTCGCGTTGAGCTGCCTGTTGGCCGCCATCGGCGCGTGTGGCGGTGGCGGTGGCGCTGCTGGTAGTGCTGCCGCCCCGACCGATTGGACCGCGAGTTTTACGGCCCCGGGTGGGCAGGCGATCACCGTGACCGTCAAAGGCCCGGCGGGCGTCACCGCGACGACGCCCTGTCCGAGCGCGACGTGCTACGTCATGCGAAGCATCGGCGCGGGGGAAACAGCGGACAGTTATTTTCCCGCCGCCGTCAGCGCGGCGGTCGCGGCCAAGGCGCAAAAATTGGTCATTCCGCAGGGCACGTACAACTTTCAGGGCCCGTCGGTCGATAGAGACGCGTCCAATCCCGGTACCTGCAACGCGGGGCACTATTACAACTGCAATCCGCACTGGACGATCGGCTCGTATCCTGCCGGCAAAATCCAAACGCCCACCGCCATCGCAGACCTGGATATTGATCTCGGCGGCTCTCAATTGAACTTCTCCGCTCCGACGACCGGCATCTACATCCTCAACGATCAGCGCATCAAGCTGGAGAACTTCACGATCGATTGGCCCGCGTTGCACATCGCATCGCTCGGCACGATCGTTGCGGATCCCAACAATCCCGGGCATCAGGCTTTGGTGCTGGACGATGCGTATCAGGCGGCGGATCCTCTGACCGGAACGGCGGTGCAAATTCAAGCGGTCGATCCGTGGGATGACTCGACCGATCCGGCGATCGCGCCGGGGCGATTCGATCAGTCGGCGACCAATGCGCACGAAACCTATTTCATTTTCGGTAATGCGCCGCAGCCCACCTACCTCGGCAAGACCACCGCCGGGAACCAAACCTTCTCCTGTGCTTCGTGCAATTTCAGCAATAGCGCCGGCGATTCCACCTGCAGCATGTTCGCGGGCTGCGCCAACTTCGACATCTTCGCCGTCGGCGCGCGCGTGATCGTGCGGCACTACACCTACAACGGTTTCGCCATCCTCATGAATTGGTCGAACGATGTCGATATCGATGGCGCGCATATTTTGACCGGCCCTGGCCTAGGGATCGCCGTGCAGAACGCGGCGGGCTTTCGCGGTTTCCGCGTTGCGAACTCGACGATCAAACGGGCGAGCGGTCGCTTGATATCGACGGCCTCGGACGGCATCAATATCAGCCAATTTGGTGGCGACGTGCTGCTGGAAGACAACGAGATCGCCTATCAAGGCGATGACGGCGTCAATGTTTCGGTGGCGCGCTACGCCATCCGCAACAATTACTTTCACGAGAACCGCGGCCATGGCACCGTGGCGGGTGGGCCCTACGGGGAAATATTGGACAACACTTACTTCCGTAATTCCTTCGGCCCGAGCGCGCTCTCGGCAGCCGGCAACTTGGGGGCTGGCAACGTGTTGGTCGCGGGCAGCGTGCTGAACTAAGCGTGCTGTCGCCGCGTGCTCAACCGGTCATGGGCGGGCTCGCGCGAGCACCCGCCGCGCGCGGCGCGCCACGGCTTCGTCGACCATAATGCCGTTGACCACGCCGACGCCTTTCTGGTTTTCCTCGAGCACGGCGCGTGCATGCGAGATCTCTGCGCCGGAGGGCACGAGCGCCGCATTGATCATCGCGACCTGCGAAGGATGAATTGCGCACTTGCCGGAGAAGCCGAGCGCAACGGCGCTGGCGGTCTCCTGCACCAGGCGCTGCACGTCCTTGATCACGAAGAAGGGCGCGTCGATGGCGAGCAAGCCGCGCAGCGCCGCTGCGGCGACCAGGCGCGAGCGTGCATACAGGAGCGAGTTCCAGCTCAAGTCCGTGCCGAGGTCCGCCGCCATGTCCGCGGTGCCGAACATGAGCGCCGCCAAGCGCGGCGTGGCGGTCGCGATCGCGTCTGCCTGTGCGAGCCCCTGCGCGCTTTCGATCTGCGCCACCAGGCGCGTCTGCTTGCCTGCGGCCTTGAGCAGCCGATCGAGGATTTGCAATGAACCTGGCGAATCGATCTTCGGCACCACCAGATAGGGCGGGTCCGCTTCGCTGTCCAAGAGTGCCTGCAGGTCCGCAAGGCCGGCCCGCGTGTCGACGCCGTTGATGCGCAGCGCGCAAATGACGGACGGCGCGCTCGCCGCGGGTGCGCCTGCGACGGTCGTCGCGCAGAGGCGCGGCACGAAGTTCATGGCCGTGGCGCGCGCACTGTCCTTGTCGGCGGGCGCGACCGAGTCCTCGAGATCGACGATGATGACGTCGGCGCCGTGGGCGGCGGCGTTGGGAAAGCGTTCCGGACGAGTCGCCGGCGTGAACAGCCAGCTGCGTGTCGGCGATTGCTCCGTCGGGTCTATGGCGAATTCTCCGGAAGGGGCGGGCGGAACAGCGTCAGGCGGCGGCGCTGGCGCCGCGCCCGCGATTAATCTGGTTGTAAAGATCCCGGGCGGCGGCACGTATCGCGTCCGGGCCGCCCGCATAGTTGATCGAGCGCGATGCGCTGATCAGAAGTCCGGTGCCTGCCGCGTTCAATCCCGCATCGAGGATGGCTGCGAGATCTCCGCCCTGTGCGCCGATGCCTGGTACCAGAAAGGTGAGTTCCGGATGTGCGCGGCGCAGCTGCGCCATTTCAGTGGGATACGTGGCGCCCACCACCAGCATGAGATTACCGTGCTGGTTCCACGCGGCGGCGGCGCGCTCCGCGACGCGCCGGTACAGCGGCAGGCCGCCGACGTCGAGATCCTGGAAATCCCGTGCACCGGGATTCGATGTGCGGCATAGCACAATGGCGCCGCGCGTGGCGTCGCCCAAGAAAGGCTTGACTGCGTCCTCGCCCATGTAGGGATTGACCGTGACCGCATCGGCGCCGTAGCGCTCGAACGCCTCGCGCGCGTAGGCGATCGCGGTGTTGCCGATATCGCCGCGCTTGGCATCCAAAATGATCAGCGCGTGCGGCGCCTTGATACGGATGTAGTCGATGGTGGCGGCGAGCGCGGCTTCCGCGCCCTGCGCGGCGTAGAACGCGATCTGCGGCTTATAGGCGGCGGCGAGGTCGCAGGTGGCATCGACGATGCGCCTGCCGAACGCGAGCAGGGGGTGCTCACTGCCCGCCGGCAATTTGTCCGGGTCCGGGTCGAGCCCGACGCACAAGAGGCCGCCGCTCACCGCGAGCGCGCGCGCGAGTTTTTCCGGGAAATTGTGCACTTGCGAATGATAGCAAGCGCATGCTGCGTTAGGGAGTATGCTTGACCACATCCCGTGAGAAGCGCCTTGCCGACAAAGCCCCAAGCAGGTCCCAGATTGGTACTTCAGCCCGCAAACCGTCGTGGCGCGCGGCATACGAGCAGCGATGTGCTGAAGCGGTTTTTCGCGATCGCGGATGCCTGGGAGTTGTCGCCGCTGCAGCAATGCCGGCTCTTGAAGATTCCCTCGCCGCAGGTGCTCGAGCGCTACCGACTCGGTCAAGCGCCGCGTTTGTCCGCCACGCAGCAGGAGCGCGCGGCCTTGCTCGCCAACATTCAACACTCGCTGACCGCGAAGCGCTTCCCTGAGGACCGGGCGTGGGCTTGGGTGCATTCGCCGAACCCGGGCGCGCCGTTCGCAGGCGACAGCCCGCTCTACTATATGTTGGAGAACGGTCTGCCGGCGTTGCGTGAAGTGGCGCGATTGTTGGTGCGCGAGTCTCAGCCTCGCTAAGGGGTGCGGCGCTGTCGTGCGCGAACGTAAAGGCAGCAGTTCGCGTACGACAGCGCCGCACCCGTGGCGTCGCGGACACGACCAACAATCGCGCCACTCCAGCCTGTAATGTTGCCCGGCCCAGTCTCGGTCCGGCGGGACAGGTGGCAGCGGGGGCACTGCTGCCTTTACGTGCCCTCGCTGCCACCTGTCCCGCCGGGCACGCACGGATCCGGGCCGCCAACACCACAGGCTGCAGTAGCGAGAACTGGTATAGTTGGCGGCTGATTAGAGAAGCGAATGTGGCGGAATTGGTAGACGCGCCAGACTTAGGATCTGGTGGGGTAACCCGTGCGAGTTCGAGTCTCGCCTTTCGCACCAGCGCAACAGTCCAACGCAGAATAGCAGCATGAGAGGATAGACATGCAAGTGTCCGTCGAGAAGATCGGAAAGCTGGAGCGGCGCATGCAGGTGCAGGTGCCGGCCGAACGGGTGAGCAACGAAATCGCGGCACGCTTGAAGAGCATCAGCCGCACGGCGCGTCTGAATGGCTTTCGGCCAGGCAAGGCGCCGCTCAATGTGATCCGCCGCCAATTCGGACCGCAGGTGCATCGTGAGGTCATCGGCGAGCTGCTGCAGTCGAGCTACGAGCAGGCGGTGACGCAGAACGCCTTGACGCCGGCGGGCAGTCCGCGCATCGAGCCGCAAAGCATCGATGAGGGCCAAGACTTGAAGTACACCGCGACCTTCGAGGTGTACCCGGAGGTGGTGCTGCAGCCGCTCGAGTCGCTCGAGATCGAGCGCCTCACCGCGGACGTGACCGAGTCGGATGTCGATGCCATGATCGAGAAGCTGCGCCAGCAGCAGATCACCTACGCGGAAGCGGCGCGCGCCGCGGCGCTCAAGGACAAGGTGACCATCGACTTCGAAGGCTCCGTCGACGGCGTCCCCTTTGCCGGTGGGAAAGGGGAAAACATCGCGATCGTGCTGGGCGAAGGACGGATGCTGCCCCAGCTCGAGGCGGGGCTCGTGGGTACCGCAGTCGGCGACAAGCGCGACATCGTCGTGAATTTCCCGGCGGATTATCGGGCGACGGAGCTTGCCGGCAAGGAGGCGGTGTTCGCCACAGAGACCAAGAAGGTCGAAGAGCCGGCGTTGCCCGCACTCGATGAAGAGTTCTGCAAGGCGTTCGGCGTGACCGAGGGGGGGCTTGCGAAGCTGCGCGAGGACGTGGCGGCCAACATGCGGCGTGAGTTGGCGGCGAACCTGCGCAACCGCAACAAGAGCGTGGTCATGGACAAGCTCTATGCCGGCAATCCGATCGAGATTCCAAACGTGCTGCTCGAGGCTCAGATCAGCGACATGCAGGCGGACGCGCTGCGCCGCGCGGGAGTCAAGGACGTGTCACAGGCGCCGCCGCCGCCGCGCGAGCCGTACGTGGAGCCGGCGCGCCGCCGGGTCGCCTTGGGTCTCTTGCTCGGCGATATCATTCGCCGTGAGAAACTCATCGTCGACCGCGCGCGCGTCAGCGAGCGCTTGGATGAGCTCGTGAGCACCTACGGGGACGCGGCGGCCATGAAGCGGGCCTATATGGCAAATCCGGACGCAATGCGGCAAGTGGAGGGTCTCACTCTGGAGGATCAGGCCGTGGATTGGGTGCTCGCGCATGCTAAGGTGCATGACAAGCCTTCCACCTTCAGGGAAGTGATGAACTTCGAGGCCTAGTCGAATCTTTCGGCTTGAAATGGCGGTAGTAAGTCCTCACTGTTATGTGAGGTTGCCTGACACACTGGTTTTTGGCGGAAAGAGGCGATGAATACATGACGACACGGGCGCTGAATTTGGTTCCGATGGTGGTGGAGCAGACGGCGCGCGGCGAACGCGCCTACGATATTTACTCGCGCTTGCTCAAAGAGCGGCTCATTTTCATCGTGGGACCGGTCGAAGACTACATGGCCAACCTCGTGGTGGCCCAGTTGCTGTTCCTCGAGTCCGAGAACCCCGACCGCGACATTGCGCTCTACATCAACTCGCCCGGCGGTTCGGTGAGCGCGGGGCTCGCGATCTACGACACGATGCAATTCATCAAGCCGCACGTGAGCACGACCTGCGTGGGACTCGCGGCCTCCATGGGTGCGGTGCTGCTGGCGGCCGGCGCGCCGGGCAAGCGCTACGCCCTGCCGAATTCGAAGATCATGATCCATCAGCCCTCGGCGGGTTTCCAGGGCCAGGCCTCGGACATCGACATTCACGCCCGCGACGTCATGGAGACCAAGCACCGCTTGAACAGCATCCTGGCCAAGCACACCGGCCAAACCGTCGATCGCATCAAGCAGGATAGCGACCGTGACAATTTCATGAGCGCCGAGCAGGCAAAGGCCTATGGCTTGGTGGATTCAATGCTGGAGAAGCGTGCCGAACTCCCCACACCGGCTTGAGCCGGGCTGTCTATACAGCCGGTTGCGCCACAGCCCCTCGCTATTTGACTTAGGCGCGTCCCATGGGGACGCCGGTCACAGCCAGGGCCGTATCTTTGCGCCCGGGTTGCTGGGTGCTATATAGTCGGAACCGTAGTAGCCATGTCGCGACGCCAAACGGCCGAAGCGATCTGGCCAACCTGAGGACAGCATGAGCGAAGATTCGCGCGGCAAACATGACGATGGCAAGCTGTTGTATTGCTCCTTCTGTGGAAAGAGCCAACACGAAGTTCGAAAACTGATCGCGGGGCCCTCCGTCTTCGTCTGCGACGAATGCGTGGAACTGTGCAACGACATCATTCGGGAGGAACTCGAGGAGCGCGCGGAGCGCACCCGGGACAAACTGCCGAAACCTCAGGAAATCAAGAAAGTCCTCGACGAGTACGTCATTGGCCAGGAGCGCGCCAAGCGTGTGCTGTCGGTGGCGGTCTACAACCATTACAAGCGGCTGCAAACGCGCAGCGCCGAGGGCGTGCGCTCGCGCGACGACGTCGAGCTCGCGAAGAGCAACATTCTTCTGATCGGCCCCACCGGTTCGGGGAAAACCCTACTGGCCGAGACTCTGGCGCGGCTGCTGAACGTGCCGTTCACGATCGCGGATGCGACCACGCTCACCGAGGCGGGGTATGTCGGCGAGGACGTCGAGAACATCATTCAGAAGCTGCTGCAGAAGTGCGATTACGACGTCGAGAAGGCGCAAACCGGCATCGTCTACATCGACGAAATCGATAAGATTTCGCGAAAATCCGACAATCCGTCGATCACGCGCGACGTGTCGGGCGAGGGCGTGCAGCAGGCCCTCTTGAAACTCATCGAGGGCACGATCGCCTCGGTCCCGCCGCAGGGTGGGCGCAAGCATCCGCAGCAGGAATTCCTGCAGGTCGACACCACCAACATCCTATTCATTTGCGGCGGTGCGTTCGCGGGCTTGGAAAAGATCATCATGAACCGCACGCACAAGAGCGGCATCGGCTTCCTGGCGGAAGTGCGCGAGCAGAACGCACGGCCGCACGGCAACGACGTGTTCCACGACACCGAGCCCGAGGATCTGATCAAGTACGGTCTGATACCTGAGTTCGTCGGCCGCCTGCCGGTGGTCGCGACGCTCGAAGAGCTCGACGAGGACGCACTCATATCGATTTTGATGCAGCCGAAGAACGCGCTCACGAAGCAGTACCGCAAGCTCTTCGACATGGAAGGCGTGGAACTGGATTTCCGCGAGGACGCGCTGCGTTCGGTCGCGCGCAAGGCGATGCAGCGCAAGACGGGCGCGCGGGGCCTGCGCACCATTCTCGAGAATGTGCTGCTCGACACCATGTACGATCTGCCCTCGCTGCGAAACGTACAGAAAGTCGTGGTCGACGAGCCCGTGATCGAAGGCCTCAACAAGCCCTATATAGTCCACCGCACCGAGGAAACCCGGTTGGTGGCCCCGGTAGAAGAACAGCGCCGCCCGACCGGCTCGGATCATCACTGATCACGAGCTTGAAACTACAGTCAATAGGCCGCATGGTTGACGGTACCGGTGATTAAACCCCTGTATCCACACTGCAAGGCGGCCTAGTGAGCGACGAACCCGTAAAGTCTGATGTTCCAGTAGCAGCGGCCATGAGCGGCATGCCGGTGCTGCCTCTGCGAGATGTGGTGGTCTATCCCCACATGGTGATCCCGCTGTTCGTGGGCCGCGAAAAATCCATCGTCGCACTCGACCTCGCCATGAAGGCCGACAAGCGCATCTTGTTGGTGGCTCAGAAACAAGCGGACGTTGACGACCCGAAGGCCGAAGATCTCTACCGGGTCGGCACCGTTGCCACCATTTTGCAGCTTTTGAAGCTTCCAGACGGCACCGTCAAGGTGCTGGTCGAGGGCGTCGACCGCGCGAGTGTCGAGAAGCTCACCGAGGGCGAGTTCTTCTCGGCGGAAGTCGCGACGCTGCCGGACGTGGAGCGCTACGAAGAGCGCGAAATGGACGTCCTCACCCGCTCGGTCATCACGCAGTTCGAGCAATATGTCAAATTGAACAAGAAGGTGCCGCCCGAGATTCTGACCTCGCTGGCCGGCATCGAACAGGCAGGGCGCCTCGCCGACACCGTGGCTGCTCACATGTCCCTGAAGCTCTCGGAGAAGCAGAAGGTTCTGGAGATTCCGGACGTGCGCAAGCGCCTGGAGCACATGCTCGCCGTCATCGAGGGCGAGATGGACGTGCTGCAGATCGAGAAGCGCATCCGCGGCCGCGTCAAGCAGCAGATGGAGAAGAGCCAGCGCGAGTACTACTTGAATGAGCAGATGAAGGCCATTCAGAAGGAACTCGGCGAGCTCGACGAGGCGCCGAACGAAATCGGCGAGCTCGAAAAGCGCATCAAGGCGGCGGGCATGCCGAAAGAGGCGCGCGAGAAGGCCAATTCGGAACTCGCGAAACTCAAGTTGATGTCGCCCATGTCGGCAGAGGCGACCGTGGTGCGCAACTACATCGACTGGTTGGTCAAGGCGCCCTGGAAGAAGCGCAGCAAGGTGCACCTGGACATTGCCGCCGCCGAGAAAGTACTCGAGGCCGATCACTTCGGGCTCGAGAAGGTCAAGGAGCGCATCGTCGAGTATCTCGCGGTGCAGCAGCGCGTCAAGAACCTGCGCGGTCCCATTCTTTGCCTGGTAGGGCCCCCGGGCGTCGGCAAGACGTCCTTGGGCCAGAGCGTGGCGCGCTCGACCAATCGCAAGTTCGTGCGCATGTCGTTGGGCGGCGTTCGCGACGAGGCGGAGATCCGCGGCCACCGCCGCACCTACATCGGCTCCATGCCGGGAAAGATCATCCAGAATCTCGCCAAGTGCGGCGTGCGCAATCCTCTGTTCCTGCTCGACGAGATCGACAAGATGTCGACCGATTTTCGCGGCGATCCCTCATCGGCGCTGCTCGAGGTGCTCGATCCCGAGCAGAACAGCACCTTCAACGATCATTACCTCGAGGTCGATTTCGACTTGTCGGAAGTCATGTTCGTGTGCACGGCGAACAGTCTGAACATCCCCGCGCCGCTGCTCGATCGCATGGAAGTGATCCGCATCGCCGGCTACACCGAGGATGAGAAGAGCAATATCGCGCGCCGTTATCTGCTACCGAAGCAGGTGAAGCAGAACGGCTTGAAGAGCGATGAGTTGTCGCTCGCGGACGAAGCGATCAAGGACATGATCCGCTACTACACCCGCGAGGCGGGGGTCCGTAACCTCGAGCGTGAGATATCGAAAATCGGCCGCAAGGCCGTCAAGCAGCTGCTGTTGTCGCCGTCGGAGAAGATCGTGACGGTGGATTCGAGCAATCTCGACAAGTACTTGGGTGTGCGGCGTTTCCGCTACGGCAAGGCGGACGAGATGAACCGCATCGGACAGGTCACGGGCCTGGCGTGGACCGAGGTCGGCGGCGAGCTGCTGACCATCGAGTCCGCGGTGGTGCCTGGCAAGGGCAAGCTGTCGCACACCGGCCAGTTGGGCGAGGTCATGCAGGAGTCGATCCAGGCCGCCATGACGGTGGTGCGCAGCCGCTCTGCGATGCTCGGTCTCGACACCGATTTCTACCAGAAGGTTGACGTGCACATCCACGTACCGGAAGGCGGCACGCCGAAAGACGGCCCCTCCGCGGGTGTGGGCATGGCCACCGCGCTGATTTCCGCGCTCACCAAGATTCCGGTGCGCTCGGATGTTGCGATGACCGGCGAGATCACCTTGAGAGGCGAAGTTCTACCGATCGGCGGTCTCAAGGAGAAGCTGCTCGCGGCGCATCGCGGCGGCATCGCGATCGTGTTGATCCCGGACGATAACACCAAGGATCTTGCCGAGGTGCCGGACAACATCAAGGAGAAGCTCGACATCCGGCCGGTCAAGTGGATCGACGAGGTACTGACCGTGGCGCTGGCGCATATGCCGACGGCGCTGCCGACCCCGGGTGCCACGCCGGCCGCCGAGAAGCCGCCGGAGGCGATCGCCGCGGACAAGCGCCGACGACGGCCGACGCGGCCGGTGACACCCGCAGCGCATTGACGTTGTGATGGTGACCCGCGGGGAGCGCTTGTCCCTGCGGGAGGGGTGGTAGGGCGGACACGCAAATGCAGCAGTGTCCGCCCTACCACCCCTCCCGCGGGGCGCAGCACTGGCCGGTCACCATCACGACGTCGATGCCGGAGGCTGGGCGGTGCGGGCCACGTTGTGAAGGCGCGGCCATCGTACCGTCGGCGGATCTGTCGGCGACAATCGGAATCGCGGTTTACCGAAGCCTGCTGAACTCCTCTTGGGCTTGGGGGTGCTGTGCCAGCAGGGCGTGGAGCCGCGGCAGACGCGC
>Ga0116231_10013453_pt1 | contig 11487 bp, 10 predicted proteins | sample S1TSphgellanicum_2_FD_89695 | JGI IMG/M metagenome (GOLD analysis project Ga0116231, IMG submission 89695) | Host-associated microbial communities from peat moss isolated from Minnesota, USA - S1T2_Fd - Sphagnum magellanicum MG | ecosystem: Host-associated > Plants > Peat moss > Unclassified...
GTGCGCTTTTTTGTAGTGTTTGTTTTTTTTTTTTTTAGGGTGTGCATTCACCGAGTTCAGTAGAAGAAACTGCATGTAGTTGTGGTGTGGGCGGAGTTGGACGGGGAGTGCGGACGGTCCGGGGAGAAAAAGGGTGGCTGGCAACCATGCCGCTCTATGACTTCGTGGTGATGGTGAAGCCTGCCGTGGATAGACGTAACCTCGTGGAGTTTATGACCAGAGTTGGACAGCGCGTCTACGCTCGAAGCGGCGTGGTTACAAACATCAAGTCATTTGGTAGAGTGAATCTCGCCTACGACATCAAGAAGCGAGATGGCCGCTTCTCCGAGGTGAATCTGTGATAGAAGAACCCGGAACCCTAAAACCCTTTCCTCGCTTTATTCATTCATTCCTTCGCTCGTGTTTTCAAGGAGCTGCTCTTGGCCTCTTCATTGCAAGGGCGTCAAACCCACCATTGATTGCATACTGGATTGTCATCTTGTCTTGTTGTTAGATCCTTCGCAAGGGCGGAGGAGGAGTCTTCTTTGTTGTCTCTGGGACCAACCAGTCATCCATCCAAAGCTTGGAAACCCTGAGATAGCTTGAGAGTCTTGGTAGAGAGAAAGATATTTGGCAACCCTGCTTTGTCTACTATGGCAAGTTAGAAAGTCTCTAGCATCCAAGAAGGAGGAAGCAAGCAGGTTTGACAAGGGGTGAAGAGATAGATACTTAGTCCATACTTCTCAGTACAAAATGATGTCTTTTTCCCTATTTTAGTTCTTTTTAAAATCCTTCTTCTTCTTCTTCTTCTTCTTCTCTGCTCCCTCTCTTGCACACCAGTGATGATGATGCATAGAGCAGTGACTGAAGAAGTTTGTTCCATTTTTTGCAGGCACATATGATGCAGATGACATTCATGGTCAATCCACAGTTCCACCAGGAATTGAGCTACTTAAACAAAGATGAACGACTACTACGGTGGATGATGATTCGCAGCAGGGGCAATGCTTGGACCAAAATCGGCAAAGATTAGGTTTCTGCGAATAATTTCAGTTTCTATTGGCTTTGTACAATCTCTCTATAATTTTCTTAAGAACTTGACTATTGAGAATTTCCAAGGCCATTTGTTATTAAATCACTTGAGTTCTTTGTGTAAATTTCCTCATTGCCATGTAAGAATGTAAACCCTAAACCCTAAACCTAAACCCTAAAAATTTATTTTACACGCATACAAAAACTATATTATTACACAATAATATTAAACTATATGTGTTAAAATGAATCAAAGATTTAATTTCAAAAATTTAGTTAGTTATTATTATAATTTTCATATTTTAAAATATTTAGATTAAATTTAAAAATCATACTTAATAAGAGTAAATTTTTTTAAATTAATACTATATAGTTAACATAATTGATTTTATGGTCCATTTGTAAATGTTTTATGTGGATATACATTATATGAACTCATATGTTTTAAATTCAGAAAAATTATTGGAATTATGATATATTAAAATAAAATTTGTGTAATATAAATTCCTCGGTTGGTCGAATGAAGGTTTAAGATTATGAAAGATATATTTTATTTATTCTTATATTATCCACAAATATTTTTTCATTTATAAATCATGTGTTTGAATTTATGAATTGTGCACATTATTGAAGGGAACTTTATGAATAAAGTTCAATTTTTTCATTTGGACAAATTATGAAATTTAAAGTGTTGTGTAATTGTTTAAATGAAATATGGCCTAAATAGAGTAAACCTAGGTGGTCTACTTAACCACTTAAATTAGGTTTTAACTTAGCTTAGGTGGTGACATGTATCAATAATTGATAGGATGAAAAATAATTGAAATAAAAATATATCTTATCATATATATATATATAATATATAATTTATGGTAATAATATTATAGTTTAAAAAATGAATGTTGCCCAAGTTTTTTGGGTCCAATTTGTAGTAATAAAAAATAATTACACAATGATTAAATTATCACTAATGATTTCACAGATGTCTTTAATGATTACTAGATGAAATGTGCCACATCATGTCCTGAATGATTATTGTCCTAAACAATTCATCCGCAATGACTTCAGGGCTATTCGTCATTTTTTTCATTTATGATTAGAATTTTAGTCATAAACTTAATCATAATATTTGCAATGTTAAATGTAAAATTTATTATTTTGTGATTTTCATATACCTATGTCCAATTTCAATGAAAAAACATTAATTGGACACAACAATTGGAATTTTGAACAAATGCATCACATTGCACAATGACAAAATGGACAACTACATAATGACATATAACATGCATAAAACTTCAAAAACTTGCACCTTGTTGCATACTACAACATTACAAATTAACCAAAACACTACAAACCATTCATTCAGGTGACCAATCCAAAAGTTTAAAAAAAGGGTGTTTCCCTTTTTAATGAAATCCACCATTTCATTCATATTTTGATTCCATATCAAACTCTTTGGGTGCAACCTTCCTTCATATTCCTAATCAAACACATTATAATGGAAATCTTGAATGACATCACTAAATTATTTGGCAAATTGTGTAATTTTTTTTGCAACCTAATCCTACCCAATCATCACATGTTCGAAATGAATGTAAACCAATGATAGTGTCAAACATGCCATGTGAAACATCATTGGCAATGCTCAAACATCAACATTATCATTGCATTCTTTTTTTGGCATGCCTTATACACTTGTTAACACTCCATGCCAATTATTAACATGAAACACGTTGTTGTTTCAATTGGGAAAATGATAAATGGACACAAATTGAATGGATTCATTCGTCCCTATCCATGTATTCTAAATGAGAAGATAGATGATTATGAAATTGCTAATATAGATAACATTAAATTTTGACATCATATTTTAGTTTGTGATTCCTTTTAAATGTGAACAAAATCCCCCCACCAAAAAATATTATAATTGTGATTAAAATATATCCCAATTCAAATATAAAGATAACACAATGAATTTGTTGGTCACATTTTTGTTGTGTTGTCCTAAGCCATGGACATGAATAAGGTGATTTAAGTATATAGAAAGCTATTAGTTACAATTGAACGTTTCTAACTTTGTGAATCTTGATAATAGTGGAATATGGTGAGTACTTAAAAAAAAATTGTTTGAAGGATGATATTTGCATTATTTTGGAGTGGTCTAATATGAGAATGGAACCTAAGTAGATTCCAAATTTCAAAATTTTGCCACTATAATCAATATAAACAAAAAATGAAAAAAAAAATCAATCTTTGGATAAAAACAAGATGTTCCTTCACCTATTAGATGACTATTGTCTAATGTTGGAACTAGTGTTGGCTTATTATTATTTTAAAAAAAAAGTATCACCAAGTAGGATATATTTTATTATTATTTTTTGGGACCATGCAAGTTATCAATATTAAAAATCAAATTTTGGGTAGGTTATAAAAAAGAGGGTAATTGCTGAAAATTATTATGGTGTAAGGGTAAATTTTCAAATAACTGATTGAGAACCATAATAATAATAATAATTATTATTATTACTAAAATTTAATTTTAAACTAATTTTAAAATACTTATAACCTACTTGGATAATAATATGCCCATATAGGTTGGTTATTAGAATTTTAAAATTCAATACCAAGTGGTTATCAATGTAATCAATTAAAAAAAAATTCAATAATTGGTCAACATTGGCTAGAACCATGGCATATTTGCCTTGTCATATTGTGTCTTATTGCCTTAAATTGTTTTGCCCACACATTGTTTTAATCATGTTTTGATCACACGTGTTATTCATTTTTCACACATGATTAATTTTGTCTTTAGACATTATTGTTCTTACACAAATTTGGGATTGCATTCAAGTTATGTCCAAAGTTTGAACATTTCATTAATAAGAGATTTGTTTAATCCCCAACACAAGATTTCCTTATTACTTCATGGAAAAAAATAATTCTCAAGTGTAGTATTTTTTTATTATGTTGTAGTTGCATATGACCATTTCAATTGTTGATCCACTTGGGTTCCACATTGTTGTGCACTACTAGCAACGATCAACTAATAAAAAAATGAATTATCTTTGTGGAAACTAAGTTCCATTTGAATGAAAATATTGAATGACACTGCATGCAACTTGAAATGGATATTGAACTTAATTCAAATTCTTAAATTTAATTAAAATAAATTCAATTAATTTTAAATTCAATTGGATTTAGATTTGCTTGAATTGAATTCAAATTCAATTGAAGAGAAATGGGATGCAAATTGGTGTAAAAGGCATTGAAAATCTACTTGTGATTATTTATTGTGTTGAAAAAAAAACTTTGAAAAAACACAAATTTGAAAAAACATCTACCCATATCTCATTACTTGGGAATTCACTAAATAGAGTTCAATTTGCAATTATCCAATGGAGAACTTATGGAACCTAAAGCTGTCCTACCCAAACCAATGAATCATTGTCATCAGAATTTGGTCAAAATTCAACGGTTTTTGGCAGATAGGGATTGAGTGTTTGATAATACCTCACATACCATTAACTTGGAAACATGCACAAGAGTGATGGAAGTTCAAGAATGTCCAAGCCATCACATTCCGGTCGATGATGATACGATTGACCAAACCAGAGCATGATAGAACCAAAGAACATTCAGTCCCAAGTAGATATAATCAGAAACACAATCTTCAGTTCAAAAACAATCCAAGGTTTTGAGGGAATGGTCAACTAGTACTTTAAGGAGATTACAGATGTTTAAATTCTATTTCACCCAACCTTTTTCTTCAAGACAATTCACGTATGTGTCACAACATTCTTTAAGGTACTAGAAGTGGAGGCAGAAGGTGGGCCTTATGTACCTCTGCTGCGTCTTCCTCTGCTCAGACTCTCAACTAAAATAATATTGTCTGTGATGCCCTTTGGCTGTCTTTGTTGATCTTCCACCATGACCTCACAGTGTCGAGCATCATAGGTAGGACCTTGTTCAAATTTGCAATGTTTCCCAGTCATGGAAGAAGGAGAACAACTTAACTGAAGAGAAGGTGGAAGAGAACAGCTTGATTGAATAAATCAAAGCTGAAGTGAAGGCTCTAAAGAGGCTCTTTGATATGGTACAAATCCTAGACCACTGTATTTCACACTCTTAGCGCTTGAAATTGTGGAAAGAGCAGTCCCTGATGTTGCTATAGACAATGGAAACATATGGGTTTTGCCACTCAAGGGGGCTGAACTGAGTTCAACAAATGCTGAGCTGCCAGTGTCATGCACCTTCAAAGAAGCAACCGATTTCTCTTTCTTCTGACGTGGAAAGAAATCTATATTTGGAGCGAAGGTCTCCTTCTGTAAAAGTTCTCTTTGTGAATTGAAATTTTGGTCCTCAGCATTATACTTGACCTGTTTCAAGCCAGAGGATTCTGTTCCTAATGTAAGCCAATTGATAGCTGATCCTTCCCCATACCTCTCTTTCCTTTTGGCATTGTGTGTTTGTTGTGGAGACAGCTGCTCTTCTGCACCTTTGGTCACTTGAGCTCCAGATGACATTGTAATGCTGCTGCTTTCACACCTCTCAATCTTGGCACCACTCCCTTCTGAAGGTTTGGAAGGTTGCCAAGTGTTGAATGCACTGTCTTGATCTGCTACATCCATTGCATGATGAGGATGGTCTTCATCAGCAGGTAAAGAACCAAAAGACGAAGCCTTGCAGTGAGATATCCTGCTCTGGAGACGGAAAGACAAAGACTGCTTCACTACCCCTGAATCATGTGCTTGAGTTCTGTGAGCTGCCACAGAATCCCTTGGAGGTGGTGAGAAGGTCCTAGGCAGTGTGTCTTGTGCAAAGAGAGCTTGGAATGCTATTTGACCCCTTCCCATTGCTTCAGTTTGCTTTTTGCTTGTCAAGGACAAGCTTCTTGGAAGAAGCCTAAATGCACATTCCTGTGGATGCTTTTCACTGTCCTTTCTCAAAGTGCTGCAGTGAGCATCATGAGAAAAGTGGCTGACCTGGGCTTCCTCTGGCTCATTCTCAACAATCTCAGCCTCTGATGAGCTTCGTCCATTATTTTCTTCTCTGCAATTGGAGGTCACATTTGAAGGAACTTCAACATCAGATGACCCCTCACTTGATCCTGAAGGATCATTACCTTCAGGAAGATTTCCACAAGCTGATGAATTTGAGCTCGGACCACCACCTTCTCCTGAAGCATTCTCAGCAAGGATTCCTCCATCACTCCCACTTGCTTCACTGCCTGAAGAAGTTTGGAGAGCAGGGTGATGTTCCTCTGAGCCCTTTGTATAGGGGTCTTGATTCACACATTCTGCAGGAAAAGAGTTGAACCTGCTGAAGCCCCTGGAATTCAGAAACTGAAAAGCGGGTGAACCAGAAACTCCAAGCTTTGGGCTTGAGCATGTTACTGGATTCGTGCTGAAGCCACTGTAAGATTCATCTCGTAAGTGCTTCCAATTCTCAAATCCTACTTCATCCCCTTCATCCTTTGAGCTTTTGGCATGCACTGAAGAGAGCTCCTTCTGAACAAGCCCAGACAGCTGACTTTTGAGCTTGTGAAGTTTAGTAGGTGAGCTACCTGCATTTGAAGGACTCCTAGAGATGCTTTCACCACTACTTTTGAGAAGCTCAAGTCTCTGCCCAACTTCCCTGCTACTGTCACCACCACTCCCTGGCGTCAAACAATGTCCTCCCCAAGAAGATGAGCCACACAGGTCAGAGGACCCTGCACTACTCATCATAGCCAAACCTCTCCTTCCCTTGACCTCCTTCACCCGCACAGCCCTCTGAGCCCTTTGAACAGCACTTGAACTTACAAGCTCATGACCACTGTGCAGAAGCTCTTTGGAAGAATCCTCCAGAGTTTGCTCCAGAGGTGGTGTATCCTCTGCAACTGGTTCAGGATTTTCACCTCCACAATCAGGGTGAAGCAGCTGTCCTTGTGAAAACAGTAAAGGACTTGGTATGGCAGCCATGACTGGATTGTACAGAGCTCCCCCCAGAGCTGTCAGTGACAGAGGTGATGCCATGTTCTGGAGAGCCCACCAAGCTGAAGCTGCAGCTATGGTCACTGAAGCTGCTGCAGCCATGGCAGCTGTTGAAGTCACTGCTTCAGTTCCCTTGGGTGAAGTGTTACTTCCAAACTCAGAAAAGTCTGATGTTGCAATGGCCGAAGTTTCAGAGCCAATGGCAGGCCAAAGGGTAGGCACTGCAGCTGCAGCCATAGCTGGCAAATCTTGAGGTACAGAAGAAGAAGTACAAGCCATTGGAGAAGGATGCCACGGCAGCATAAATTCTTGTGGCATGACAAATCCTGAAAACTGAGCCAATTTTTCAAGATTCCCATAAGCTGGGTGCTGATTAGGGTGTTGTACCTGATTCTGGAAGCAACTTCCCCATGGAGGATAGTGATGAAATGGAGGAAATGGAACCCAAGAAGAAGGCTCAGACAAAACCTGTCTTGGTGCAACAGCTGGGAGCTTAATATCTTCCACTAAATCTTCTTTTTCTTTGGGGAGAGAAGGTGGAGAGCTTTCTTCATCTACCTGTGTTGTTGTATCATCTTCCAGCATAGTGCTGCTCTTCCCAAACCCCTCCTCCTCTTCAGACTTTTCTGTGGCAAGCCCTGATGAAGAACTCACGACTGTTGTATTATCATCTGAGTGTTTGGAAAAAGCATTACCTCTGGCTTTGCGAGGATAAGGATGGGAAGGCTTGCGCTTGGGACGTGGTGGAGGTATGTCAATCAATGATTGTGACACCATCCCTGCTGTGTCTATTCCACAAGCTATGGCTTGATGATCCCTCTCCACCTTGGAAAAGAACTTCTGGGCATGGCTCCGAATCTGTACTGCAGTCTTGGTGCCAATATGTTCTTCAATTCGCCTCCAAGCTCTACCGTACAGCTTCAAAGCTTCCAGGAACCTTTGATGCTCCTCCTCAGTCCACCTTTCCCTCTGCTTGGTGATGGTGTAAGGCTTTCTTACTTTGGTGTTTTCAAGAGCATCATCCTGGGCTGCAGCTGCTTCTGATCCCACCACTGCTGCAGCAGCCACACTTGATGACCACTGCAGTAACCTTCCTTCCTCTCCCACATATCCTCCTCCTCCTGCCTGATGAGGCTCTCCATCTCCAGCTGAACTTGGTGTCATTATCATCATATTTTGAAAGCTTCAGTGCCGAGGTCTGAGGACCTACGAACATTCCCAGATCTTCTCCACAAAGACAATCTTGTTCTTGTTCTTTCTTCTTCAGGGAAGAATCTAATCTAATGAGAGGGAAAGAAACAAGTCTATGATGATTCCTGACCAAGCAAGAGACTGTGCTAGCTAGCTTTCTTTCCTGGAGTCAAGCGAAACAGATTCTTCTCCTTGCTGTTTTCCTTTAATCTTTGACTGAGAAACCACAGCAGCTCTGGAAGGCGCAAAACCTTCAGCAGCGACTCCATCCAAACTGATGCAAAAGAGCAAAGAAAAATGACAATCTCTTTTGTTGTCGGACTTTTTTGGATATGAAAGAAAACCAAGTCCTTGAGAAAAGTTTGTTATAAAACCTTCAGCAGCAACAAAACAAAAAGACCTAAAAAGAATTCTGAGAGAGAGAGAGAGAGAGAGAGAGAGCGAGCGAGCGTTTTTGAAAACACACACATATGCACTCGAGAGTTTCTTGTGGAATTATTGAAGCAAGGAATGAAGGAATGAATCTCCACAAAATCAATCGTGTAGAAGAAGAAAGTTTGTACTACCGACAAAACACAAATTCGTACCTAAAAACACACAAGCTCCTCCGAGGTCATCGTTTGCGCTTTCTGCGTGCGTCTCAAAAATCTCCTTGAAGAAGATGCATCGGTGCACCACCACAAAGAAAAGAAAAGAAAAAGCTTGGAGGAGCCAACAGCAGCAGCAGCAGCAGCAGCAGAGCTTCAGTTTTCTTTCTTTTTCACAACGGCTTGAAAGATGCTCAAAAGAAACTCCCTCAAACAAAAAAAAGGAGACACACTTTTCTCTTGACAACCAAAACTTCAAACTTCAAACTTCAAACTGAAGAAGAAGAAGAAGAAGAGGAAGAAGAAGAGGAAGAGATGCAAAATTTTAAAAAAAATCAAAAAACAAAACTTGGAGCTAGAAATCAACAAAAACAAAAATATAAGAGACACACACAGAAAGCAAAGAATCAAGTAACTGATAACAGACTGATGAGATTGATAGACAGACAAGAGATGAGGCAAGCGAGGGGACAGAGAGAAGAAGATGAAGAAGCATGAAAAGAAGAAACAAGAGAGAGAGAGAGAGATACACACACAACACCACCCAAGGCAACAACAACAACAGCAACAACAACAACAACAGCAGTCAGCAACAGACCAAGTCTTCCAGTGCCTACACGACTAGGAAGGAAAGGAGGAAAAAACTATTGGCAAAAAATAGCATATATTTTTATTTAATTAGTGTTTTTTTTCCCCTCCCCCCCCCTTCACTTTAATCATCTTATAGCACCTTCATTCTGCCACATGATTATTTTTTACTAATTAATTATTAATTATTGTAAAAATTATATTATTGATTAAAATTACTATTAAAATTAAAATTAAAATTATTATTATTAATTTTTTGGGGTGTCCACAAAATCCCATAATTTTTTTTTGGTGCAGGGACGTGACAACAACCAACCCCCCAACACTTTTTTCATCCATCTCTTTCCCACTCAGGTAGGGGGGTATTTCATCCTTCCTGTTTCATCACCAAAAATTTCACATAGGTATTTTATTTCTCCCAGCCCCACAGTGGATGGATGAACCAGTCAGTACCCACACTCAGTTGTGGATGAACCTCAACTAAGTTTAAAAATTTTGGTTTTCACCTTGGTAACCTATATGTATGTAGGTAGATAGATAGGTAGGAAAAATAGGTAGTTACTAGGTTACATAGATGGTTAATTACTTAGGTAAGGGCTCTCTTTACTACCTACCTACCTACCTACTAACCACCTACTTGTGAGTAGTAGGTAGGTAGTAAAGAAAGCGCAACTGCAGTAACCACCATGGTTAGTTAGCCAGGGAACTGGAGGCCAACAGAAAACTGTTTTCCTGCCCACTTATCATCCATCCATCCATCTATTTTGTTTTCTTGCATAGCCAAACTTCCCCTATTCCTCTTGATTTCATCCCCCTCCTAGCCTACCTATTTCATCACCAACTTCACATTAGCTTTTCCTTCTTGTTTTCTTTTCATCACCAAAGGAACTTGTGGCTGGAGTTTGTAGAAGGGCAATTTGTGGCTTAGAGTTTGTAGAAAGCCATTTTGTGTCCAGAGTTTGTGGCTAGTGTTTGTAGAAAGCCATTTTGTGTCCAGAGTTTGTGGCTAGTATTTGTAGGAACCCATTTTGTGGCTAGAGTTTCATAGAAAGCCAATTGAACAAAGGGTAGTAGTAGTAGTAGTAGTAGTAGTAATAGTGGATACTCTTTTGTCTTCATTAGCAAAGTGCTCCCCTTCCCTCCCCTTCCTTTCCCTTCCTTCCTTCCTTATTTTCTATTCCCCCTCCCCCCACCCTTTTGTGGTGATGATGATGTCAAGCAAAGAAAAAGTGCCACCATTTTGTGGCTACAAATTAGTAGTGGGGAGGGAGAAGGGGCGGGGGGGCGTGGTGGGGGAGATGGGTTGCTCTCACTTTGTCAAGATTACATGTAGCAAGATTCTCCTCCTTTTTATAAAGATTACATCAGGTCCACCACCAATACATCAATACAATTGGCCTTTTACTTTGGATGAAAAAAAACTCCAAGCCTCCAATTGGGTTTGGACTTTGGACCTGTATAATTAATTGCACATAATAAATACACTTTATCTCCTAGTCTCCACCCAACAACACACAATAACCTAATAGTAATAATAAAATAAAAATAAAAATAAAAGTAAATTAAATTAAAAAGATTGCTTTTAATTGGGCCAAGGTGGTGGCTTTTTTTGAATTATCTCTCTCAACTTATATATATATATATACTATACACATTTTCATGGTTAGTAGTAGTAGTAGTAGTTGTGGGGGGGGGGGGGGGGGGAGGGGGGTGTGAGTGAATCTTTTGAAAAGCATTTTGTTTGTGTGGGTCAAGTTGTATGTAAGTAAAGTGCTCTATTTATTTATTTTTGGGTATAAGTGGGGTCTCTCTAGTAAGTGGGGATCCACCAGCAAAAGAGAAAGTGCTGTAAAACCTTCACATAATAATGTGAACAAAAGAAAGAGAGAGAGAGAGAGAGAGAAAGTGTTTGTGAGAGAGAGAGAGAGAGGCTTTCCAGATGTCTTGTGCCAGAGCTCTGGTCCAATTGTGGGATCTTTTGAGCATTAAAAGTGCTGTTGAGGATAAACATGGCATGTAGAGAGGTTCCAAGTGTTGGTTGCATGGTGATCTTGCTGATCACTATATTTGGGGGGGGGGGGGGGAGGGGGGGGGGGGGGAAGGGGGGGATTTTTTTGCAGTTTTCTGCACGCTAA
>Ga0116231_10013455_pt1 | contig 11484 bp, 8 predicted proteins | sample S1TSphgellanicum_2_FD_89695 | JGI IMG/M metagenome (GOLD analysis project Ga0116231, IMG submission 89695) | Host-associated microbial communities from peat moss isolated from Minnesota, USA - S1T2_Fd - Sphagnum magellanicum MG | ecosystem: Host-associated > Plants > Peat moss > Unclassified...
ATAGCTGAACTGCGCCGCGATCAGCCCCAACACCAAGCCCGCGGGTCGGAGGCCGAGCCGCGACAGCGCGGCCCAAATCGCCAACCCGTACCAAAACCACTTCAGCACCGCGCCCGCATACATCGCGCGTTGCAGCTTCGCAGCCGGTGCGATGCCGGGCGCGAACATGCGCAGGCCGAACAAGGCGCTGCCGATCGCCGCGATCAGACCGCCGACCAGCGCAGCCTCGGCAAACCGTCCGTCTTCGGCGAGCCAACAGAGCGCCGCCACCACGAGCGCTGCGCCCGTTTGCCAGAGCACCACACGCGCCACGAGGCGCCGCGCTCGCTGGCCGGCACTCGTCATTGCGAAGGGAGCCAGCCCCGACCGGGCTTACGGCAGCCGAATTCGCGCATGTTCATTGGCAGGCCGTCGCTGGCGAAAAAGCCGGCGCATTATAAGGAGGCGGAGCCGTCCTCACAAGCCAATGATCACACTTGGTTTTCTGAAATTCCCAGTCGTTTTGACAGTTTCGCGCGTTCGCGGGGGCGCCCGGTCAGCGGATGTGCGAGAGGATGCCTTCGAGTTCATCGAGGCTGTTGTAGCTCACGACCAAGCTGCCTTTTCCAGAAGAGTTGTGTCGAAACAAGACCTTGGCGCCCAACTTGTCGGCGAGTTCGCGTTCGAGCCGGCCGATGTCGGGATCGGCCGAGCCCGAGCCGCTCGTGCCCGCGTCGGCGGCCGTGGACGGATTGAGCGCCCGGCGCACGAGTGCTTCGGTCTCACGGACCGACAGACCCTTACTCGCCACGAGCTCGGCGATTTCGATCTGCCGCCCGCGGGACGTAAGTCCCAAAAGAGCCCGGGCGTGGCCCATTTCGATGCTGCGACGCTCCAGCAGCGTCTTTACTTCGTCGGCGAGATCCATGAGGCGCAGCAAGTTGCTGACCGCCGCGCGCGAGCGTCCCACGGCGTCGGCGGCAGCTTGATGCGTGAGCCCGAATTCACCGATGAGCCGCGACAGGGCGCGCGCCTCTTCGAGCGGGTTCAGATCCTCGCGCTGGATGTTCTCGATGAGCGCCATCGCCACAGCAGCCTCGTCCGGAACCTCGCGCACGACCGCGGGAATCTCGGCGAGGCCCGCGATCTGCGCCGCCCGCCAGCGCCGCTCGCCGGCGATGATTTCGTAGCGCTGCGATTCGCCGGCGGTGGGCGCGCCGACCGGACGCACGAGGATCGGCTGGACGATGCCCTGAGATTTGATCGACGCGGCGAGATCGTCGAGCGACTCGGCGCGCATGTCGACGCGCGGTTGATACTTGCCACGCTGCAGGAGGTCGAGCGGCAGGCTTGCGAGCCGATCGCCGGGCGCAGTCGCCGGGTTGGCGGCGTCAGCGGCGTCTACGGACTGCGCCTTCGCGCGCTGCGCGAGGTAGGGACTCAGCTCGGCGAGTCCCCGACCCAGAGAGGGCTTTTTGCCCGACATGCTTCAAGTATCCCGGTTTGAACTTGGGCGGATTATAGCGGCGACTGCGGACCATCGTCGCGGCGAATCATCTCGCCCGCGAGCGCGAGATACGCGAGCGCACCACGCGAATCCTTGTCGTGCAAGAGCGCGGGCTTGCCGAAGCTCGGCGCCTCGGCCAGGCGCACGTTGCGCGGAATCACGGTGCGGAACACCTTGTCCCCGAAGTGCTCGATGAGCTGAGCCGAGACCTCGTTCGAGAGATTATTGCGCGGGTCGAACATGGTCCGCAGCAGCCCCTCGATGTCGAGATCGGTGTTGATGGAGCCGCGGACCTGTTCGAAGGTCGCCATGAGCGCGGTCAGGCCCTCGAGCGCGTAATACTCGCACTGCATGGGCACCATGACCGAATCCGCGGCGACCAGTGCATTCAATGTCAGCATGTTCAGCGAGGGCGGGCAGTCGATCAGGATCACGTCGAAATCCTCGCGGATCGGCTTCAAGGCATTGCGCAGCTTGAATTCACGGCCCGCCGCCATCGCGAGCAGCCGAACCTCGGCAACCGTCAAGTCTTGATTCGAGGGCAGCAGCATGAAGCCGCCGTACTCGACCGGCACGAGCGCCTCCACCGCCGTGCAGTCGCCGAGCAGCACGTCGCAGCTCGTGCGCGGGAGCGAGTTCTTGTCGACGCCGCAGCCCATCGTCGCATTACCCTGGGGATCCAAGTCGATGAGCAGCACGCGCCGCTTGGTCGCGGAGAGCGAGGCCGCGAGGTTCACGGCCGTCGTCGTCTTGCCGACGCCGCCTTTCTGGTTCGCGATCGCGATGACCCTTTTCATATCTTGCTCGTTTTGGGCCCCGCCCGTGAGAGTTCCACAAGATGCCGCTCGTCGTCCAGCCCCGGTACGCGCAGCCGATGCACGGCGAGCACTCGGAAGGATTTCGGCAGCGCCGAGATCTCCTCGTCGGGCCGCTTGCCCTTCATCGCGAGCAGCCTGCCACCGGGCGCGCAGAGGTGCCCAGCATACGCGACGAAGTCCGCGAGCGAGGACAGGGCGCGGGCGAGCACGGTGTCGAACAGCTCGAGGGGCCGGTAGAGTTCGGCGCGCCCCTGGTGGACGGCGACATTGGCCACGCCGATGCGCCCCGCGGTCTGCGTCACGTAGCGCGCCTTCTTACCGGTCGCTTCGATCAACACGAACTGGCGCTCGGGGTTGACGATCGCGAGCGGCAAGCCCGGAAAGCCCGCACCCGTACCGACGTCGGCGATGCGCGTGCCGCGCAAGAATGCGTGCAGGCTCAAGCTGTCGAGCAGATGCTTGTGCAGCATGCCGGAGCGGTCGCGGATCGCGGTCAGGTTGAATTGCGAGTTCGCGTGCTCGAGCTCATCGATGACGCGCAGCATCGCATCGCGAGCCGCCACCGGCAGCGGAACGCGCAACTCGCGCGCGCCGGACTCGAGCAGCTGCCGCTCCGCGGCGTCGGTGGGGTGCATCAGACGATCAACCGTTCTTGACCAGACTGGCCATGAACTCGTTGACCGGAGTCTCTTCGAGCGTCGCGCGCGCGGCGAAGCGCCCAATGATGAGCTCGGCTTGCGCCGGCGCAAAGTGGGCGGCGACGCTGGCCGCAAATTTTTTCGCTACCGCTTCGTTGCCGTCGCCGCCGCTCACACCGTCACCGCCGATGCCGTTACCGCAGCCGATGGCGTCGGGCGCGAAGTCGCAGGCGTCGCGCTCGCGCGCCGCCTCGGCGCAACCTGCCGAGGAGACCGGCATGCGCGACGAAAGGGGCAAGGCCTCGTGCACGGCGGCCCAGGCCCAGTGCACGGCGCAGCCGGCCGCGGCCGCGGCACGGCGGCTGCCGGCTAGGCCGACCGCTTGGCCGCGTGGCGCGTCTTGGCTCCAAACCGCCTCGACAGCAGCCGCAATCTGTGGCGCTTGCCCGCCGAGCAGTTGCGCCAGCACCGCTGTCGTGGCCGTCAAGGTCGCGCTCGCCGGCTTCGGGCCCGCTGCGAGCATCGCGCGCAAGGACTGGGCCTTGATGAGCGCGTTCAAGATGTCGCAAACACGTAGCGGCCTGCGGCCGTCGTTGTGCGCGCGCCTCGAGAGATAATCGGCGACCGCGAGAATGGCGGCAAGATCGACGCGGGTCCACATCGCCGCGATGTTGAAGGCGGCCATCGGTGGATTGAGCTCCAGGCTCGTGCCGGGCACGCGGGCGCCGTGCGCGAGCGTCGCTCCGGGCGCGCCGGGGCCGATCAAGGCCGCGATGCCGGGCTCGTGCAAGGCATCGAAGCCGTCGGCGAGCGCGTTCGTGAGCCGGTGTAGCGCAACCGCGCGCACCGGCGCGGCGCCGACCTCGTCGCGGCTCGCATAAGCTGCGATGTCCTGCAGCATGTGTCCGCCTCTTCAGGGGCGGCGAGCGACGGGAACGAAGGCTTGGTGTTCGGGGCCCGTGTAATTGGCCGTCGGCCGGATGATCTTGCCGTCGGCTCGCTGCTCGATGACGTGCCCGCTCCAGCCGGTCGTGCGCGAAATCACGAACAGCGGCGTGAACATCGCCGTGGGTACTTGCATCGCGGCATACGAGACGGCCGAGAACCAGTCCAGATTCGGAAACATCTTTTTCGCGTCCCACATGACGGTCTCGATGCGTGCGGCGACGTCGAATCGGGTCGAGTCTCCGGCTTCCTCCGAAAGGCGCTCGGCGACTCGTTTGATGACCTGATCTCGGGGGTCGGCGATCGTGTAGACGGGATGCCCGAAACCGATGATGACCTCTTTTTCGGCAACGCGGCGACGGATGTCGGCGTCGGCCTGGTCAGGATCGCTGTAGCGCGATTGAATCTCGAAGGCGACTTCGTTCGCGCCGCCATGCTTGGGTCCGCGCAGCGCGCCGATCGCGCCCGTGATGCAGGAATATAGGTCCGAGCCCGTCCCGGCGATGACCCGTGCGGTGAACGTCGAGGCGTTGAATTCGTGCTCCGCATAGAGGATCAGCGAGGTGTGCATCGCGCGCACCCAGGAAGCGGACGGGGGTCGCTGATGCAGGAGATGCAGAAAATGGCCGCCGATCGATTCGTCGTCGGTTTCGACGCGTATGCGCTTGCCTTCACGGCTGAAGTGATACCAGTAGGCGAGTATCGAGCCTTGGACCGCGATCAAACGATCTGCGATGTCGCGAGCCGCGGCGGCGGCGTGCGCATCGGCCTCGGGCAGCGCACAGCCGAGCGCGGAAACGGCCGTGCGCAGCACGTCCATGGGATGCGTTTGTGCGCCCAGCTGCTCGAGGATGTTCCGGACGCTCGGTGGGATACTGCGCAGACCCTTGAGCTTTTCCTTGTAGCCCGCGAGTTCGGCCGCGTTGGGCAAACGTTCGTGGATCAAGAGATAGGCGATTTCCTCGAACTCGCAGGTTTCGGCGATTTCGAGGATGTCATAACCCCGGTAGGACAGATCGTTGCCGGTGCGGCCCACGGTGCAAAGCGCCGTGTTGCCGGCCACCACGCCGGATAGCGCGACCGACTTCTTGGGTTTGAAATTGGGTACATCGGACATGGGTCATCTCGAACGCAATGGCAGGAGCGGTCGAGTTTATCAAAATGCCGCCGTTTCATTCGCCCGGCAGTCCCGCCGGGTATCATTGGCGATTCGGTGGGGCAGGGAGAATGATGATGTCGGCCGACGAACCGATTTCGGGCACGGCGCTCACGCGACGCGATTTGATGAAGCTCGTGGCCTCCGCGGGGACCGCGTCCGTGGTTTCCGCCGAGGCGGCGGCTGCACCACGACCCTCGACGGCGACCGCACGACCCACGGCACCAGCGCCACGGCACCCGGCGACCGCGGCTGCCGTCATCTACGACGATCACGTCGTCTTCGACAACAGCCCCGTCGATGACGGCTACGACTCGAGCACGAGCTTTGTCGTGCCGCCGAGCAGCCTGGAGACCTTCAAGGGGACTTTTCCGGTCGACAGCACCCGCTTCGTGAGCCCGCCGAACTCCTTGCGCCTCAAGTGGCGCTCCGGTGTCGGCGGCGATTGGCGCATGATCCTGAAGGTCCGGCGGCGACGGCCGCGGCCCCAGGTGTTTCGCGGCAATGCGCTGACCTTCTGGTGCTACTCCGAGCAGGAACTAAACGCCGCGGCCTCGCCGATCATTTACCTCTTCGATTCGGCCGATTGCGCCACGTCGGCCATCAACTTGGTCGCGGACGGTCAGCGACTCGAGGCGGGCAAATGGGTGCAATTCAAGGTGCCGCTCGCGGATTTCGCGCACGCCCTGTTCAACCCGACCGACGACCGGCGATTCGACCCCAACAAGCTGCAGCGTATCGTTTTTGCGCAGGGTTTCGAGGACGATCAAGAACACGTTATCTGGCTCGACGATTTTCAGATTCGCGACCTGCCGCTCGGCGAGTCGCCGCCGCCGGCGGCCCCCGGCGCCGTGAGCGTGACCGGATTCGAGCGGCATTTCGACGTCAGCTGGCAGGCGAGCGGCGGACCCGACGTGCTGGCCTACCGCATCTACCGGTCACGGGACGGCCAGACGTTCTCGCCCGTCGGCACGCAGCAAGGCGCGCGCACACGCTGGGTCGATTTCGTCGGTGGGCCGGATGTTCAAGCCTATTATCGAGTGACTGCACTCGACTTGGCCGGCAACGAGTCGGCGCAATCGCCGAGCGGCGAAGGACGCACTCGTGCGCTCTCGGACGACGAGCTCATGACGATGGCTCAAGAAGCCTGCTTTCGCTACTACTGGGAGAATGCCCACCCGATCGCGGGACTAGCACCCGAAATATGGCCCGGCAATCCCAATCTGCTGGCCTTGGGCGGCAACGGTTTCGGCGTAATGGCGTTGCTGGTTGCCGCGGAGCGGCAGTTCGTGACGCGTGCCGAGGCGACCGAGCGCATGCTCAAGATCGTTCGATTCCTCGCGCGCGCCGACCGATTTCACGGCGCGTGGCCGCATTTCTTGGATGGCGACACCGGCAAAGCGATCCCGTTCTTCGGCAAGTACGACAACGGCGCCGATCTCGTCGAAACAGCCTTCATGATGCAGGGTTTGCTCGCGGCCCGCCCCTACTTCGTCGGCGATACCGCCGCCGAGCGTGAAATCCGCGAGACCATCACGAAGCTCTGGCGGGAGGTCGAGTGGGATTGGTTCCGGCGGCACCCCGACAGCGACGTGCTGTACTGGCATTGGTCGCCGAATTATGGGTTTCACATCGGGCACCCGCTGATCGGCTGGAACGAGACGATGATGGTCTATTTGCTCGCGATCGCGTCGCCGACGCATCCGGTGCCGGCATCGATGTACTACAGCGGTTGGGCCGGCACCTCGGAGCTGCAGGTGCGCTATCGTCAGGGCTGGAGCAGCACGACCGCGGGCGATCACTACAAGAACGGCGGAACCTACTACGGCATCAAGCTCGATGTGGGCGAGGGCAACGGCTCGGACCTGTTCTTCACGCATTTCTCGTTCATGGGATTCGATCCGCGCGGCCTGCACGACCGCTACACCAACTACTTCAAGAATAACCGCGCGATTGCGCTCATCAATCGTGCCTACTGCATGGCGAACCCGCGCCTGTTCGCCGGCTACGGCCCCGATTGCTGGGGCCTATCCGCGGGCATCGACTCCGGCGGCGGCCGGCCGCTGCCGCGCGATGACAACGGCACGATCAACATCATGGCGTCCCTGGCCTCGATGCCCTACACACCCGACGAATCGCTCGCCGCGCTGAAGCACTTCTATCGCGACCTCGGCGCAAAGGTCTACGGTATCTATGGGTTTCACGATGGCTTCAATGAATCGCAGAACTGGTTCGAGGAAATCTACATGGCGCTCAATCAAGCGCCGATCACGGTCATGATCGAGAACCATCGCAGCGGCCTCGTGTGGCGACTGTTCATGTCGAATCCGGAGATTCGGCCAGCGCTCACGGCAATCGGGTTCGAGCCGGATACCTAGCCGCCATGGTTCGCGAGGCCAGCGTTCGCCGTTCGATGTAAATGCGCAATGTAAACGGGAATGCCCGGCGAAGCTGCGATAATCGCGGGCCATGAAGCGTAGTTTACGTCGACGGATCCTCGTTCTATTCGCGTTGTTGCCGACCGCGGCGGCCATCCGCGCCGAAGCGACGCTTTCCACGCCGCTGGCCGTGAAGCCGGGAGACGTGCTTGCGACGGGCAACGAATGGATTTCGCTCCCCGACATCCGTGTGGACGACGGCGCGTTGACGACGTTCAATGCCCTGTCGATGCGCGATCGCGGCTTGCTGCAGGCGAGCGGCGAAGCGGGGCGTCCGGTGCTCATTCCCTACTTCCTTGCCGACGGCAAGAAACTCCCCATCGATCATCTCTCGTGGTCGCTGCTCGAATATTGGATTCCCCAAGCGCGCCAACTCGCCGACGGCATCGAGGTGACGTTGACCTACTGCGCGCCGAATGGCTCGCGCGCGGCCTTCATTCGCCTGACTGCGACGAATCATCGCGCCGAACCGGTGCCGCTGACGCTCGGCATGCGTTCGTCGTTCGGCGCGCTGAGCCGCGTGACCTATGTGCCCGTGAATTTGCGCGGCGAGCGCACGATAGCGCCGGCGCCCTGGGTCGATCCCGGCGAGGTGTATTCCTTCATCACCGACGACACGCATTTCGCCTGGGCGCTCGTTCATCCGGGCTCTAAGGCCAGCGTCGTCGTGCCGCCTTTGTCGCTGTCGCCAGAGGCCGATGCCGCCCGCGCCGTGACGCTGCAGCCCGGCGAATCGGCCGAGGCGCTGTTCGTGCTGGCCGTCGGTATCGAAGAATTCAGCGCCGCCCACAATGCCCGCGCGCTGCGCGAGATGCTCGACCGCTCGGGTTCCGCTGCGATCCTCGATCAGGCGACCGCCTGGTGCCGTGCGCACTCGCGTACGACGGGTCGCGCCGATCTCGACTTGCTCATGAATCGCAATTTTCTGTTCACGGCGCTCTATGCCTGGGGCCGTACGATCGACACGGAGCAGTTCGTCGGTGTGACCTCGCGCAGCCAGCGCTACTACGTGTCGGCCGGTTATTGGGATCGCGACGCCATGCTCTGGAGCTTCCCCGGCTTACTCGACTCCGATCAGGCCTTGGCGCGCGAAGCGCTCGACTACGCGCTGACGGTTCAGTTGCGCAACACCGGTACGCATAGCCGCTTCATCGACGGCGTCGTACTCGAGGACGGCTTCCAGCTGGACGAAGCGGCGGCGCCCATTCTTGCACTCGCGGCCTACGTCGAGGCGACCCACGACCTCGCGTTTCTCGGCGCTCATCGCGACGCCATGCTGCAGCTGCGCGACCGGCTGATCGGCCGCTTCGATCCCGCTCTCGGGCTGTACTCGTCGCTGCAGGATTCGCAGGATGAATTCCAGAAGCTGCCGTTCCTGACCTATGACAACGTGCTCGTCTGGCGCGCGTTCGAGGACCTCGCGGTCCTGTTCGAGCGGCTCAAGGACCGGGGCAGCGCGGCGGACATGACACGGCGCGCTCGGGATCTACATGGCGCGATCATGGCGCACGCGATCGTGGCCACACCGCAGGACCCCGCGGCAACAATCTTTGCGGCCGCGGTCGACGGCAAGGGGCACAGCGTGCTCACCGCTATTCCGCCCGGCTCCTTGCTGAAGCTGCCAGCCTTGGGCTTCATCGCGGAGACCGATCCCGTGTTCGTGCGCACATTCGACTGGCTGCATTCATCGAACTACGCGTATTCGTACGCGGACCGCAAATACGGCCTGCCTGGCAGCTACCGCCTGCCGTTCACGACTTCCTGGGTCATCGCCGACGAGTTGCTGTTGCACCGCTCGCATGCGCGCGCGGAATCGCTGTTGCTCGCGAGCCCCTGGGACAACGGCATCATTTCCGAAGGCATCGATCCGGACACGGCGCAGATGAGAATCGACGGCGCGGCGTTCGCCACCGCGGCTGGGTATGTCGCCCATGCCATCTGCGCGTCCGCCTGCCTCCCCCGCTCACCTTGAAGACGACAGGAGTTCGCCGCACCATGCGTTTCATGAATTCGCGCCTCTTCGGCGCCGCACTGCTGACCGCGGCAGGCATCGCTGCCATCGCGCAAGCACAATCGCCGGCACCCGACCCCACGGCGGACTCGCCCGTCGTGCTCAACCTGCAGGCACAGGATCCCGGTCGGCCGTTCCCGCACTTTTGGGAACAGATGTTCGGTTCGGGCCGGGCCGTGCTCGCACTGCGCGACAACTATCGACGCGATCTGCGCCTCGTCAAAGCCGTGACCGATTTCTCTTACGTGCGCTTCCACGGCATCTTTCACGACGAGATCGGACTCGTCGAGCGCGACAAGGGCGGCAAGATCGTCTACAACTTCTCCTACATCGATCAGATTTACGACGGCTTGCTCGCCGACGGCGTGCGTCCGTTCGTCGAGTTGAGTTTCATGCCTCAGGCGCTCGCCGCAGATCCGAAGCTGCTGTTCAGCTTCTGGTACAAACCCAACATCTCCCCGCCGAAAAGCTACGCGGAGTGGGACGCGATGATCGGGGCATTTGCCCGCCACCTCATCGATCGCTACGGCATCGAAGAAGTCGCGACCTGGTATTTCGAGGTCTGGAATGAGCCGAACATCGGCTTCTGGGGCGGACGGCCGAACCGCCCAACCTATTACACCTTGTACGACCATACGGCTCGCGCCTTGAAGGCGGTCAGCACGCGTCTGCGCGTCGGCGGGCCCTCGACGGCGCAGGCCGCCTGGGCCGCGGATTTCATCGAGCACTGCCAAAAGAACGGCGTGCCAGTCGATTTCGTCTCCTCGCATGTTTACGCCAACGACACCACGCAGGACGTCTTCAAGAACGATATCCCGGTCGCGCGCGACCAGATGGTTTGCAAGTCGGTGCGCAAAGTCAGCGACGAGATCAAGGCGTCCGCGATGCCCCAGTTGCCGCTGATCTTTTCCGAGTACAACGCGAGCTACGCGAACGAACCCGACGTGACCGATTCGGTGTTCATGGGTCCCTGGCTCGCGACGACGATCAGCCAGTGCGACGGTCTCACGGAGGCGATGAGCTACTGGTCGTTCTCCGACGTCTTCGAGGAGGGTGGTGTCGTCAAGACTCCGTTCTACGGCGGTTTCGGCCTCGTGGCCGAGGACGACATCCCGAAGCCGGCCTACAACGCGTTCGCGCTGCTGCATCGTCTGGGAGAGACACGTCTCGCGTCGAATTCCGATTCGGCGCTGGTTACCAAGCGCGCCGATGGCACGCTCGTGCTGGCACTGTGGAACTACGCGCCGCCCGGCGGAACGGGACCCGCGTATGTTCCGCCGCAGCCGGTCGGCGCACCGAAGGTTTTTTCCGTGAGTGCCGACGGTCTACCGGCGGGTGCGCACGCGACGATCTGGCGCTTGGACCGCGAGCATGGCAACGTGATTCCGGCCTACGATGCGATGGGCCGGCCCGCAGTCCCCACTCGTGAACAGATCTCGCAATTACGCGCAGCGGCCCAACTCACAGCGCCCGAAACGGTCGAGATGGCCCGCGGCAAACTCGAGCTCAGCGTACCGACGCAGGGTCTGGCGGTCGTCGAGATTCGCTGAGGTACCGCCTCAGACGCTGACCGCGACCGCCTTGCAATGCCGGTCGATGAACGCCTGGTGTGGCGGCATCGCCGCGACGCAACTGGCGATCACGCGTTCCACGTGGTCGACGTACTGGTAGAGATCCTCGTCGCGAACCCACTCGACCGCCGGGTGATAGGCCTCGGGCATGATGCCCTGGCCGAGCATGACCTGGACCCAACTCGTCTGGCCGAACATCTCGGTGCCGTTGCGGAAGAAGCAACCGCTCACACGAAACAGGTCGATATAGTCCCGTAGGCTTTCGGGTATCGGCATCGTGCGACAGTGGTTCCAGAACGGCGAATCGTCGCGTTGCGTCGCATGATAATGCAGTATCAGGAAATCCCGGATGCGCTCGTACTCGAACGCGGACTGAGCGTTGTATTGATCGCCGAGTACCGGGTTGCAGTCTTTGCGTGGA
>Ga0116231_10013456_pt1 | contig 11484 bp, 5 predicted proteins | sample S1TSphgellanicum_2_FD_89695 | JGI IMG/M metagenome (GOLD analysis project Ga0116231, IMG submission 89695) | Host-associated microbial communities from peat moss isolated from Minnesota, USA - S1T2_Fd - Sphagnum magellanicum MG | ecosystem: Host-associated > Plants > Peat moss > Unclassified...
TGGTTGATGGGGGGTGGGGGGGGGAAGGGGATGTTGGGGGTGGAGAGGGCGCGGGTCATGAAAAAACTCCGAAAACAGGGGTTGGAAAAAGTCAGTGCGTTGCTGGGTAAGTACGGGCATTTTGCAGTCAGATCCCCAGATTCTAACTCCGGACGAAAAACGCCACCAAGTACGCAATCTTCTCTTCTGTCTATTTCCCGCAGTGCTCCCTCCATCCCTCCTTTCCTTCCTTCCTCGCATCCACCTTCTTCTTCTTCTTCTTCGCTCATTCTTTCCAAGCTCTGCTGGAATTTCCGCCCCCCTTCTGTTTGTTATTTGTGTCTGCATCAATCATCATCTCCTTCTTACACTCTGTTCAAGCTCCGTTGTGATTTTTTTTTTTTTTTTTGGGGGGATTTTTTTTGGCATAATTCATTTTTTTTTTTGCACATCAGTTTCAAGCTCGGCTGCGGAGTTTTGTTTGTTGAGTCTTATCTTCTGTTTGTTTGTTTGCTTGATTGCAAGGGAATTTCTCTTCTTCTGTGGTTTGAAGCTACCTATTTCAAGCGATTTTTTTTTTCGTTGTCGTATTTTAGTTGTGGTTCTTCTTCGAGTTCTTCGACTGATGAAATCCACGGCTTTTTTTTTCGATCGGATTTTTCTACCATGCAATTTTTCGACGGCCAGTGAGTCTGTCTTTATAGCTCTTAGCCTCGACGACTCCAGCCGTTTTTTCCCCTCGCCAAACGTAGCCGCTCCAGTGCAGGAGCGTTCTGCTTCGTGTGCAGCTCGCTGACCCTCTTCTCCATCACCCAGACGCGTGCGTCCCAGGGTATCAGGCTGAGGTACATATTCGTCCCTACTGGTTATTTTTGGTTTGCTAATTACTCTGTTTCTTTGCTTTTCCTTTCCTGACTTTTTCCTGTTGTAAGCTTGTGTTGTTATGAGGCTCTGCCGTCTCGCTTCTCCTTCTCGTTGTCGTTGTCTATTATTCATTCATTCATTTATTTTTGGTGAGGATTTTTCTCTTAGTTTCCTTTCTTTCCGCTTCCCACTTGGGATTCATTGGTTTGTCCTCCGTTTGATTCCTTGTGTTTTGCTTTTCTTCAAATTTCTTTGTCTATATAGCGTGCATGGTAACACGTTGCCATCCATGTCACCGTTTGAGTCATGTAATTCAATCTGCCACTATGACTACAATCTCCATGTAGGTGCCACATCGTCCCCATGTAACTAGTTGTGTCCCATATGATTAAAATAAACATTGGATTTAGTCATATCAGACATATCTACATTTCTAAAACATACATAGTGAGTTTAAGTGACAGGATGTTTAGAAGAAGCTATATGCTTTTCTGGTGTGACATTCATCTGCATGCCCCAGTTCACCTCTTTGTATTCACGAAGAAGAGGGTGAGTTTTTAGGGCTTAGTTTTCTCCCTCTTGTAGCCCTTTTGATACTTTCATACCATGCCTCTCAATTGTGTTCAGCTGGTGCTTTTTCCAACCTGGGTGGCTTGTCATACTGCAGGGAAAGAAGAGGTAGTCTATATGGAATTTTCTTCTTGCAGAGATTTGACCAAACTTTAGATCAGTATGGCAAGTGCCAGGCGCCCCCGTTCTCATCCCCTAAAACCCAAGACTGGCATCCAAGAAATCATTACAGAGGCACAAAAGAGATGGTTGAAACCTGTGGAGGTCTGTGAGATTATCAACAAGTACCAAACTCACGGTTTTAAGCTAAATCCAATCGCACCAGTGCGGCCTGCCAGTGGCTCTCTGTTCCTGTTTGACAGAAATGTGTTGAGGTACTTCAGGAAAGATGGCCACAATTGGCGCAAGAAGAGAGATCTAAGGACTGTACGAGAGGCACATGAGCGGCTCAAAATTGGTAATGTTGATGTTTTGCACTGCTATTATGCACATGGTGAGACCAATCCCAATTTCCAGAGGCGATGCTACTGGATGCTGGATCCATCTATGGAGCATATCGTGCTTGTCCACTACAGGGAGGTTGAAGAACTTGGTCGGATTATAGTATCACCAAGCCATGTTCCCAGTACCACAGAAGAACGCTCCAGGTCATCTTCCATGTCCTTGGGACATGAGCATAATGGTGGGAATGCAGGTGAGTCTGAGGAGGGCAGTGCTTTTTCTACCCCAGAAGCTTTCAGCTCAGTTTTGAACAAGCAGGCTGCACAACTGGACCAAGTTTCCCCAGAGCGTCAGAAGCCAGGTGCATTGGAGGTGGGACCAGGAGGGAATGGGTTGGATCCTTTGAGCATGCCCAAGAGTTCAGAAACTGTGCATCCAGACTTGGCAGGCATTGAAAGTATGCTGAATTCCCCAAATGTCTTTGCACCAGGAGCTTCACCATCATCATTGTCATTACTATCTCCTTTAGGCTCAGATCATTTGAACAGGCAACAACAGCAACATGAGCATTTGGTTCCTGCGCACAGCTCAAGCATGGAGAGCATGAACTCTGCCAAGTTGAGCTCCCGATTCACTGGGGTAGGGCCACAACCATCTACTAAAGATGAGGAACTTGACATGGTGGGGTGGAAGGAGCTGCTTGCAAGTACTCAGAGCAATCAAACAATACCCTCAAATAACACAGGAGTACCAGGGGGGTCAGCAACAGCAGGTGAGCCTGTGACAACAGAAAATATGGATGACTTAAATTGGGCAGACATGCTGGAACAATGCATGACACCAGAGAGCCACCCAGCTATGCTAGATTTGGTGCAGTCACAAAATGATCCAGTTGTGCAATCAGCAAATGACTTGTCTCAAACTCAAGCTCTGTCATATCTGAAACAGATTCTGTCACCAACAGTGCCTCCAACTTTTCAACATCAGGAACCCCTGACAAAAGATGATGCTCTCCAGCTTTACCAGAAACGATTCCCAATGACAAGGATGGATTTGCAGCAAACAGATGCTCAATTGGATAGCCAAATCATGGAGCTTGGGGACTCAAAACTTGACCATGTTCAGAATCCAGGACCTGAGAGGAGCCTCACAGAAGCAGTTGGAAACAAGAACATGGACAAGAGTTTGACAAAGTTTGATGGCGTCAATAATTTGAAGTTTGAGAGCTTCATAGAGCAGAGTGGTGTTAATGACTCGGCGCTTGACAATTTTAAGAAGCTGGATAGTTTTGGTAGATGGATGAGCACTAACCTCAGTAGTGACAATGATAATTTTCTGTTGGACCCTGGATCACCACGTACTCCTGTGCTTGAGGATCATGGGGTCAGTGAGGCTGGAAATCGTAAATCTGTGGAAATGCAGACTGAAACAGGGCTTCACACGCTTGTCATACGAGAACAAAGCTACAGCATAATTGACTTCTCACCAGATTTTGGTTACTCTTTTGAAGAAACAAAGGTTCTTGTCACAGGCATGTTTCTGGGGGAGTACAACAGCAGAGTATCTGATGTCACGTGGTGCTGCATGTTTGGTGAGGTTGAGGTTCCTGCTGAGGTAGTAGGAGGAGGAGCCCTGCGATGCAAGGCTCCGGCCCAAGCTACAGGCAGGGTTGCTTTCTACATTACTTGTGGTGACAGGCAACCTCACAGTGAAATTCGTGAGTTTGAGTATCGTAGTGCACTGAGGGGTTATTCCAAGCCAGATCATTTTGAGCGCAGTCATCGCATTGAAAATGAGATGTTGCTAAAAATACGATTGACATGCATGCTGCTGGAGGTGGCAGATGCTCCAAAATCTGATAATGAGTGTGATCTCCAGAAGCAATCCAGCCATGGTGACTGTTTTGATATTGGCTACAGCCGTGATGAATGGCTGGATCTTGAACATTTAGCCATGAGCCCAGGGAACTCGCAGGGATTGGACTTCCATGAACAGTTGCTTCAAATGTTGTTGAAGTGTCATATGCAGAGATGGCTGCTTTGCAGAGGTGAGGATGAAGTTAAAGGGCCAGCGGTTTTGAATCGGGAAGGACAAGGAGTCCTGCACATGACTGCAGCTCTGGGATATCATTGGGCAATTGCTCCCCTTGTGGCGGCAGGACTGCCAATCAATTTTCGTGATATCCATGGCTGGACTGCACTTCACTGGGCTGCATGGTATGGGCAAGAGGAAGCCATACTGCACCTTCTTCAAGCTGGTGCAGATCCCGCAGCTGTCACTGACCCCACAGTCACCATCACAACAGGACAAACTGCTGCAGACCTTGCTGCATCCAATGGATATGTGGGCATTAGTGGGTTTCTGGCAGAGAGCAGCTTGACGAGTCGTCTGTCAGCCATGACATTCTTTGAGGATCCTGAAGATATAAAGCTCTCACATATTGCTGGCCACAATGCTGTGGCCAAATTGGATCAAGAGAGTCTGAAAAGAAGCGTGGTGGGAGACGAAGACCAGCTGTCTCTAGAAGCATCTATTGACGCAGTTCATAATGCAGCAAAATCAAAAGCTCTGATTCAAGCAGCTTTTCGGCAGCATTCCTTCCGTAAAAGGGAAAAAGATGCACTTTTAGCATCCCTGCCATCTGCAGAGTACAACTTGACGGCAGATGAGCTACAGGCTTGGATGACAGCAAATGCAGCCAAGAAGATCCAGAAGGCCTATCGTGGGCATCATGGAAGGCAGCAAGCAGCTGCTACTCACATCCAACACAAGTATCGGGGTTGGAAACTTCGAAGAGAATTCCTCCGTTTCCGGCAACAAGTTGTGATGTTACAAGCACATGTCAGGGGCCACATTGTCCGCAAACGATTCAAAAAAATCTTATGGTCTGTCAGTGTTGTGGAGAAGGCAGTACTCCGCTGGCTGCGGAGAAGGCATGGGCTGAGGGGTTTCAGGAATGAATTCATTTTACCTGACAGAGATGATGATGAGTTTCTCAGGGAGGGCAGAAAAAAGACTGAAGTGGCTTTGGATAAGGATGTCACTCGTGTTGTGGGTATGGTCCCCTCCAGAAAAGGTCGTGCTCAATATCGTCGCTTGAGAGAAAAATCTCTAAAATCACATCAGACAGGGAGCTCGGAACTGGATGTGTGTCAGCCAACGCAAAGCTCTGAGCCAGAAGTGCAGCAGCAGATGCAAAGCTGTCAGGCCAGAAGCCCAGAAGATATTCTGGAGATTGATGATCCATTCACAAGCTTTACAGCGTCTGAGTATCAAGGGCAAAGCTTTCAACTACCACCTCTTCATGACTTTCTAGACAGCACTGATGACACACTCATGACCTTTACAGACTAAGCTAATTGGCAGGAAGAAAGATGCTGCAAAGAATGTTGCCTTGCATCTCAGTCCCCAGCCAAATTTCTGCCACAAGAAAGGGTGCCTCATGAGCTTCCTCCAGGTATGATTCTGAACAATTGGAGTCCAATGGAATATTTTGTCTGTAGGATGCAACTGCTTAGAAGATATTTTTGTGCAACATTCAGCCAGTAGCTGACCACAAGATTTCAAACAAGCACTCCCTTGCAGAAAGTATTATTGTTCAGCAACAGCATTTGATGCTGGGAGAATCTTTAGGAGCTCTTGAAAGATGGCTTCTTCCAAATGGCATGATAGCACGAGGAAAAAATGAGGAGATTGTTGAATGAACTTCATTGTCTGGAATTATATATTGCAGGGATTAGGGTGACTTGGTATTGTTCAACTGCTCAGAGGTTGGGTTGTTCATGTGTTGACTGATTGGTCATTCCAGTCATGTCCCCCCCTTCTTGTCACATTGGAATTAGAGGCTTATTAGTCTCTAACTACAAATGAGCACAGTTTTGGATAAGCTGGGGTGAATTCCACAATCCAAAGGAAGTTCTACCTCACATCAGATCCATACAAAAAGTTTCAGTCCTCTTGTAAGGGTTTCCTATCAAGGAATAATCTTATGCCCTTACTGAAGTGTGTTGCCCAGTTTCTTAGTAAACAAAATTGGTGGTCCCCATGGGCTGCTTGACCATGTTTTGTTGGGTAAACTAAACTATGGTCCAATGATGTGCAGACGCTTTGAGTTATGTTTGCAATCTCCATATGATGAGAATGGCATAACCAGCCAAGTAAGAACTTTTAACATTTCAGCCAGGTGTAAACTAATATTCTCATCATTTAACAAGCTATATGTGGTGAAGTGATCTTTGTGCTTCAATTTAACATGCCAAATTGACCTCAAAAGGTTTGCTGATCCAAGACAAATGGGGTCCATGGTCTAGGCTACCATGAGTGTTGAGTAATTGAGATGGATAGAGAGGAAAGAGAGCATGTGAGAATGCTGAGTTTTTATTGTCTGGGGCTATGTCCTCATCTATGATCTTTTAAGCATAGACAAACAGTAAAAGGTGAAAGATCAAATGAGTGGAAAGAACTATAGCTAGTGATGCCTTTCCAATGTGAAGTGTTTTTGAGTGGTAAAGGAAAACCCTAACAAGCACTTCATTGTGGTTGGCAGGAATGCAGAATGGATTCACTTAGATGCATTGACTCTTGATTTGGTAAAGACAGCTTCTTGTCATGTTGGAAGAGGCCAACTCAACTGGAAGGGAAAGAGTCTTTGGGTTTTATGTTTGGGGGGGCAGCAGGTGAGGGGTGATGAGCAAGGTATCAAGGGGTGGAACACAAGAAACCCTTCTGCTTTTCATGTCTCAAAGAAGGGGTTGATTAGTAGGTTGTGTAGGTTTGATCAGCTCCAAGTTAGTGTTTTGTTAGTGGTGGATCAAGCTTTTTGGATGCAAAATCCAATATATGTCTGCTTTTGAAATTAGGTTTGCAGTAGATCCACGACAGTTTTCTTTTATGGAATCTCTCCCATAAAAGAATCTCTCCCTTTGAATAAGAGTCTCAGATCCTGTACATTGTTCAAGAACACTCATGGTACCTGCGACTTTTTGTCACAGCCCATATCAATTATCTTCTAGTTGCAAACTTTACTTACTAAATGTTTATTTGAAAAGGTCCTGCATCTAGAGCTGGCCTGGGCATGCATGTGCCCATCACTTGTATACACTGCAAGTATAGAATGTGCATGAAGAATGATGAATCAGTCCAGTAATCAGTCAGAGAGTTTGAATACCAGAGAGTGATAAAGAAGCCTTGATCTTTGTTCAGATTGCTTGTAGGATTTTATTCCTAGAGATGGCCTTCTTAGAATGTGATCATCCTTTATCTATTGAGCACCATGGAGATACAAGAGAAAGCTGATCTTAAAGGTAAACTGAGGGTTGCATTGGTAGCAAAACTATGTGGCAGTAGACATGGAGGGAGAACTCCACATGCTCTCAGTACTGGTAGATTATGTGCAGGTTTTGAGATCATGACCTCTAATTTCTGTTTCAGGTCGTAAACATCATTGACTGGTAGATTGTATGCAGGGTTTGAGATAATCGCCACTAATTTCTGTTTCAGGTGGTAAACATCATCGTTTGGAGAATTTTGGAACACTCAGAGAAGAGGGATCTTGCTAGCAATGGCAACTTTGTGGATCAGCAACAGCTCAAGTGCAACATAGTAGACTTAGACCTGCCTCCCAAAAAACTCCTAGTCATTGCTTAGTTCATAGCTGTCCTGCCAGTGCAAGGATTCCAAGCTCTGCTCCATGGGCCCTTTCTGAGGAGGCAAAGTCTGATCTGTGCCGACATGGAATATCAGTTAGACAGGGGATGCTCACTGTGTTCCAACAGAATCCTCCAGACAAGCATTCTACACAGCAGTCTTCAGAGGATCCAGCCCTGGTTGGATTAGGGCATGGCTTCTTCTGCACAGGAAAGGATCCTTTCTCTGTATCAATCCACCCCAAGAACTCTGCAACAAGATACCTCAACCTTGCCACTTGTGAGTTTGAAAAGGCCTGAAATTGTAGCCTCTTTACAAGCAGCTGGTTCACAGCTATCAAGTGATTCACTTGTGCCTCCAAGGAAGCAGTATGAGCTTTCTTCTTCTCTTGATACTTCCTCACAGCCACCTTGTTTCCAAAGGGCTGTTTTTTTCTCATGTTTTCACCAGGCAGGAAGCCAGATTCACTTTCCTCTGTGGAAAGCAAATGGGTGTTTGTGTGTGTGTGTTGTCAGGTCCAGGTGGGTTGAGGTGTGAGTGTGCATGCAGGTTTCCATAAACTCATCTTAGAAGGAGCCTGGGCTGGAAGGTGGTGCAGAGGCAGCAGCTCACACAGGCTGCAGCCTGCAAACACATCCTTCTCTGGTATCTCAATATGACCATCATCCATTTCATTTGTTCCTCCCCCCTCTCTCTCTCTGAGCTGGGCACAGAACCTATGGCCACAAAGGTGCAAGCAGAATTATTCTGAGTAGACACTTTCACCAGGGTAATAGGCACCACAATTGCACATTCAAGTCAGCTACCGCACACCTGACATACCTTGCTCAAGGATTGATACTCTTTCAACTTACTAAATTGGAAACTCATGGTGGTTAGCATGATGAAGCCCAAATGGATCCTTCAGTTGTGCAGAAAATGTTTCTATAATGGACTCCACATGACCCTAGAATGTAGGGGTACTGAACTTTGGCCTATTTAGACCCCAGAAGAGATGATTGATTGGTGGTACAGGCCCCGTCTGGGACCCTGAGGCCTCAAAGAAAGGTTCTGGGTTCAAACGTTCAAACCCACTGTGTGCAGGTGAAAGCCCTGCTGCCCCTCTGCCACTGAGCTTGACTTGGTGATGATGCCAACAGCGTATCGATCCAGTCTGCTACCGTAGCCTAGGGTCAGTTTCCACATTGACAAAACGAATAATTATAATTTTTTTTTCAAAAAATGGATTCGTTTTTAAAATTTTTTTGAAATCATGTTTTTTTCCATAATTTTCTATAATATTTTGATATGAATAGTGAAATTATTCAGAATGTAGCCTACGCTAATTATGATGATTTTCAACATAATGACTTCATATTTTCACAAAATTTCATTTCACTATTTTTTTGGAGGATTATTTAATGACGAAACTGACCTTAAGGGTAAGGTATTGTGCTTCCAAAAAGGAAACTTTGGCCCATTTCTGGGTGCATCATAATAAATTAAGTACCCCCAGTTTATATTTGGGGTATTCGCCCAGGCCAAGAGAAAAATTTCATGCAGCCAATGAGAAGGCTCAGCATGTACTTAAAGTGCCTTCATTTTTTTTCCTTTTAAGTTTTGGGGGGCTGTTGGGAGAGAGGATTTCTTTCATTTTTCCTGTGTTCCTAACATGTTCCCTTCAAGTTCCCAATGGGTTCCCAATATGGGGGGAGGGATTTTTTTCATTTTCCTCTGGTTCCCAAGGTGTTCCCACCAGGTTCTCATCAGGTTCCCAATATGTTCCCCAAGTTCTCAGTGTGTTCCCCAACATGCTCTCCATAACACCTCACTTTTATCCCATATGCTTTGGCAAACGTTGTCCTCCTTTCACTTACTGTAGTACCTTTTCAGTTTTCTCAAAAATTATATTATTTTAAAAATTGCTGAAATTAAAAAAAATTAAAGTCCCTTCTTGCTAAAAATAAAAAAAACAATTGTTTGCTGAAGTCGAAATTTATTTACCTATGCCTTTTATGGGCGTGACAATGCAGCCCTGCAGAGATTGCACTGCTTTGTCGGATGGTTTTAAATTTTTTTCTCTTTTTGATTTTGTGTATGCAATAAATCCAAACAAAAAAAACCCTTGCTCTTCAGTGCTTATGGGTAAAATTTCAAAATTTCAAAATAAAATAATTATTTGGTAGCGAGATTGCCAAACATGAAAAGGTACTATAGATGGGCCAAAGGGGAGGAACTCTATACTCCAGAATAGAACCTATTTTGGGGAGCCTCCATAGTTTCATTTTTTTTTTTTGAGTGATGGGCCAATCAAATTGGCTCATTGTGAAAAATAAAAGAAAATTGGGAGGCACCTCATCTAATTAATAGGAGAGGTGAATGTTGTCTCTCTACCTTGAAGCACAAAGCCAACAAATTGAAACGCATTACAAAAGGGGAAAAAGGGCGATAATTTACAGCTGACGATACCGTATTACTATCTTGGCTGCTTTGACACTAATTATCATATTTTCAGGAATGTTGAGAATTTCAAATTTTTTTTTTTTTGGAAAACAAAAAAATTGTGAAAAAAATTAAAGGATCCTTGAGAAATTTCGTAAAAAATCTATTTTCGACCAAAATTAATTAATTAATTAATTATTCAACAGACATGTGTTGAAGCTGCCCTTGTACTATGGTATAGAGATTGAGTCTGCCCCCCTAAAATTCATAAAATAACATTAGTTCGGATTCTCAAAATTTCGTTTCATTTTCAAACGGGAAAATTACACCAACAGTCACAGAGGCACTACTCTGGACGGATGAATGGATTATAAACCATCGTGAGTGGATGATGTGCCAGTAGCAAGTGATTAATCATTGTTCCACAATCCATTTTGTAATCATGAGTGACGATTCCGCACTCATGATTACAACGCGGATTAGTGGAACAATGGAATGGAAACTGTTTTTTAAAATTCTATTTTCGTAATTGAAAAGTGCAGAATCGTGACTTTTTGCAAGGAATTGAAATATTCTACACCGTAAATGATCCCCGAGTAGGCAGAAATGGCAACTAAAATGGTTTACTGACAATGGAATCGTCAAGACTCTTCATATATATAAATGCGGGTTTGTGCATTCCAGAACAAGCCAATTCTACCAAATATTGTGGAATTGTATAATTTTTTGATTGCCAAACTATCTTAATAAAGACACTTTCCAACGGATTTGCACATTATGCAGCGGCCAGGCAGGCAGGCAATCCATTATGAGAAAAAAAATGGCTCCAATTTAAGCCGATTACCAATATAATCTGCTACTGCTAGTGGTTTATATATCAGCTGCATTTTTTCTGTTATTTCAAAAACTATCTAAAAATAAATCCCGGAATTAAACCTGTGAATTTTTTGGTATTTCTCTGTCACTATATATATATATATGCAAAAATGGGAGGAAATTTCTTTTATTTAGAGGTAAAGGGAATTTCTGGTTTTAAATAAAATAATTACATACAGAAATAAAGGAAAATAAAAATAGCAAACATAACAATTTTGTGTAGTGCACAAATGGGAGGAAATTTCTTTTATTCGAGGAAATGGGAAATTGCCGTTCTAATTATGAGTGGGTGCCCGTGACCTTCGGCCACTGTGATCATCCAGCTGGACGGACATTTCATCCATCCCCTTAATCGGGACGGACAGTAGCTAAAAGAAAAAAAGCTTCCCCAAAATCCATCCCGTCATCAAGCTGAACGTACATTTCATCCATCCCCTTAATTGGGATGGACAGTTTTTATTTTTATGTGTTTTCTATTATTATTATTATTTTGTGATCATCCAGCCGGACGGACATTTCATCCATCCCCTTAATCAGGACGGACAGTAACTAAAAGAAAAAAAGCTTCCCCAAAATCCATCCCGTCATCAAGCCGGACGTACATTTCATCCATCCCCTTAATTGGGACGGACAGTAGCTAAAAGAAAAAAAAAGGTAGTCTTGGTCAATACAAAAAAAAAAAAAAAA
>Ga0116231_10013457_pt1 | contig 11484 bp, 12 predicted proteins | sample S1TSphgellanicum_2_FD_89695 | JGI IMG/M metagenome (GOLD analysis project Ga0116231, IMG submission 89695) | Host-associated microbial communities from peat moss isolated from Minnesota, USA - S1T2_Fd - Sphagnum magellanicum MG | ecosystem: Host-associated > Plants > Peat moss > Unclassified...
CAGCGCCGCGACGATGCCGCCGCCGGGCCGGCGCGGTAGCACGCGGTAGCGCAGCGCGTGGTCGGCGACGAACAGCAGCCCCATGAGCCCGAACGTCCCGAAGTTCACGAACAGCGACCAAGTGTGTGCGGACGCCGCGAAGAACAAGCCCACCACCGCGCCGGCCAGCAGCACGTAGAACGCGAACCAGACATAGGTCGCGCGGCGCGTATACCGGATCTCGGGGGCGGTCAGGGGCCCATGCAACTTATCCGCTAGCAATGTGCACGTCGGCACGCGACCGCCGAGCAGTGATCGCCCGAAGCCGAAGGCGACGATCGTATAAGCGCCGGCCTGCTGCACGAGATCCGACCACTCATAGTGCGCCTTCAAGAACGGCCAGCTGAAGTAAATCAACGCGGCAATCAGCAGTGTGAGGCCGGCTGCGAGCCAGCGCGGCGTCCAGCGCCACGCGAGCGCGATGGCGATCAATGCGATCGGTCCGATCGAAAGCCCGGCGCCGACACCCTGATTCGCGGGATTCGAATAACCGTACTGAGAGATCAGTGCATAGACGCCGATCAAGGCGGCGACGATCGCGAGTTGCCAGAGCGCCGTGCGCCGGTCGGTCGCCGGCATCGAATTGGAGGGTTCCGAAGACACGCGGGTATTCGTTGGGTTCTTGTGAGGCCTAGGACGCTGCCGGTCCTTCCGGACGTGCGGCGATCGGCGACGTGCTGATCTCGAAGCGGGACTCGGCGAGGCTCTGGTCCAGGATCCATGCCTGGGCACGCGCACGCAGTGCGAAGTCGAGCTCGCCGTTGTGAAACAGTGCGTTGCTGAGGCTCACGTAGATTTCCGCCGACTTCGGTTCCAGCTTTGCTGCATGAGTCAGGCAAGCGACCGCGTCGGCCGCGCGTCCGAGCGCGCCGAGCACGTTGCCGGCGTTGTAATAGAGCGCCACGTTTTGCGGGTTGCAGCCGAAGCCGGCGCGAAACTCCTCGTAAGCTTCGCGTAGCCGGTTCTGCTGCGCGTACGCGACGCCGCGACGTAGGTGGACGTCGGCGGCCTTGATCTGCTGCTCGGCGACATTGGCGCTCATGGCGCGCCGAGCTGTTCGCGGGTCTCGCGCAGCAGCGTCTCGAGTTGCGGTGTTTCGAGGCCGAGCGCGCGAGCGCGCTCGAACTCCTGAATGGCTTCCTTGAGCTGGCCCTTGTGGCGATGGACGATGCCGAGCACGCGGTGCGCGTCGGCGTACGAAGGGCTCAAGGCGAACGCCTTGCGCGCGCTCGCCGCGGCACCCGCGAGGTCCCCGGCCGCAAGTTTCGCGAGCGCAAGATTGCCGTGCAGGGGCGCGTATCGCTTGGCGCCGCGCAGCGCCTCGGTCATGAGTTTGATCGCCATGGCCTGGTTGTTGGTTTCATAGGCGAGTACGCCCAGGAGATGCAAAGCGTCAGGATTCTTGCGCGCGACTTGCAGCACGCGCAGGCTGATCAGGCGCGCGTTTTCGCGTGACCCCGCCTGATAATGGCGCCAGGCCAGCTGCATCGACTCGTTGATCGTCAGAGTCGGCTTTTCTTCGATCGTCATCATGGGTCTCTAGCTTAAAGTACTTCTCGGGTCGTTGCAGCGCATCAATACGAGCCGGTCACACCGAGTTCACATGCCCGCTATACCGTGGCGATCATGAAAACTCCGTGCGAACCCCGCGGGCGGCACAAGGCCTTGCATCTGTTCGGGGTCGCAATGCTCTGGGTCGCCTGCCAGTCCGCGCGAGCGCTCGACTGGCGCGACCCATGGCGCGTGCCTGACGATACCGCGGCAGCGGCCGCGGCCAGCGACGAGTTCGCTTGGCGCCTGTTCGTGGCTCTCGTTTGGCCCGTGGACCCCGCAACCGGCAACGCCGATTTTCGAGCGGGACTGGGTACCAACCGACCCGGCGTCTGGGAGCGTTGGCGCAACAGCGCCGACGTTTATCGCGACGATGGCGCCGATCCGGGTCGCTGGGACGCCGCTGTCGCCGAGCCGCGCATCGCGCGCGCGCGCCGCTTCGAATCTCTTTCGCTGACGCAATTTTCACATGTCCGCCACATCGTGGCCGGGCGCATGGCGCCACTGAACGGGTCTTTACAGAACGGTCAACGGCTCGTCGAAATCCGCATGAACCGCATCGCCTACGAGTACATCCGATCCCAGGGTCTCTACAACTTGGATGGCCAGATGGCCCGAGTCAGCGCGCGCGAGCCGGTCGCCTTTCCGAGCGGCGCGATCGAGGTCAAGGCGAGTTGGCGTCCGATCGTTTCGGCTGACGCGGCGCGGTACCACACGCTGCGCGTGCGGCTCGCGGATGGCCGCACGCGCCTCTATGGTCTCACGGCGCTCAATATCGCCGCGAAGGAGTTGCCGCAATGGCTCTGGGCGAGCTTCGAGCACGTCGACAACGCTGTTCGTCCGGGGGGCGATGGCTGGCGGCTGCCGTCGCGGGACCGGTTCGCCTGCGCCGGTAAGACCCCGGATTGCGATCGCGCCCCGGAAGGCGTCGGGCTCGAGGGCAGCGCTTGGCGCAACTACCGATTGCGTGGCACGCTGACCCGCTACGTCGACGAGTCAGGGATCCCGGAGCGACTGGGCAACTCCGAACTCGAGGCGGGTTTCCAGGACAGCGCCTCTTGTATGACCTGCCACGCGCGTGCGGCCTTGGCCGTGGTTGCCGGAGCGCCTAAGCGACTCGAGGTTTTTTCTCCGGGCGCCACAGCGGGCCTGCCGCCACGTCGTGGGTACGTCGGGACACCGGATGCCGGCTGGTTTCGCGCGAAAGACCCGAACAGCGGCGCTGACATCGATTTTCAGCCGCTCGATTTCGTCTGGTCCTTGGCTCAGGCGAAGCCGCGACGGGACACAGTTTCAAGAGACGGAGTGAGTCGACGATGAACAAAGCGATCTTCTGGCTAGGTCTATGCGGGTGCCTCACGGCACGCGCCGCCGATCAGGCACCGTCGGTGCTCTCGGGGCCCGCGCCCGGCGCCAATGTCCCTCAAACGGCGGGTGCGGCCCGGCCGCGCGCCGTGCCGGTCGGCAGCGCCGTGGCGCAGGCGGCCGAGGCATCCGCGGCGCGTGCCGCCGACGAGGCTGCGGCACGCCAGGCACCGGACGGTGCGCCGGCGAAGTACACGACAACGGATAAATGGATCCTTGCCGGCTACAACAACAACGAAATCGTCTATACGATCATCGTCGCGAACGACGACACGCGCATCCTTCACTGCACGGCACTCATGCAGGGTTGGTATTACGAAAACGGCAAGAAGCTGCCGATCTCCGACCGGCAATCCGCGACCGTCTTTCCGAATCAACCCACCGAGCTCGGCAATTGGATGGACATGGACCAGGCATCGGGGGCGACCTACAGCGTCAAGTGCCGGCCGATCTAGCGGACGCCGTGTTGCGAAAGCGACGCCTCGCCGTCATATCGGTGAGATATTCCCCGGCTAAGGTCACGCCATCGCGATATTAGCGATCGCGAAAAATAATTTGCGTTGGCCTGGACGTCTAACCCAAGGGGATTTCATGAACTTACGCCGCATGCTCGTCACATTGACGATGGCTGCCGCCGGCTTAGGCTACGCCGAGCTCTCGAGCGCGCAGTCCGATCCGGTGATCTTTAGTTTCTCGACGGTCGGCGACAGCCGCACCGATCCGAACAAGGCGGATGCCACGACGCTGCTCGCCAACCCCAGCCCAACGACCGAAGGCGGCGCGCCGAGTTTGACCGGCACGATCCTTCCGCAAGACAACATGTGGGTTACGAACACCGAGGCCTATCAGACGATCCTCAACAACATCAAGGGCCAAAATCCCAATCTGTTGTTTTTCAATGGCGACATCGTGTTCGGCTATGGCCGGCCGATCCTGCCGAGCGACTGGGCGAGCGGCAAGCCGAACAGCTGGACCACGACGGAAAGCTCGGTGAGCCCCGATGCGATCTTCGAGTACATTCAATATGCGTTCTGGCGCGGCTTGGTTGCGCCGCTGTTCCTGTCCGGAACCTATGTGATCCCCGTGCCGGGCAACCATGAAACGCAATGCAGCTACAGTGCCGAGCCGTACTCCAGTTCGGCGCCGAATCCGAATTGCAACAATGCGGCCGGCACCGTGACCAACACGAGCTGGCCGAACAATCTGACCGGCAAGACCGCGTATCCCGAAAACGAGAACATGTTTCGCTACAACATGGGCGATCTGATCAGCGATCTGACCGCCAACATCCGCTTCTCGAACGTGACGGGTTACTTCGCGCTGAACCCCAACGGCCTCACGCAGGCGACGGCCCCGGGCATCGCCGATACGGTTTCCGGCAACAACCAAGCCGAGCTCACGTACTCGTTCGACATTCGCGTCTCGACGACCGCCTTGCTGCATTTCGTGGTCATCAACACGGACCCGTCCGGCAACGACGGTACGGCGCCGGTCACCTGGCTCGCGGCCGACTTCGAAGCGGCAGCGGCTCGCGGGGCCTCGAACATCTTCGTGTTCGGCCACAAGCCCGCGTTCACGTATAACTATCTGTCCGCCACGCCCGGCACGAGCGTGCTGCCACCCACGACCAACAACCCGGGCCCGGGCGGACTCGACGCGACCTACACGACCACGACCGTCAATGGCGTGAAGACCTATTCGTCGCCCAACCGGGACGCGTTCTGGAGCCTCATCGCCGAATACGGCGCGACGTATTTCTCGGGGCACGAGCACACGGTGAACGTCTCCACGCATGCCGATCCGACCGGCACCTATACGGCATTCACACCGTTCCAAGTCATCGTGGGTTCGGGCGGCTCGCCGTTCGACGACAAGTTGGTCGGCACGTGCCCCAGTTGCACCGAGCCGAACTCGGCGCCGCCGCATCAGTATGACCGTTACTACGCATGGGCGACCGTGTCGGTGCACCAGAGCGGCAACATCTCGCTCCAGGTCAACGGCTTCAGCGATCAGTTCGGACCCGTGCAGGATCTGACTCTGTACGATCAGGCGACCCTGCAGACCGTGGGCCAAACTCAAACCGCCGTGGCGGCGGCCCAGAAGAAAAGGAAAAAGGCGGCCTTGATCGAGCGTCGCGCCCACCCGTTGCTGGCAGCCGGCGACGTCAAGTAACCGGAGAACCAGATGAACTATTCGCGCAATGGAATCCAGTCGGCTTTGCTCACCGCGGCCGTCGCGGCAAGCTGTCTCGCGCCGGCCATCGCCAACGCGAGCCTGGTGCTCGATACGGGAACGCCGGGCGCAGGTTCGAGCAGCAACTCGGTGAACACGTCGCAGTGGTTTGCCGCGGAGTTCTACCTCTCGGCCGGCGAGACCGTCAATTCGCTGTCCGCCTATCTGACCGGGACAACGGGTGAGACCTATACGCTCGATATTTACTCGGCCAACGGCTTCACGAGCAACCGCACCTACAGTGGGTCGCAGGACTACACGACCACGGGCACGCTCACGACGAACAACGCCTGGAACACGACGAGTACCGATTGGACGGCCGCGACGAGCGGCTACTATTGGGTAGCCCTCGAGGAGACGAGTTCACCGCGAGGCTTTTCCTTGGATCTTCTGTCGACGACGAACAACGGCACGGCGCCGGCGGCCGCATTCGCCTACCTCGGCTCATCGACGAACAGCGAATTCGTATCGAACGGTGCACCCGACGTGGCTTTCCAAGTCAATGCGACGCCGGTTCCGCTGCCGATGCCTGCCTTGCTGCTCGGTGGCGGTCTGCTGGGTTTCATCGGCGTCGCGCAGCGGCGCCGCGCGCAGCCCCGCGACTAAGGATCGCGGTCGGCCGAATAGCCGTCCGTCAGCGTGCCAAGGAAGGCCAGCAGATCATCGATATCCTGACCCGATAGCGCCGGGGTCTCTCCCGGCTTTTTGTTGAATGGAACCTCGACATTGAGGTGGCCACGCAGATCGGGCGGTAGATCGTTCTCCTTATCGACGCTGCCGTCGGGCTTGCGCGGATACCATCGTTCCGGATTCGTATCGCGCTCCGCATAGAATTCGAGTACGGCGCGCAGACCATGCAGCACGCCGTTGTGCATGAATGCGTCGCGTAGCGCCACGTTGCGCAGCGTCGGGGTGCGGAACATGCCGCAGTATTCCTTCCGGTCCGTCAAATCGGTGCGCTCGGGCCCGCACAGGCCCAGATCGTAGTGGCGCGGATCGGCATTCGCCGCGATCGCCGCGTTGCGCGGTGCTCCCACATTCGCGTAGTCGAAGTCCGTGAAATTCGGCGGAGCACCGCCGCGCGTCACGGTCGTGTGGCAGCTGGCACAGTTGCCCTTCTGCGGATCCTTGAATACCGCGATACCGCGCTCCTCTTGCTCGGTCAGATCGACATCGCCTTTGAGATACGCGTCGTACTTGCTGTTGAAGGGGAAAAACTCGGACGGGATTTTCTGAAACGCGGCGAGCGCCTCGAGCGCATCGGCATACGCGCGCTCCGGCTGGCCGAAGACCTCGGCTCCGAACAGCTCGCGAAACTGTGCCGCATAAGCCGTACGCTGCAATTTCACGACGACCGCCGCCGGATCGGCATTCGCCATCTCGTTGCCGGCCAGCAGCGGGATCATCGCCTGGGCCTGCAGCGAGCCGGCGCGTCCGTCCCACGTGAATCCGCCGCCCGGCCCCGTATCGCCGTCGACGAAATGCATGTCGAGCGCGAACGCCGGCGCGGCGTTCAGGTAGCGCAACGAGGGCACGGCGCGCGTGCCGCGCTGATCCATGTGCGGGCCCCCGAGCGCCAATGCGGCTCCGGGTGGCGGGCCATAGGCATAGCGGGGGTCGTGACAGGTCGCACAGGCGAGTTGCCCGGAGGCAGACAGCGACTTGTCGAAGAAGATTTTTCTTCCCAACTCGGCGACCGCCGACGTGTCGGGCACCGAATCCGCATGCACCGAAGCCGCGGTCGCCGGCGCGGGGCTGGACGTGACCGCGCCGCGCGCCGGGCCGCCGGCGGCAAAGCACAACGTGGCAACGGCGACGGCAATCGGTTTCGTGCGATCCATGAGAACTTCAGGATGCTAGGAAGGCTCTGTAACGCGCAGGTTTAAGTTTCGTGACGTTATTGCGGCATGCATCCGTGGGACCCGAGCAATGCCGAGCGCGTAGTTCAGCACAGCGTTCCCCGCTCCGCGAGCGAGACGCTCGCACCGTCCCCGACGACGATGTGATCGAGCAGCCGAATGTCGACGAGGGCAAGGGCGTGCTTGATACGCTGAGTGATGATCTCGTCGGCCTGGCTCGGCTCGGGAATGCCCGAGGGATGATTGTGCGCGACGATCACGGCGGCCGAATTCCAGAGCAGCGCCTGCTTGACGACCTCGCGCGGATGCACGCTCGCCCCGTCGATCGTGCCGCGGAAGAGTTCTTCGAAGTGAATCAGCCGGTGGCGGTTGTCGAGGTAGAGACAGCAGAACACTTCATGCTCGCGATCGCGCAGCCTCGCCAACAGAAAGTCGCGCGTCGCACGCGGACTCGCGAGCGATGGCCCCGTGCGCAGCACTTCCGTCAACTGGCGCCGCGCGATCTCGACCGCGGCCTGTAGTTCCGCGTAGCGCGCGAGGCCCAATCCGGGCTCGGCGCAGAATCGCACGCGGTCCGCGGCGATGAGCTTGCGCAGCGAGCGAAAGTGCGCAAGCAGGTCGCGCGCGAGCTGTACGGCGGATCGCCCGCGCGTGCCGGTGCGCAGCAAGATCGCGAGGAGCTCCGCGTCCGACAAGGTCTCGGCGCCTTGGCTCAACAGTTTCTCGCGCGGGCGCTCGTCCTTGGGCCAATCCCGGATTGCCATGTCGCGCAGGATGCGCGGCCGATGCCGGCTCGTCGAGCCGCATTTCGAGTCTGTGCGCGAAGATTCAGCGGTGACCGGAACTCCCGAAGCCGCCGTCGCCGCGCAGCGTGACGGCAAAGTCCTCGACGACCTCGAAATCCACCTGCACGATCGGCACGAACACGAGCTGCGCGATCCGATCGCCCGGGTTGATCGTGAACGGCATCGCGCTGCGATTCCAGCACGAGACCATCAGAGGGCCCTGATAATCGGAGTCGATGAGTCCGACGAGATTGCCGAGCACGATGCCGTTCTTGTGCCCCAATCCGGATCGCGGCAGCAGCACGGCCGCGAGGCCGGGGTCCTCGACATAGATCGAGAGGCCGGTCGGAATCAATTCGCTGCGGCCTCCGGCGAGCACCAGGGCCTCCGCGAGGCAGGCACGCAGATCCATGCCGGCGGAACCGGGCGTCGCGTGCGCCGGCAGTGGAAACTCGCGCCCCAGGCGCGGATCCAGGATCTTGAGCTTGATCTTGCGCTTCAAAGGCTCACACGGGGTTTCAACGCCGCACGCGGCGGGTGCGCACCCGCTGGCGTGGCGCCGCGGGCGCGACCGCGCGTCGCTGGCGTGATGCGCGCCGCGGCCCGGACGTCGTCGGTGGCGGCAGGCGCTTTGCGATCAGCGCAATGAGCTCACGCGCGACGTCGAGCTTCGGGCCGCGTGCGACCTCCGCCTTGCCGCCTGGCCAGATGACGGTCAGGGCGTTGTCCTCGCAATCGAAGGCGAGACCGTCACCGACGCGGTTGGCGGCGATCATGTCGAGGCGCTTGCGCTTGAGTTTGCCGCGCGCATGGCTCTCGACGTCGTTGGTCTCGGCCGCGAAGCCGACCACGAACGGCCGCTTGGCCATGTCGGCGACCGACTTCACGATGTCGGGCGCGGGCTCGAGGTCGAGCTTGACCGCGGCGCCCTGCTTCTTGATCTTTTGTTTGGCGACGCTGACGGGCTGAAAATCGGCGACCGCGGCGGCCGCGATGAACACGTCGGCCTCGGCCACATGCCGATGCACGGCCGCGTACATGTCGCGCGCACTCTCGACTTCGAGCCGCGTGACGCCGGTCGGCGTCGGCAAGTGCACGGGTCCGCTCACGAGCGTCACGTGCGCGCCGGCTTCGCGCGCCGCCGCCGCGACCGCAAAGCCCATTTTTCCCGAGCTGCGGTTCGTCAGATACCGCACGGGGTCGAGGCGCTCGCGCGTCGGGCCGGCCGTGATCAGCACATTGAGGCCGGCGAGCAAGCCGGCGTTCGGCGGCGGCTCGAGCAGGCTCTCGGCGAGCTGAAGCGGCTCCCACATGCGGCCTTGCCCGATTTCGCCACAGGCCTGATCGCCGGTGCCGGGTCCCAAAATACGCACGCCGCGGGACACGAGAATGCCGATGTTGGCCTGGGTGGCCTTGTTGGCCCACATGACCCGGTTCATCGAGGGCGCCAGCACGATCGGCGCTTCGGTCGCGACGCACAGCGTCGCGAGCAGGTCGTCGGCGCGGCCGCCCGCGAGCCGCGCGATGAAATCGGCGCTTGCGGGCGCGACGAGTACGAGTTCGGCCCAGCGCGCCAATTCGATGTGACCCATGGCCGCCTCCGCGGCGCTATCCCAGAGGTCGCTGCGCGTCGGACGACCGGACACCGCCTGAAACGTCGTCGCCGTCACGAAGCGCTGTGCCGAGGCGGTCATGACGACTTGGACGTCGGCGCCGCGCTCGATGAGGCGGCGCACGAGATCGGGGCTCTTGTAGGCGGCAATGCCGCCCGTGACGCCCAGCAAGATACGCTTGCGCGGCGTCAATGGATGCCCTTCAATTCCTTGAAGCGCGCGATGTCACTGTCGAACTGCGCCCGCATCGTCGCCTCTTCGTTCTGCTTCTCGCGCAGGTTTTGTTCCTGTGTGCGGATGTCGTTGCCCATGCGCACGAGATCCTCGGCCACCTGATCGGGCATGACCTGGGCGCGCGGATCGCTGTTGTACGGCTGATAGCGCAGGCTCAAGGTCTCGATCTTGTGCAGCCGGCCGGACAGGATCTCGAGGAACTGATTCGTAACCTTCATCTGGTCGGCGAGCAGCGCGAGGCGCTGGTCGCGCAGCCGCTCGATCTCCTGCAGCGACACGTAGGTGTTGAGCAGATTCTGATCGCGGTGCTGCGTTTCGATCGCGGCGAGTTTCTTCTGCTCCTCGGCCGCGAGTTGCTCGGCTGATTTTTGCGCGTCGATGTGCGCGATCTCGACGCCCTGGCCGTTGATGATCTGCGATTCCTGCGAGGCATACTCGGGTGGAATATGGTCGCCGTAGTGGATTTGGCCCTGTTCGTCGACCCATTTGTAGAGTGTCCGGCCGGTGCCGGCCGATTGGGCGTGAGCGAAACCCGCTGCCGCAAGCGCGGCGGCCAGCAGAATCCAGGGGCTTAGTCTCATCGGGACTCCGAGATCAATGAGTGCCATTGTGAGGCGCGAACTCGGGCTTTGCCAGCGCCCCCGGCTCAAGTTGTGACGCCATAACGATCTCGGTAGGCGACCATGCCGGAAAGTTCCAGGTCGAGGCCCGCCGCGCTCATGTGGGCGATCAAGTCCGCGAGGCTCAAAATCGCCACGACCGGGATCGCGAACTGCGCGCGCACCTCCTGCACCGCCGAAAGCGCCCCCTCGCTGCCGCGTTCCTGGCGGTCGAGCGCGAGCAGCACGCCGGCGGGCGTGGCCCCGGCGCCGCGGATGATTTCGATCGATTCGCGTATGGCGGTACCGGCCGTGATGACGTCGTCGACGATGAGCACGCGGCCCGAAAGCGGGCTGCCCACGATGCGGCCGCCCTCGCCATGATCCTTGGGTTCTTTGCGATTGAACGCGAAGGGCACGCTGCGCGCGTGGCGATCGGCCAAGGCCGCGGCCGTCACGGTGGCGAGCGGGATGCCTTTATAGGCCGGCCCGAACAGCATGTCGAAGGCGAGATTCGATTCGGCCAAGGTGTCGGCATAGGCGCGTCCGACCGCCGCGATCGCGCCGCCCGTATTGAACAGGCCGGCATTGAAGAAGTAGGGGCTCTCGCGCCCCGACTTGAGCCTGAAAGCACCGAACTTGAGTACGCCTTGCGACAGGCACAAGTCGATGAAGTCCTTACGGTGGCCGTGGGTCATGGGAATGCGAGTCTCGCAAGGGAAGGCCGCCGCCGCAAGCGGCAATGGGCTGTTATGATCGCGCGCAATGCGAATCGTGACCTTGAACGCGAACGGGATTCGTTCGGCCGCCGCCAAAGGCTTTTTCCGCTGGCTCGCGAAGCAGAATGCCGACGTCGTATGCGTGCAGGAAACCAAGGCCCAGGTCGAGCAGCTTTCCGATCCGATGTTTTGGCCGAAGGGCTATCACTGTCATTACTACGATGCCGAGAAGAAAGGCTATGCGGGTACCGCGCTGTACTCGCGCAAACCCCCGCTCGAGGTCAGCCGCGGGTTCGGCGTGCCGGAATTCGACCGCGAGGGACGCTACCTCGAGGCGCTCTTCGGGCACTTGAGCGTCGTCTCCCTGTATCTGCCCTCGGGGTCCGCGGGACCGGAACGCCAGGCCTCGAAGTTTCGCTTCTTGAAGGCCTTCATGCCGCACCTGCGCGATCTGCATCGGCGCGGCATCCCCTGCATCCTGTGCGGCG
>Ga0116231_10013458_pt1 | contig 11483 bp, 10 predicted proteins | sample S1TSphgellanicum_2_FD_89695 | JGI IMG/M metagenome (GOLD analysis project Ga0116231, IMG submission 89695) | Host-associated microbial communities from peat moss isolated from Minnesota, USA - S1T2_Fd - Sphagnum magellanicum MG | ecosystem: Host-associated > Plants > Peat moss > Unclassified...
AAAGAAAAAAAGACAACTTTCTATTGCAAACAAGCGAAAGATATGTGAACTTGCCATGAAAGCAAGAAATCTTAATTAAAAAATCAAGTTGACAAAAATGTCACAAAAAAAAAGAAAAAAGAAAAAAGTGAACACCAAGGGCATGATTATATATATAGGGGGTTTATTCTACTAAAGTCCAAAGTCCAACAACCCCTTTGCAACTTGTTTACAATCAAAATTAATTAATTAATTTTACCAAGTCCAAACTTACCAAAGTCCAAATCCCTAGTGACTTGATTGCAATCAAATTAAATTTAAAAAAAAAAAAAAAACACTAGTCCAAAATTGTTCAAAAGTTCAAACACCTATATAAGTACTTATCTACCTAAAATTGACACAAAATGCAAACTAGTTGAGAACCGATCTACATACATACCTACCCACCTACATACCTACCTACCTACCTACCCACCTAAGTGTCACTCCTGACTAATTTGTCACTCACCCCCAAAATGATTTATTTTGGGTAGTTTTGGCCTACCTACAGTGAGTAGGCTGGGCTTGTGTCTTCTTGTTGAAGTTTGTTGACCCAGTGGTGTTCAAAAGCTCCTAATTGGAGGGAAGAAAACATTGCAGCAACAGCAGCAGCAGCAGTTCCAGAGTTCCAGAATTCCAAAGGTTCCAGTCCAGATGCCTTGGAGAGTAGTAGTTCCAATCCAGATAGCTGAGAAGTAGTAGTTCTTGTCCAGATCGTGGCCGGGCTTATTGATGCTGTTGCAGCAGGAAGAGGAGGAGGGAGGAAGGAGGGAGGATTTTGATTCATACAGCAGCAGCTGCTTCTTCTCCTTCTTCTTCTTCTTCTTCTTCTGGGTTTTTATCTGGTTGGGAATCATCATCAATTTATGTGAGTTATGATCATCGTCCTTCCTGTGCATTTTTGTTCTGCTTGTGGTGTCATGTTGTTGTTCACCATGTTTGCTGCTCTTTCGAGTATGTAATAAACAATGGGTGCGTGGGCACTGGTATGTTACACTTATGTATGTATGTGTGTGTGCTAGTTATGTGAATGTAGTATTCCAGCTCCTATGGTGGTGCTGCTGGTTCACTCTTTCCATGAGCATTCTGGAAAGCTTGAGCAGACACACACACACACACACAGAGTATGTATGATTGAGGCCTTAATTGTGTGTGTTGCAGAGGATATCCTCTCTCTACAACACACACATTCTCTCCCTCTGTGTGGGATTATGATTTCTTTTATGATCTGGATGAGGTTTTGAGCTTTGCATCTGGGTGATGATGATGGTTTTGGGTGGGTTGGGGTTCTTTGGGTGGCACAAAGACTGGCTCTTTCACCAGAAAACTATTCTGACCTCAAATGGGAAATTGAGCCTTTGACAATTTCTCAATTGTCACCTAAATGGGGGATTTGTAGGCATGTTAGAGAGAGACTGGTATTATTATTGCACTTTGCATGAAATAAAAATATTTAAAATTTTTCCCTTTCAACACATAATTTAAGGTTGATGCAGGAGCAGAATCTGATCCAGGATGTCAGCAAAACTTCATGTAAGCCGGCTGTGGAAGGAGCTTTCAAAGCGTAGGCTTGATACCTCTGGCTTGAAGCCTGCTCTGGTCTGTTTTTCAAAGCATCCAGTTTGTAAAAACCCATGATGTCTCCAATTCTCCATGTTCAATACAATTACGAGCTTCACAGGTTAGAGAGAAAAATAACATCAACTGGACATCATTGAAAATGTAACATGATACTGTGGAGATGTCAGTGTCTAGTATTATTTGTATGCATAATCTTTTTCTTTTTTTTTGTTCTAGGTTGCTCGACTTGATGAAGCAATTGCAAAGGAGGAAGCTGATAAGGCTCAACAGGTGCAAGTTCAAATTGCTTCTGATGATGATAATACCCTGGCCTCGGGCTCAGATGCAATTGCAAACAACTCCAAAATTGATGGCACAAGAGAGGAGAAGAGAAAGAGGACTCCTGATGATGATGATGCTGCTGCTGCTGCTTGTGACAGAGATGATGATGTCAAGCCCTTGAAGTTTATCAAGGTGGAGGAAGTGGGTAAAATGGGTGTGTCACAACTTCGAGCAGCTCTCGCTGACAGGGGCATTGTGGCCACCACTGGTGCAAAAAAAGCAGCTCTGGTTGACCAGTTGACTGCAGTTTTGGACAAGGATTTTGCAAAGCAGCAGCAGAATGATGGTGCTGAAATTGAGACAGGTGCAAGTCTTATTAGTGTTTATTGCCAATTTCTTTTGTGGAATCCTTTGATGGTTTTCAACTCTGCAAGTGTTGGGTGTCAATGTATGCTACACACTATGAGGAGTTCAATGTCAATCACAGAACTCAGATAGACCTTGAAACACAAGTAAGTCAGGAAAGTGTGTTTTGACATGCTGCAGCTGTAGGCAATGGAAAAGACATGGACTCCAATCTGGAGCGAGGTAAGGAGGTGGTTGCGAAGAAAAAGGAAAGAGCACTGCTTGACATCCACTTGCCAATTCATATCCAGAAGGACTTTCATGTGCTTGACCATGTACAGGAAACTTCACTTGGAACTTTTCCCTCTTTTCAAAAATGTTATTGCTGTCTGTGCATTTTGGCTGAGTGCAATTGCATTCAATCTGATGTCCAATGCGAACCTAGAGGGATTAGGTTGTGTCAAATGTGTGAATCATATCAGGTGATGATGATTTGTGACAGCAGATGCTACGGTACTACCATGCCATCAACATTCCTAGATATGCTGTTTAGTATTCAGATACAGAGCAGATTGAGAAATTGAGCAAAGAAGGCATATCACAGCATGTCCTGATACAGCACATTCCTTTCTGTTGTCTTTGTTCTCTATCGGGTTTTCATAAGAGATTGGGGCTGCTGCTGTGCCTGGCAGGGTGGTAGTGACATTTATGTTGCTATGCTCAACCAGACCAATGTTGGTCACAATAACAACAAATTCTACCTGATTCAAGTTCTTGGTACGTTGCTGCCTCACTTAACTGTCCAAAGAATTATGGCATACTGCAGATATGTGATCCTATATCTAGCATCTATAGTCTGTCCAGTCTGAAGTATGGTGATCTAGATCATTTCTGGGAAGTACATTATTACATTTTCAACTGTAAATACTGTCCAATCTGATATTTCATATTTTGGTTTAGGGATACATCCTTTTAGTGTTAATGGGTAAAAAGTCTTGTGGCATTTCCTCCTAGCATATGTTGGAAACAGGAGCTCCCCCTTGAACCTTGTACAGAATCCACAGTGTGTCCATTCTTTGCTTAATTCGTGCTCAAATTCATGACCTACAGCACCTAGTTAATCATCCACATTTGTGTCACTGAAGATGAATACAGGAGGCTGAGGTTGAGGTTTAGGGTTTAGGGTTTAACTTCCTACATGCATTAAAGCCCAAGGATTTCTTGATGGTTTTTTTTCAATCATGCAGAGTCACATTTTAAGGACAAGTTTTATGTCTATACACGGTGGGGAAGGGTAGGGGTGAAGGGTCAAGACAAATTGTCTGGTCCCTACACTTCTTCTGATAATGCGGTCTCCGAGTTTACCAGCAAGTTCTATGACAAAACAAAGAATGAATGGGTCAATCGTAGCAACTTTGAGGCATACCCAAACAAGTACACATGGCTGGAGATTGATTTTGAGGCAGACAAGGATGATGACGGAAAGGTCTGTTATGTGAAATATGACATATGATCACAGAGGCAGATGTTAGAGATTGTTGTGCAGTCATTAGCATTTGATTGTGTCACTGTTACTCTCTTGCCTGACCCTAAGCACATGTTTTACAACTTCTGGAGATTGGCTTTCACTACTCAGACCTTCTGAGTTTTGCACAAACCAAACTTTTTGACCCAATTACAGAAAATTCAAGAGGATAATAAGATGGAGAAGCAACCAGTTCCCAAAAGTCTGCCTCAGCCATGCAAACTGGATATGCGAGTACATGAATTTATCAGTCTGATCTGCAACATCGATATGATGCAGAATATGATGACAGAGATAGGTGAGACTGCATCTGACTGTCTTTGCTTTCTTGCTGCTTTCTTTTTTTAGGAGGTTTTTCAGTCTACAGAGTTCTAAAATGCAGTGAAGAGAATCATCCAAAGAATAATTCAAAAGGGAGAGCTCTTGGGCATGTGAAGGATATTTGCATTTTATTGATGGAATTGCTCTACTTTTCAGTCTCACAATTCAATTGGTTTTTCAATAATCTGCCAGGCTATGATGCAAGAAAAATGCCTCTTGGGAAGCTGAGCAAGTCAACCATCTTAAAGGTAGCTAGGTATCAGTATCATGGATTGATGCCATGTTTTGATCTATTGCTCTCGGCTGAGTTGCTTGCTTGTACAGTCAAGCTCAAATGAAATGAATCTGTACCTTCACAAGCTTGTTGCAGCTTGAATGATGGTACTATGACTTTCTTTACATGGACAGTTTTCACTCACTTGACCAGGGCTATGAGGTACTGAAGAGGCTTGCTTCTTCCTTGGAGAACCCAAACTATACAGAAAGAAATGGGTCACTATTGCAACTGAGCAGGTACTACTAGCAAGTGCTACTTGTGACAGAGCTGATGGGTGATCTTCAACTATTTATGAATGCAGAGCTGATGATACAGCTCAATTTTACTACCTAATTTGAAAATTGGGGAAGTGCCTCTTCCCATCTCCTTTCACACTCATGGGTTGGTTGAATGCAGTGAGTTCTACACAATCATTCCCCATGATTTTGGCTTCCAGAACATGTGTAAGTGCACCTCTCTTTTGCCCATTTATCACCAGTTGTTTGGTGCCAACATCAGCAATTTTGATGTGCTTCAGCATTAACTAACTCTTACTTTAGATTTTGTTTGCCCACCAGATAGATGTTGGGCAGCTGATCTGCCAACTTGGATGCTGTGTCTATTACAGATAATTTTGTCATTGACACTCCACAGAAGCTGAAGTCAAAGCTTCAGATGGTACACCCGCTGCTTCTTTCACTGCAATAATGTGTGTCCCTTTTGCCATGGTTTGAGCTCATGTGCTTCAGCTGTGTTTTGTAGGAGAATTTCTTGTGTAGGGACTTTGAAGAATTTTTTATTGGTCCAAATTCTTATGAGATTTAGTCCTGGTTTTGCAGGTGGAGTCCTTGGGTGAGATTGAGCTGGCCACAAAGCTACTGGGCAACAAGGATGAATATTTTGATGTGTGTTAGTTTCCCTGATTCTTTTTCTCCCATGTTTACTGCTGGATTTTCCTTGGGGCTCTATTGGGCTGGGCTCTAATTTTTTTCTCATGCAGTTGGATGCTTTTCCTTCTTCTGAGTATGTGTGCTGTGTTGCATTGTCTATGAATTGAATGCAACACTCATCTCTCTTGATTATCTATGGTTGTTTTTCTCTGCCTGCCAGGATATGGCATACACACACTACAAATGTCTCAAATGTGAACTTGAACCTCTTGATGCTGACAATGCTGAGCATCTTATGGTATGTTTTCAGATGGTGCTATATCAAGTTTTTAATCACATTGCTATGCCCACATTTCAGTAGCCTCATTAGATTGAGCCTGTGTTTGGGCTTGTTGTCCCAGTGTAACTGAGACAAACAACCCTAAACCCCAAAACCTGGGCTTCACTTACTGTCCCAATCAATGGATTGTACTACTTAATTAAATATCATGGAGAAATTCCATTACTGGAAAAGGTTGAAGTTAAGAATGCCAACAGGTTGAGGGGAGCTGGATTACAGATACTGCAGTATGTGGAAAACACACATGCAATGACACACAATAGCTACAAGTTGGAGGTCTTGGAAGTCTTTCGGGTGACAAGGCAGGGTGAAGAAGACCGCTTTGAGACAGTATGTCTTCCTTCCATCTTCAAACAGGGGTACCCAATTTTGTGATTGCAAAATAGAGGGTAGAGAAACTGTAACATTTGAAAGACTAAAACTCCTGAATGGAAGGGCGTGGTTTTTTAATGAACTGGCAGTTTGGAAGAAGCCAAAACCGGATGCTGCTGTGGCATGGGTCTAGATTGAGCAACTGGACAGGCATTCTCTCTCAAGGTGCTTTTCATAAAAAATATGTACTGGCTGTGCCTCTCTCTATGTTTCATCTATATGACACATGTCACTACTGACCCATCCTTTTAACAGACTTCTTCAGAAATGCATTTTTGTTGTTGTGGCCCTGAGTTGGTGCAGAAGGCTTATGATCTAAGTAAAAACTGGATACAATATCGTGTTCATTTTCCATTGAGTGTTTCACCAGGTTGTTATATTGATGTCTGTTGCTTTTGTGGGTGTTTATCCTAGTTTGATCATTCCAATGTTCCACAAGTGAAAATATGACTAAAGAGGGTCTGGACATCAAGGTGTGGACTAATGTTTTCCTTGGAAGTCTGGCAGGGTTACGGATTGCACCTCCAGAGGCCCCGGTTTCAGGGTACATGTTTGGGAAGGGAGTATACTTTGCTGACATGGTGTCCAAAAGTGCAAACTACTGCTGCACAAGTCCCAGAGACCCTATTGGTGTGCTCCTTTTATGTGAGGTAAACACTTGCAAGCCATGTGAAACTTTGATTTCCACTAGGGTCTATCTCATCCATTCCTTCAATTGAAAAGCAAAGCTATTCAAATCCTAAACCCTGGACACACAGGACATGTGTCAAATTATGTGACATGTTCCATCTACTGATTTTTGGACAATTTTGCAATACGGCTGCTGTGCAAAGGTGGCATTGGGTGACATGCAAGAGCTATTCACTGGAAATTTCAATGCTGATCAACTACCCAGTGGCAAACTAAGGTGACATGCTGCTCCCTTTTTCCATTCCCATGAGAGAAACTTTCACATGTTTGATATACAACCCTGAGGGCCTCTTGGCATTTCCAAACAGGGACTGTCGGCAATGTCTGTCAGAGTCTCCTTTGCACTCCTGAGTTCAAACTTGTGTCGAAAAATTTGATGTTTCAATCTCTTGAAAGTTCATGGGGTTGTAGATCAAACTACCTGTCTCTTTCACAGTGAACCCAATGGAAGTGAGAAGAGAATTACAACTGTATGACTAGTCTACATGTATGGGGAAACTAAATATTGGATGTTGTGCAGCACAAAGGGTGTTGGTAGGACTGCTCCAGACACCAAGGAGTACATGGCCCTTCCAGATGGAGTGACAGTACCATTGGGGAAGCCAGTGCAGACAGGAATTGAACATGTGAGGGTGTCTTGTCCAACTTGCATTCTTGAGTGATGTCTTGACCTGTCTGTGCTTATACATCATGCAAGGTTGACCATCAAGGAGGAATCAACATGATCTCAGTTCTTATTTCTACATCTGTCACACATGTTGAGTCGTTGCATTGAGAAACCTGTTCACTATCACTTATTTATGGTGATTTGGGGGAAATACAGGCAAGCCTTCTCTACAATGAGTACATTGTGTACAACACTGCCCAGATCCGTATGCGGTATGTCCTGAAGGTCCATTTTGACTACCAGCGCAGACGCAGCAGACGTTAGTGAGGGCAGCAGACGTTAGTGAGGTAAGTAGATTTCTTCCAGTCTGTGCTGTTGTATGAACTTTCTGTATTCTGCGATCCAGTCCTCCAAAATCTACGTGAAGGAAAATACCCATAAGCTTAGAAAAGCTGTTGATAAAACGCACCACTGACTAGACCTTCGGCTGAGTTTCAAAGACTGCTATAGCTAATTTTTTATTATCAGAGTGAGAGAAGAGTGATATGTAACATGTTCAACAAAACCTAGCAGGTTATATCATGGTTGAATTTATGTTTAGTTGTATCAGCCATTAGAACTCGATCTGTGATAATAATGGCATGTTTCAAATTAAATCCTCTAAATTTGAAAGTTATTTAAATCTTCAGATTTTAAATTGGGTGTCAGTATCCAGAGTAAAATCTTGGGGAGCTTTTAAAAAAAAAAAGAACTACTGAGTTTTGATCAAATTGCATTTGTGATATTGCTTATGAATTTTGTAAGTAACTTTGAAAACATTGACCTTCAGCATTTTGGGTAACTTGCAAGTAGTTGAATTCTTCTAAATTTGACTTTGATATGTGTTTAAATATTACTATTATTGAGGTGAAATTTTAGCCTGTTAAAAAGTGTTATTCAAACTCTAATCCAAAATAGTTCATAATATGTCAATGTGTTATCATAGTGCTTTTAATTTCCAGCAAAACAATGTGTGCACCGTAGATATAGGTGGGAGGGGGAGTCGCCGAGGGTTCTGTAAATCCAGATTTAGATTTGTAAAGTGCTTGAGACATTTTGAAAATTCCAATCAGAGGACACTGAAACTTATTTAGTGTTTCAGGTAAATGTAACATGAATGTTATATTTGAATCTTTCGCATATTCGAAATGTCATCATATTTATGGGATAAGTACTAAATAGGTCTACTTGTACTTGCTGACCACATCATGTTTTTTCTTCATTTTCTTTTTTGAATTTTTAATCAAACATTTGCTGAAATTTCATCTCCCTGTCCCAAGTTCAAATGTTTTTTCTTGTCCAGGAATGAAAGCTCTACACAAGTCTTATCACATATGTGATGTTCGATACCTTTGCCTATGTAAACTTTCTGGATTAATGTTTTACACATTTACAAATTATGTGACATTGAAACCTTAATAATTATGAGTCTATGAGTCAAGTTGTATGCATGCACTCACAGATCTATGGAGATCAGTGGATGATGCATTCAAAGCTACAATCTTTTAACACTGTTGGGTACTTTGGAAAACAATTCAATTCAATGTAGTGTTGTTGCTGTTGATTGTGCAGGGCCATTGCAGCAGAACAACTCCTCAACTCAAGGAAGCTTTGATAGATTTGTAAATTCACTTATGCACCAGAAAGCTGATTGTCAGTCCATAGTATCCTTCTTGTTGTATATGAGATACCATGCAGTAAAAGAGATCATCAGTGCTGCAATCACAGTCATTGAGATGGGTATTGTACATAGAAAATCTTGACATCCTTTTGCTGGATTCCTCCCATACTCCCTGCACCCCAAACCACACTCACTGTAAGCACTTTTTTATAAATCATCATGGTCATCATTAATGGGGTTTTGTCAAGGAATCCATCAAGATGGCTGTTTTCTATTCTATATGTAAAAAGATTGTTTGAATTTTGTAGCTGAGCAACTTGGAGCGGAGATTACAAGAACAATGACACAAAGTTCCTCTAAATTTTTTATCTTGCATTCAGGAGATTTGTCTAGACCTCTACAAATTTATTGGTTTTGAGACTTTTGTTGGGGATATGATTTGTTGTGAGAGTTTTGATCACTTACTCCTCACCCATGTTTGTCAGGATTTTTTAAGTGCTTGGAAAAGCTGTGCAAAGATTTTTTTTCACGAAAAACAAAGCTGTGAAAGAAGAAGACCCAAATGTATATCTTGAATTGCACTTCTGATGCAATACAAAATTGAGATCAAGGTTGAATCTAAGACCCTTGCCCTATTTTACATTTTTTCTTATGGTGAAGGGTTATGAATCAGGAGGTGAAAGGGTGCATCCCCTCCATCCCCCTGCATTTGGAATTTGGCAATCAATCATCAACCCAAACTCATTCATTCATTCATTCATCCCTTCCATCAAAATTTATTGCAATTTTTAGTGCAAACATTCCCCATGTGTTTGTGCAATAGCAAGTTCAAATTTGCCTTCTAATTTCTTAGATGACACATTTTGTAAGGAGTTTTGTCAAGATGCGAAAAATCAGGCTGCAAATGTAGTCTTGGTCTCAATGCACTGGATCTTTTGTAAGTAAGCATTTTTAGAAAAATGCTTGACGAAAGTTGTGACACATAATCAAATGTAGCATTTTATAGTTTGATGGAAATGTTTGTAAATTACCAAAAGTATTTTAATATCCAGTCTTGATATTTCATTCATACTTCACAAATGAAGATTATCAAATTTAAAAGACAAATTTTTCGTATTATTGGAAAGCTTTCAATGCATAGGGGTGCACACATTGGTTTTGTAACATTTCACTAGAAGAAAAATTATCATTTGCAAACAATTTTTGCAACTCAAAATTATTGTTTGCAACTATACTAACAATTTTTAATTGCAAAAATCAGTTGCATTTTATGACAAATTTTTCTTCTAGTATTTGGAACCATGTTGCACAAGTTATGAATATTGGAAAATTTTCTCAATGATAATTCAATTAAATCAAAATGAAAAAACTTTAGTAAAATTTGGGTGTAGTCTTGGTACTAGTGGAAAGATTTGGAATGACTAGAATACAATGAAATTTGTTTGATAATTTTCAGACCTAAGGCGGCGGATGAGATATTGAATTTTGAATTATTTTTGTCATTAAAGTTTCAAATATATTGTTTAAAATCAGGTTTTGAAAGGAAAAAATCAATTCAATAATGTGTTCGCACTTAGAAAAAGCATGTTTACCATGTAATTTAATACATGTTTTGATAATTATAATAAGTTTTATACATAACATCATTACTTGATATATAACACAAGCCATATGTATCAAATATTCATTCTTAATAATGTTTTAAGTTATATCCAAGTATTTATCTTTTCAAAAGATAAAAGTAAAGACTTAAAACACTTAAAATTTTACATATTTGTCAAATTATTTGGACACAATGAATTTAATACCTTGGCATCTTTAGCATTAAGTGTATATATTTGTGTAAGTTTTGTATTTTTCAAATAATAAAATTGTGTGAAGGCAAATAAATAATTTTTTTTGAATATTCAAAAGTATCTATTCTTGACATGGAATCTTCAAAATTCATTCATTCATTATTTTTAACAAATATGTGATGAAGTTAACTTTTGTTCTATAATAGTCCAATGTATAAGCAATTTTGAAAATATTGTGAAAATATTAAATCATGTGTGCTTTCTATGTCCCATGAATTTAGTGTAAGGGTTGCAACCTTCCTCTCAATGCATGTTATTAATTCAATTAAAGTCCATTTTTAATTTATGTGTGATTCACATTCAAGTGCAAATTTTGTAAATTTCATTTTTTCATTCAACATATACAATTTTAAGCTTATTAATGACTTAATGTCTCATTAAATGATATTTTTTTATGTTCTTAAACATGAATTTATAATTACAATTGTAATTGTTGACTTAAACATCATGATCATTGGTTTTAAAGTTTAAAATTGAACCTAAATTTCAACATTTGGTTTCATTTTTTAAAAAATGTTTTGGTGTATATTAAATTATTAAATGACATTCTATATCCATAAATTTTTTAAAAGTTTCAACTTTTGTTTAGTTCATGGTATGAACATAAGCTCAAGCTCAAATTTCTAGCTATAAATTAAAAGACAAAGTAAAATCACAATACAAAAAGTTGAAAGACAAAAAAAAAAAAGATAGATCAAGATAAAATAAAAAAAAAAGGAAATAACTTTAAAAAAAAAAAAAAATAAATTATTTTAAAAAAA
>Ga0116231_10013460_pt1 | contig 11482 bp, 7 predicted proteins | sample S1TSphgellanicum_2_FD_89695 | JGI IMG/M metagenome (GOLD analysis project Ga0116231, IMG submission 89695) | Host-associated microbial communities from peat moss isolated from Minnesota, USA - S1T2_Fd - Sphagnum magellanicum MG | ecosystem: Host-associated > Plants > Peat moss > Unclassified...
ATGCCCCCTGACCCCTCCCAAAAGGAAATAAGGTGAGCCTTCTTGAGTGCATGTGCAGTTGGCTCAATTGATTGCATGCAAATAAGCACTTGGCCATCTCATCAGCTCCATGGAAATATACACGAAGCCATTTCAACTCTATTTTGGAATATTGATGGTGGTGTTTTGCAATTATTGGAGGGGCAACGACAAAAAAAAGAGAGAAAGGTATAGAGTAATGTTGGGGTTTTCTCTATTTTTTTGAAGAACCTTTGTTCAAAATTAAACTAAAAATTTCCATTTCCTAATTCCACACATAAATGGAACAAAAATTTGGTTTTATGTTAGCTTTTTTGAAAAACAAAGTGTGGATTTTAATCCTAGTTATGAAAATCAATCCTAGTTTGAGTTCAATCTTTATTAACCCAAACCAAAAATGACAATTACTTTCCAATTGACCCTTGCTAAGTTCTCATCATTTTTATTTCTTAAAAAAAGTACCTTGGTTTTCATTCCACAAACAAACGTACCTAGGAACCCCATTTTGGGTCTAATAAAAAAAAAATCAATACATTCCAATTTCCAAAATAAAATTGGTTGGGGTTGGTTCTTATTAATCAAAATCAGGGATTCTTACCCACCAAAGCGGGTATTGACTCAACATAGGTGTAGAGTTCATGATGAAATAAAACACAATTTTTTAATTTAACTTACTTCTTATGGTAAAAGTAGGCATATAACATTTTTGCTGTATAATAAAATTGGGTTAATGTACCATTGAATTTAGTTTTTGCAATTGCAAGCAGTCAATAATAATGGGTGTAAAGGCACATTATTTATGTTGAAAATGGTTGTGATGAAAATGCAAAACTAAAATTTGTGAAAGGTTGTTGGCACCTTAGTTTTGAGTTTATGATCAAAATTGAAACATTGCAAGGGAAATATGTTGGAAGAGTGTCCTAAGATTCAAAACAATCTCACAAGTGTGAGAGTGCAAGAGAGTGAGCCTCATCACTTCCAAGTGGATTACGTGGGGAGTTGGGAGCTTTGAGTTGTTTCAAAATTTTGGAGCAAGGTTTGATGGGCCAAGTCTTGTTCAAATTGGGCTTTCTATGGACTATTAGAAAGATTTTGAAGAATATAAATTTAAAGTGGGGTTGCATTTGCCATTTGAAATTTTGAAACAAAATTATACCCATTTGAAAAAGTGGGAATCACATTGGTAATTTGATTGATTGATTTTGATCATTAAAACATTGACAAATACATGCATTTAGTTTGCACCCCATTGCAAAATTGAGAAAAAATATTTTTTTTCACCATGTTACCATTTGACAAACATAAAGATACATAAAAAAAGTTATCTTATAAATAATTCTTCATCATTTTGAATATACTAACTCGATATTCAAGTGTGTGCTTCTTTTGTGAATATTTGAAGATGGGTGCTAAATGTGCAAATTGTTAATGAATGAAACTTTTACATTGCACATATGAGGTTAATAATTGTACCCATCAATCATAATTTTAAAAATTTCCCAAAAATTTAATTTTTGAAAACAAAAGGGGTCTAAGAACCCAATCTTTAATATTCCAAAATTTTGATATTTAAGAATAATTATAAAAGGTACATTACTAATTTCAAATAAGTAATGGTAATCCATTGGTTGGTATAGTCATGTGTTACCAAGAGTTTGATTTTCTAGGTTTTTTCTTTAATTTTTTTTCTTTTGAGAATTAATTAGTGTCAAACCATAGTGGCACATGTACAATATTGTTTTATCATGCCTATTATTGAAATTGGGAAGTTAAGAGAGGTCTAAGGGGTGGTTATGTATTGGGCTATTGAGAACATGTGAACCTTGAAAGGGTCTTAAATGGTGATGTGTATCAGTTCAATTCCTTTTCCCCTTGCTCTTTTGGTCACAATATGTTATACAAGATTCCGAAATGAATCAAGCTTTGGTATTGAATTATAGTAATGAATCAAACCATAGTATTATACAAGACTCCATGATGAATTTGGCTAATGAATCACTCCATAATCTTATATACTAAGGAGCAAAGCGATTTGAATCTTCATGGAATTCAAAATTCAAAATGTGAAATTGAAGTGAAAAATTGAGAGATTCAATTGCCAAAATTTGAAAAAGGAGTAAAATTTGCTAGATTTCTATATTTGTTTCTAGTAAATTGCCAAATATATAAAAGGATTACTAAAAAATTGTATTTTCATGGATGCTTGCTTTTATACCGAGATTTGGCTAAATATTCACATGGATGATCACCACTTTTGCTGAATCCTTTCTACGGACAATCACCACCTTGAACTACATCACAAAACTCTTCAAAAAAAATTCCATTGAATTTGATTTTGAAAGAGTGGCAGCAGATGACTCTGAGAATCTTGATTTGACTCTCCACATGTATGTATGTGTGTATGTATCTTGATTCTCAGATGAGTCTTTGATTGTTGCTGCGGGGGTGGAGGAGAAAGGAGGGAGCAAGAAGGATTAATTGGGTTGTCACAGAATCATGAGTTTTGATTCCGTATGATGATTCAAGAAACATAGGCAATGATTTTGTTGTTTGAAGAGAAGAGAATTTTGCCACCTGATGGATTTGGTTGGTTCGCTTGATTGCTTTAGAGTGGTTTGGGGGATTGATTAGTGAGTGCTTTACTCAAATGCCGCAAATGATTTGCGCAGGCAGCTCTGTTGTGTTGGTTCAGCTCAAGTCACAAGATCCATCATGAAGGTAATTTTTTGAGTGGATGTAGGTTTTTCATGAGTGGCCCTAGGTGTTTTTCATGGGTTATTTGAGTGGGTTTGGTGTGTTGGTATAGGGTAATGCCCAAGTAGCATGGCGTTCCAGAAGTAAGCACTAGCTCAAAGCGGCAGAGTTGAGGCGTGTTTACTTCTGGAACTCACCCACTCCAAGGGCATTACCAAGCTGTAAAGCACTGCCTGGAATTTTCCTTTGTATTTTCAGCTCCCTTACCTGCCTGAAGAAACCTATATTCAGCAAGCGGGGTCTTCTGCGGTGGGAGGTATCAGCTAGGCTGTACTGGGATCATTTGACCAGCGGAAGGTACTAGCCAGCCTGTAACTATTTCCAAAAAGTGAAACAATTCCAGCTTTGCTTTGCGTTGGAAAAGGACCTAAGTACAGGCCCTTCCGTGATTTTCGACCTGTTCCCTCCGCCTACAGGCGTCGGGCACAGATCTCAAGGGCCTGTACTCAGGCCTTTCTCGTATACTGAAAATTGACGTGATTGACGTGACAGAGGGTGGCTATTGATGGGTAGCCCGCATGTTACCAGAACTTGCTAAACCACAACAACGACAAATCAATCTACCAATAAACAGGTTGCCCATTCAGTAGCCACCCTTTGCACAAACACTACCCAGCATAACAAATGATTGGATGCATGAGACATTATCTATAATCCGATTGAATGTCATGAACTGTAATTTGGAGGATGTTAATCATTTCATCCATGCAGGCACTTGTTTCTTGTTGTCATCTGTTGTAGCCTTTGTCTTTGTTCACCAATCATAATTCCCTAGTACCTTGGCCAATTCAGCACTAATTATATTATTTTCAGAATTGTTGAAGTTTACAAAAGTTATTCCTTCCAAATCAAAAAATATTGTGAAGTTATCTAGTGAATATTAAGGAACATTTCATTTGTTGAAATGAAAATGTCAAAATTAATTAATTATTCGACAGACATGTGTTGAAATGGCCAAGGTACTATGGTAGTCTGTGTGACAATAGTCAGGTACGTGAGCTACGGAGTCTGGACAGGCATGCTGTAGGCAAATAGACAATTAACACATAGTCAAGTGAAGTTCAAAAATTGGTTACACATTAGAGTTTTCAGTATAGTAAAAAAAACACAGCACCAGAATCCTGAGTTTGGTCCAAAACTGGGTGAGATTTTTTTTAAAAGAAGATAACTGCGAAAAAGAGTACATTAGTCTCCTTCAAAGGGTGGGGGTGAAACTCAAAAATGCACCATTTTTTGTGGTAAACTGAGTTTCATCCTGTTTTAACTGTTGACCCTCTGTTTCCTTTTTCCTGAGCGCCTCCAGTGCTGTTGCTGCATAATATATTTTCACTGCTCCTACCTGTACAACTAGGTACTCTAGTTACCTCGAACCTTGTGCATTAAATACCCAGATTTAATAAAACTTCCTTACTTACTTTGCGGACCTCACTCAAAGAGAGGGGATAGGGGGTGAAAGGAGGCCCAAAGACAGGGTGAAGACAGGGTGACTTTAAGGAAAACCCTATTACAGTCCAAAAATCAGCTATTACGCATTGTGAGCCACTAGAGGAGGAGGGCCGATCAGAAGCTCAAGAACGACTGCAGTGTAGTGTAGTAGCTTATGAAGATCTCTGAGGTTCTTAAACATTCAGATGGATTGTGGCGACGAGATTGATCACGTAGTAGAGAGGGGCGGGGGTGTTTTTTTGTCGGGATGTGTGAGAAGAGCTTCGCCAACATCCAAGCGTGCAAGGAATGAGATTTGACTACTAAACCACTGTGGCGATTGGGCAGCAAACGATTGGTGAGACGGTGGTGGTGGAACAATCCATCCAAACAAAAAAACACAAAAAAACACCTCATGATGAACAACAACAAACCAAACCAAAACAAAACCTTTGTTGCAAAATCAATCAAACCCAAGAAGAAGAAGAAGAAGAAGAAGAAGAGTTGAACTAAGAGTGAGTGCGGTTTGTGGAGTGCTGGTAGCGTGGACGCTGGTGGTCCCCTGTGTCTGTGGCGCCGCCGCAGATCATGCTACCATGCTTCCCGTGCTCTTCATCTTCATCACGCAAATCCGGGACCCAATCAGCCCCCTTTCGTTTTTGGTTTTTTTTGTGCGGGGGGTGGTGGGGGAGGGAGGGTTGGCTACTACATATAGCCAAAAGCTATATTAAAAAAAAATTAAAAGCGCTAAAATCAAGTGCATTTAAAGATTTTCAATAGCCATAATATTAGGCCAAAATTTAATGAAAATGGCCAGATTTTTATACATGCAAGTAGGTAGCCAAAAAAAGAAAACAAGTATTTTTAAATTTCTTACTTCATAAAATCAAGTGGGTTTAAAGATGATCAATAGCCATAATATTAGACCAAAATTTAAACCCCAGATTTCTATACATGGTGCATGCAAGTAGGTAGCCAAAAAAAGAAAAAGAAAAAACAAGTATTTTAAAATTTCTTACTTCATAGAATCAAGTGGGTTTAAAGATTTTCAATAGCCATAATATTAGACCAAAATTTAATAAAAATCGCCAGATTTCTATACATGGTGCATGCAAGTCGGTAGCCAAAAAGAGAGAGAGAAAAAAATAAGTTTTTAAAAATTTCTTACTTGATAGAATCAAGTGGGTTTAAAGATTTTCAATAACCATAATGTTAGACCAAAATTTAATAAAAATCGCCAGATTTCTATCCATGGTGCATGCAAGTAGGTAGCCAAAAAGAGAGAGAGAAAAAAAAACAAGTTTTAAAAAATTTCTTACTTCATAAAATCAAGTGGGTTTAAAGATTTTCAATAGCCATAATACTAGACCAAAATCTAATAAAAATTGCCAGATTTCTATACATGGTGCATGCAAGGTAGGTAGCCACCCAAAAAAAAAAAAACAACAAGCATTTAATTTTTTTTTTAACTTTCATACAATGAAGTGGGTTTAAGTAATTTCAATAGCCATAATTAGACCAAAATTCAAAAAAAAAAAAAACGCCAGATTTCTAATACATGGTTCAAGTAGGTAGCCAGAAAAGAAAAAGAAAAAAAAGAAGTATGTTTAAAAATTTGACTTTCATAAAATCAAGTGGTTTTAAAGATTTTCAATAGCCATAATTAGACCAAAATTCAAGAAAAATCGCCAGATAGCCCCAAAAAAAAGGAAAAAAAAGAAAAAAAGAAGAAGTGTGTTAAAAAATATTTTTACTTTCATATTTAGCTTTGTCGCCAAATTTTGGCTAAAATTCCTGTGGATCATTTGCCAGAAGCTTCTTCATCATCATCACCATCATTCATCATCATCATCATCATCAGCACTTCGCTCATCATCAAGAAACGATGAATAAATTCAGTGCAAAATGCGTGTGGGGGGAATTAAATTTGTTTTTGGTATAATTGAAATTATTTGGAAAATTTGGAACATGCTTGAAAAAGAATGGAAGGCCAGTGAATAATTGAAGATTTGATTTGAATCTGCTGCTGCTGAAGAAGAAGAATTCAACAAGAAGAAGAAATAATTTTGAATCTGTTGCTGAAGAAGAAAAAGAATTCAAGAAGAAGAAGAAGAAGAAGAAGAAGAAGAAATAATTTTGAATCTGTTGTTGAAGAAGAAGAAGAAGAAATAGTTTTGAATTTGTTGCTGAAGAAGAAGAAGAAATAATTTTGAATTTGTTGTTGAAGGAGAAGTTGAAGAAGAAGAAGAAGAAGTAATTTTGAATCTGTTGCTGAAGAAGAAGAATTCAAGAAGAGAAGAAGAAGAACAAGTGGTGTTGGTGGTGAAAAACAACATCAACTGTATGTAATCTGGAATCTCAGAAAACAAACACACTTTGGGCTTGGAAAAGGAAAATTCACACACGAGCTTGACGACGGTGAAAGAAAGGCAGGCAGGCAGGCAGGCTGGCAGGCAGGCAGGCAGGAAGACGGACGGACGGACGGACAGGACAGTGGAGTGTGCAAGGATTGAGCATGGCCCCAAAACAAGCTTCTGCTTCTTCTTCTTGTTGCTGCAGTCGTGAACAAACTGCCGGACTGAAGAGAGGTCCCTGGACGCAGAGTGAGGATCACCGACTCATTCAGTACATCAGTGTACATGGTGAAGGTTGCTGGCGTACATTGCCCAAAGCTGCAGGTGAAAAAATTATAGGAAAATAAAAAAAAAGCAACAACAAACTACAAATCTTTGGATGGATCATATCAGAACTTCTTTTTCTTCTTCTTCTTCTTCTTCTTCTTCTTTCTCTCATTTTGTGAGATTTCTTGGGTTTTGGGTTTTGGGTTTGGGGGCGGGAGTTGGCTTTCTCCCTTCCAGACTACTAGAAGAAGACAGAGCAACGATGAGCTGTAAGCAAAATGTTATCTATGTGCAGAAGAAGATGAAGAAGAAGATGATGATGAAGAAGAAGTGCAAATTGAGAGGAAAAAACCAAACCATGAATTAGGGTTTGATCTTCATCGATGGGCTGGCTGGCTGTACGCAGGTTTGCTTCGGTGTGGGAAAAGCTGCAGACTGCGATGGATTAACTATCTTCGTCCCAATCTGAAGCGTGGAAACATCTCGGAAGAGGAGGATCGCCTCATCACTCAATTACATGCCGCCCTCGGAAACAGGTCCGTGAAGAAGAAAAACTCAAGAAGAAGAAGAAGAAGAAGAAAACAAGCTTGTAGCTTGAATCATCAGATTATTGTATATGACAATCTGAGGGGTTTTTTGTACATGTGACAGATCGTCTTCACCTGTGATCCTTGAAGCTTTGAAGATGATCATCAAGCACTTGATCTCCTTGGGTTGTTTGACAACAAACATTTTGCTCATTTTTTCTGGATGAAGTTCAGCTGATGATGAAGCATGATTTACCAAACTCTCGAGACTCTGTGTGTGTTTGTGTGTGTGTGTGTGTGTGTGTCTCTCTCTCTCTCTCTCTGGTGTGTTTTTTTTCTTCAGGTGGTCCATCATAGCAGCTCGTATGCCCGGCCGCACTGACAATGAAATAAAAAACTACTGGAACACTCATCTGAAAAAGAAAATCAGCAACAACAACAACAGCAGCAGCAGCAGCAGCAGCAACAACAACAACAAGATCTCTAGTATTAGAAGGAGTAGTCGGACTAGGACTACTACTACTACTGCCCTCCATCCTTCTTCTGCTTCTTCTTCTTCTACCCATCAAAAACTGACAAAGCTGCAGCATCAACAATCCTTGAAATCACCATGCCATCATCAGCAATTCTCAATGACAACGAATCTAATTAGCAGGAACAGTAATGCAGCAACAGCTCAGGCTGCAGCGGCTGTTTTGATTCTTCCTGATGATGAAATAGATGCTACAGTTGCTGTTGCGGACAAATCAAAAGATTTTCATTACTGCAATCATCATCATCATCATGATGAGCTCCTTGAAGCACATTGCATCCACAGCTCATGCCCAACAAAAAACCCAAATCTAGTCTCATCTCTGCAGGCAGAAACAACACTATCTTTGACTGCACAGCTGCAGCAAGCGAAGAATCCAAATCCAAATGCAAATCATGTGAATAAGAAGCTCAATGATGATGGTAAAAACATCAACAATGAATTTATTCCCAATCCAAAATTTCATTCACATTGTAGAAGAATTGATCCTTTTGCAGTATAATTATTCCATGGCAATGGTACTGAGACCAGCAGCAGCAGCAAACTAAGACTTGAAGAATGTGGCAGCACCCAGGCTGCAACATTAAAATTTGGCAACAGGTCCAGATCCATGATCACCAGTTTGTTTGTTTTTGTTGTTGCAGATCTGCTGGAGGTCCAATGTGGGGAGCTTGCTATCAACATCAATCCTTGCAGGTTTCAAATACCATCAGTTACAGAAAACATGAAACACATGAGGTAATAATGTAAGAACTTTTTTATATGCTTTCAGTTTGGTTGCATGAAGAAGATTGTCACAGGTGCAACCTTCACATGTTGAAAGAATGAGAGATCAAGTAGATCTCTGCTGCAATGCAATGATCTTTGTTTTCTTTTTTTCTTTTTTCTGCTGTAAAAGCAAAGGAAACAAAGATCATCAGATGTCATCATCTTGTAGCAGAAAGTCCAGACAAAGATCATTGCCATCTTTTGTTTCCTTTCTGTTAGCTGCAAGAGTGAAGCAAACAACATCAATGTACTGTAATCTGATTGATGTTGTTGGGATTTGATAATGAAAATATCAAGGGCTTTTGGGTTTTTGGTTCATGCAAAGCAATGTGTGGGTTTTAGAATCAAGTTTGAAGGACCTTTTGGGTGTTTGGGAGGAGGGGCAGACAAAGGGAGGAGGAAAGTCTAGCTGCTAATTCACAAGCTGCAACGACCACTACTACTACAACTAGTAGTTGGTGTGCTACAGTGGCAGCAAAGGAGAATGAAGTTGGCAAGAAGGAGGAGGAGGATGAAAATCTCCACTGCCACATAACTGGAGAAAAAACATATCATGACTACTTGTGTAAGCAAGAAGAAACTGAATTTGATTGTGTTGCAATGCCAGTGTCATCACACCACGATGACAACACATTTCTACAGATTTTGTGTTCAGATGCAATCATCTGGGACATGGATCAAACACCACTCCTTCCCACCCAAATCGGAGATTTGTTCAGTACTTTCTCAAATACAGAGCCTACAACCTTGGATGCCTCAACCACTTGCCAATTATGGGATTTGGACGCCATTTCATCAACCACCCATCATGGAGTATCACCTCTATGAGAACATCTCCTCTAAGATTATCATCATCTTCATTGTCTTCCTACAACCTCTATGAAGACATCTCCTCTACTATTGTCATCATCATCATCATCTTCTTCTTCCAATTTCTATGAAAACATCTCCTCTCATGTTGTCATCATCATGATCTTGTTCTTCGTCTCCATACAAGCTCAAGATGACAAGATCTCCTATCATGTTATCATCATCTTCTTCTTCTTACAATCTCTATGACAATATCTCCTCTCCTAAAGTTATCAACATCATTTTCTTCTTCTTCCTACAAACTAGATGACAACATCCCTTCTCGTATTATTAATTGCCATCATCTTCTTCTTCCTCTTTTGGCTCCACATCAACTCTATACAAACTCCAACAATTTAGATTGGAGAATAGTATAGAGTGAAATTTTTGCCTTGTGCTCTTTGTATCATAGGGTGTTGGGACTTTAACACACATGCACACACACACATGCACACGTGTGGATACCACGCAATGATAAAATGCAACATGTATTTTGAGTCTTTGTAATGCTAAAGCAAATGAAATATGTATGTTGTTGTTGCATCATGGATAGACAAAAAGAGGCCATAACGGGGCATGTTGTGTGGAAGGAAGGATTGTTGGTGGAACAAAGGTCAAAAATATAGGGGTTTTGGTTAGTAGTGATTCAAAAAAAAATTAAAAATTCATGAATGTATCTACTTGCTCCAATTCATACTTATGTGTAGGGTAACAATAGAGGAGTGGGGAGTTCCCCAAGTAATTGCCCCTATGCAAGGGTTGAAATAATTATTTGAAGAACTCCTTCCTTAGAAGTTTTTACATGTTACCTTGTAAAGTGTGTTGGTGATTATTATTATTTTTTTTTAAAACCTTTTTCCCATGATACCTAATGAGTACCCCTCAAGTAGCATTGGGAAAAAGTTGGAAAAATGACGCTAGGCTTTATGAAAAAGTGAAAAATTGGTGTTGGGCTTGTTGTGGGCATTACACTTTTGTAAAACCCAGAAGGTTTTTATTCTCAACTATGGGGTTTAAACTAAGATTGAGAGCTTCTTCAAATGAAACATGCCTTTATTTTTTAATGGGCCTTGCCAAGTAGGTATTATAGATTTTTTAAAGGAAAAAAATGATATTGTTGTCAAAACTCAATTCAATGTGGATTGACTTCTAGATTTTTCATATTTGGTGAGTTATCTTTGAATAAGGGTTGTGAAGTCTCTCATCCTATGAATTATAAACTTTGTGTGTATGATTTACTTGTGTCACCTTGTTAATTTCAATCATGTCAAATGTCAATGTAATAGTGTTTGACAAATTTGCTTGTTATAACAAATATCTTTTTCCTTCATTTGACCATAGCTTTAAACCAAAATTGCAACATTGATTGTCATAACACAAAGAGTTCCAACCAAATATGTGTAGGATCACTTTATGAAAATAGTAATCATGGAAGGTGTGGTTCATTTGCATTTCTCCTCCGTCACATGTTACAAGATGTGTAATGTTCTCCGATTATGACTTTGAAAAACATAACACTCACCATGTACTTATTATATTTTCATCATCTTTTCATTGTTTAAACATGTAGAAGGGGCAAAGGGTGACCACAACTTTAAAAGGGAAAAAAAAAGTTGGGTGTAAAAGATGTAAAGTAAAACAAATACCATATAACAACTCCCTAGGAATTTTTTCATGTGTTTTTCAATAAAACATTTGGGTAGGAAACTCATGTGAGGCTTCATTAGTTCCTTAGTTGACATGGCAATAATTGTTTGTCTGTCTGTTCGGGCAATGACTGGAAGAATTTTCCAGTCACTGCCCGGACTTTTGTTTTTTTTTTTTTGATGGGTTTTGTTTTCTTGGTAGGGGGGGGGCCAGCACGGTTTTGTTTTCTTGGTCCTGGGGCCAGCAGGGGGGGTACCCCGGGCGGGGCGGGGACGGGCGGGGAAGGCCCGGGGGGGGGGGGGGGCACGGGCTGGGAAGGACCGCGCGCCAGGGGGGGCCCA
>Ga0116231_10013461_pt1 | contig 11481 bp, 7 predicted proteins | sample S1TSphgellanicum_2_FD_89695 | JGI IMG/M metagenome (GOLD analysis project Ga0116231, IMG submission 89695) | Host-associated microbial communities from peat moss isolated from Minnesota, USA - S1T2_Fd - Sphagnum magellanicum MG | ecosystem: Host-associated > Plants > Peat moss > Unclassified...
TGGTTTTTGGATGCAGATTCACACGAGCTAAGCTAGTCCCTCTTCCTAGTCTAATCCCGGGGCTCCCAACTCGACCCTCTACCCCTTTCTAGAGTTGGAAGCCGGGAGCGTGCTACCAAGTTTCAACTTTCCGTAACTTGACTTTGTGGAACCTTCAAGTGGGTTTCACCCCGTGACTTAGGAGCGCGTCAATAAGGGGCACATGTCCCTTGCAAAATATGTGCAAAATTTTAACACAAAGTTGACCTTTTTACCCATCAAAAAAGAACTTTCCAAAAAGTTAATTTTTTTTACAAGGCCTCTAGCCTTGGGCACAAACCTTAGTGTTCCAATGTTGGGACACCTCAGAAATGTGCCAAGACTTGATAAGGTTGGTGGAGTGCATAAAAGATGATGGTCTCTAACGTTGCCATAATGGCCTTAAAAGTGGGGTTATAAAAAAACAAGGTCAAATAATTACAACAAATGCTTCGGAACAAGTGAAAGTGTAACAAGTCCAATGCTGAAAATAAGAACAAGCCAAAGGTTAAAGAGCCCACAAGGAAGAAGGTGAAGGGGGACCTCTTGAAGGTTAAGTGCTTCAATTCTAACCTTCATGGTCACTTGGTGAAGGATTACTCCAAGCCACTTCGAGTGATTGAAGTTTCCACCCAAGGTTGAAAAATCCTTCAAAGGCGACTTGAAAGCCAAGGTAAATGCCTTGGCCGAAATCTCCAATTTATTGAAGTAAATTGTGTGATTAATGACAAGAATGTGTGTTGTCTCTTGGATTCAAGAACAATGAAATTCTTTCATGATTCCATAGATAGCAAAACGCTTGGGAGTCAAAACTAAGGAGGTAGACAACTCTATTTTGGTGCATATGGCACAAAGGGTAGCAATGCCAACACTTAAAATAACACTAGTAGTAGAATTATTCATTATAGGAGTTTGACTTTTTGATAACTTCACTTTATGTAACTTACATAGTTTTGAAGCCATTTTAGGGAACACCTTTTTGGATGCCTACAAATATACATTTTCCATAGTGGACAAAAAATTAAAATTTGTGCCAAATTTGGCTTTAAGTTAATGAACCTTAGATGTGGGATATAAGTTTGCATTGGTGAATGTCGACATCAAGTTAGTAGTTCTTAAAGAATTAAAGTTAGCTAGGTTTTTAGTTTTGTTGAAGCAAAAGTGAGTCAAGGAAGCAAAGCCAAAAGTGACCAAGTAGCTCCCCAATTATATTTTGGATTCACTTAATAAATTTTTGGACATTTTTGGACAATTTGCCTAAGTCACTTTTTCCTTGTAGAAACATTAACCATAAAATAGAAGTGGTGTTTGGATTAGCTCCATTATCTAAAGCATTCTATAGGTTAAACCAAAAGGAATCAAAGGAACTAAAAGAACTAAAAACACAAATTAACAACCTCCTTAATTGATGGTTTATTAACAAAACAAGTTGCCTTATGGGACACCTATCCTATTTGGGGACAAAAAGGATTTAGGATGTTAAGAATGTGTATTGATTACCATGACTTGACCAAAATAAGTATGAAAAACAATTACCCTTTACCTCAAATTGATGACTTGTTGAATGAGTTCAATGGAGCAAGATATGTTGATGAAATTGATTTAAGTTGGGATACTATCAAATTTGGATAATAGAAGAAGATGTTGAAAAGACGATAATGTGAACCAAATACAAATCGTATGAGTTTTTGGTCATGCCTTTTAGGTTGTGTAATGTTCCATAAATGTTCACAACTTAGATGAATTTGATATTTCATGAAAATTTGGATGAATTTCTCTTCATTTATATTGATGACATTCTCATGTACTCCAAAATTGTAGAAAAACATGTGGTACAGAAAATTTGAAGCAAACACTTTCCTCCTTACAAGTCAATGTTAATTTTTTTGGATTTCGCAAAACCTTTTAAAGTTCACACTATGCAAGTGACTTTGTCATCAGAGGTATCCTCATGCAGGATGGGCATATGATAGTTTTTCAGAATAAGAGCTCTTAAGGGCCTAAATGAAGTGGTTAATTCATGAAATGGAGTTGTATGTTGTGGTCAATTGTTTGAAGACTTGACAACACTACCTTGGGACCCACAAAACAAAAGTATTCATGAACAATGTGTCTAGGTTAAAATACTTCAAGACACAACCAAGGGCCATGACAAAACAATTACATTGGCATGATGCTTTGGCGTTGATGGATGTGGAATTGATCCACAAATCGGCTTAGGATAACATGGTCCCATATGCCTTAAGTAAGAAGGCAGAGTACCATGAAAAACCTTTTTCCAAGATTCAATATTTATGGGGGATCTTTGTAAGTGAAAGTAACCTAGAAAGAAAAACAAGGGAAGCCTATGTGGTAAACCCCTTCACACAACACTACTTTATGGAAATGTTAGCAAAATGGAAAATTAGGGCATAACCTTAAAGGAAGGATTGATAAAATGGAAATAGTCTCGAGTTCATGTGCCAGCTATAAACTTTGCACTAAAATCATACAAGAGCAGCATGATGTTTCAATTGTAGGACATTATGGGGAAAAGACCACAAGGGTGGTAGTGCAAAAATAATTCTATTAGCCTGAGATGAAGGAAGGTGTAAAGCATTTTGTGCACACTTATGTTTAGTGTCAATGCATAAGGTCTATTTATGAAAAGAAATTTGGATTATATTGACCCTTGCCTATCCTTAATGAACCATGGGAAAGTGCTTCCATGAATTTCATGATTCAACTCCCATAATGGAATGGGATGGATGCCATATTAGCTGTAGTCAATCGATTTTTGAAGTTGGCCAAGATGGTGCCGACCAAGATGACCACGACCACCTTTGAGATCACAATTTTTTTTAACATGTGGGTGAGACATCATGGGATGCTTCAATTCATAGTTAGTAACGATCATGATGCAAAGTTCATAGCCAACTTCTGGAGACATTTGTTTCGAAAGGTGGGGTATCATTTATTACAACATTTCACCCACAAACAAATGGCTAAATGGAAAGGGTCAATGGGGTGCAAAATTGGTATTTCAAAAATTACATGGATGTTGATCATAGAGATTGGGGCGACCATCTAGGCTTGGTAGAAGTTTACTTTAATTCCACAATGCACATGGTGATGACAATGTCCATGTTTGAACCTACATTGGGTAAAGAAGCTAAGAAGCCTATGGACCTAGCCATCCCCATGGGGAAGAGGGACCATTCCAAAGAAGTTGTAGAAATGGTAAAAAGACTAGAAGAATTGTATGCCCAAGCCAAAAAGCTTTTAGAGAAGCCCAAAACTAATATGAAAAACACGCTCACAAAATAAAGAGGCATGTGGAATTTGAGGTTGGGCAACACATGTAGTTAAACATCAAGGACTTCAAAATGCCTAATGGATTGGCCCCACATTTCACTACTAAATATGTAAGGCCATATGAAATAGTGCCAAAGCCTCACCTCAATGTTTATATGTTGAAGTTGTCAATTAGTTTCATCACACACTTGATTTTTCATGTCTTGAAATTAAATTTCATTGCAAGAAATCATGGCCTTTTTTACCAAGAACTTTAGTAAAAAAAACCCCCCATATGGGTTTTTTACCCCATGTCCAACTTGACCAAAATGCAATTTTAAACAAGTCATTTTAGATTCGACCATTTTGACTAGGTCTTTTTGGTTGATCTTTTTTATTAAACCATCATGACAATAATATAATTTGGGTAGTGACCAATATTATTTTTAAAAATTTATTAAAAATTTATATGAAAATATTAATTAATTAATCAATTACCTACCCCACTTTACCCTACCTACTTAATTAATAAACCTAATAATTAATTAAACAAAAAAATTCATTTATTTAGCTACCAACCTTCTGTCCTAAGCCCAAGCTAAGCCACTTAGCTAACTCACCTAGGCTAAACCAAGCCACTTAGGCTAGGCCAAGCCCCCTAGGCTAAGCCAAGTAATTTAGGCTAAATAGTTTAGTAGGCTTCACAACCTAGATTACCTAATTAGGTCACCTAAATGGCCAAGGTAACCCAGGTTGCAAGTGTGGGGATTTGAACTCCTCACCTTCACATTAAAAAGTAAAGTTTTTAGCCCTTCCATCATCACCCCATAAGGTGATTATTTTTTAACATATTGTAATGAACATGATTTTGAACCAACATATTGTAATCAACTTCTATGATTTTTTTCAACATATTACACTAAATGAACTTGAATTTTTCTACACTACTTACATAAATATGTAGGTTATAGATAGGTTAGCCTAGGTAGGTAGGAAGTACCTATTAATAAATGCATGTACTTAGGTAACATGTAGGTTATAGTCTGCTAGGCCTTTATAAAACTACAGGAAAATTAGAAAAAAAAACTACCATTTGTAATTTTTTTTAGTTGCAAAAGACATTTGCTATTAAAATTTGTTTAGTTGCATTAGACAAGTTGCATTAGACACTAATTGCAAGTGTGGATGAAATCAATGGTCAACAAATGTTTCATCGTCCGTATACTATTGTATGCCATTTGTATATTACCATAAAAATCAGCAATTTATGTAATGACATGTGGCAGTTGAAAAAGGTCTTAAAAAAAATGTTTCAATGGATCCTCATCATTTAATTCAAATGGTTTTATATTGTGACAAATGGCATAATACCAATATGCCATGTGGGATTTTTGGATTTTGGTCAAAATGAATTTAAAATCAATATTTAGGAAGGTAGGTAGGTAGGACTAGGTATGGAGGTAGGTAGGGAAGGTAGGGAAGTAGGAAAATATTTAAATTTTTTTTCAAGTTTAAACTTTTGGGTTAAACTTTTTAAAAGGTTAAGTTCCTTTGGCTCATCCCAATTGCCACGTGTTTTTTTATGTGCAAATATAAGATGAAGCCTCCTCTTTATATAGTTCTCAAGATGGAAGTGGAGGACAAAACATATGGGATAAAATTGAAGCTACAACTAAAAGAAATATTTCATATCTTTTGTCCTCTTTTTTAATTTTATAAGCTATACAATTGAATAGATAAGTAACTAACTAACTATTTAAATAACTAAATAATAAATTCATTTCACATACATTATTAATTCACAATTCATAAATAGAAAAATAAATGACTAAAATAATAACTAATTAACCAAATTATAGATATAAATTTTCATTAATAACTTTTAAATTTAAAAATAAATAACTAGAACATTAGCCAATTAATAGTTAATATCTAAGTAATAATTAACTAACTTATTAGTTATAAGTTATTAAATCATAAATCATAATTTAATTATAAATTATAAAATCCAGTTAAATAATCAAATAAATAACTAAATATTAAATATTAAATAATTAATATCTATGTAATAAATAATTAACAAAATTAATTAATTATAATTTCTTTCTTTTCATAAATATAAATACATAATGAATTTTAAAATTTTAATTAATAATGAAATAACCAACTTATTAGTTATAAATTCTCATTAATAGTTTTAAATAAATTTATAAATTAAAAAAAGAATAAACAACAACATATTAGTTGTAATTTTAAAGAATAATTTCATAAATAAGAAAAAGATCAACGAATTAATTGTTATTATATATATATGAAACAATAAACTAACTTATTAGTTATAAGATTTCATCAATGAATTTAAAATTTAAAAAAAACTAAAATATTAAATAATTAATATTTAAGTAATAAATTATTGATGAATTAAACTTATTAAATTTTTCGACACTTATAAGTTAGAATTACCGAAAAATCTTAGAGTTCATCCCACATTTCATGTTTCCTTCTTAAAGCCAGTCGCCCATGATGCTTCAAGGCCGAATCGAGAGCAAAACTCAAGGCCCCCACCAAACTTGGTTCATAATGAACCAGAGTTTGAGGTGGAGGCCGTGCTCAAATCAAGGCAACTAAGAGGATGAGAGCGGGAATACCTAGTTAAGTGGAAAGGATACCGTCCGATAGAAGCTTCTTGGGTGAATGAATCCGACATGGAACATGCCCAAGAAGCCATAGAAGAGTTCCACATTAGACCAACAAAGAAGAAAAGACATAGAGTGTGATGAGGACATCACCTTTTTTTTAGTGGGGCAGAGTGTCACATAAAATGTACCACATCAAGTTGCAAGTGAAATAAAGGCTTTAAAACTTCCAAGAGATTGTATCATGAGAAATTTGTATAAGGCAGATAAAGTTGTAAAGTGGCATGGGACAAATGGAACTTTCTTGCATATGCCCAAATCAAAATCGAACTCCTACTTTGGGGTTGAGGAAACTTGGCCCGAAAAGAGGAGGCAAGCAAGGTGAGCTTGCGGGGACATGCACATGCCTTAAGTGCATCCTAAAGGGTTGGTTGGTAGTGTGGCCAACGTAGGAAGTCATGACCCCGCTCGCATATTTTAAGTGTAGTTTGGGACTTGGGTTTGGTAAACCCAAGTGTTGCTTCTCGTACCTTAATAAGTAAACCTTTTAGTTAAGGCTTGGTTGTTGTGACCAAGGCGCGAGATAGGAAAAGGAGTCATGTAAAGTTAGCTTAAATCAAGAGTAGACTTGACTTAAATTCCTCATGAGGGGAAGAATGAAAAAGTTCTTCCCAAATGAAGAGCTTCGTCAAATTAGGCTAGTTTAGTCCTCTTTTGACGAAGCGTTAGAAGAGGGTTTTCTACAAGACCCTCTTGGACTTGTCAAGAAAGTTTTGGAATCTTGGGGACGCCTAAGTTAGCTTGAGATAAAGTCCAAGCCGCAAAAGTCGGCAAATGGCCAAGGATCCATAAAGAAAGCAATTGCAATGGTGCGAAGGAAAATTCTAAGTGTCAATGAGGACATTGAACTTTTCTTCTAGTGGGGGAGAGTGTCGCAACCCCACTTTGGGGCTAAGTGTGAGAATGCAACTCACACTCCCAAAAGTGGGAAAATGGAGTCCTCTGGAACTCCCAGAAATTTAGAAGACGATTTGAGGGGTCAAATCTCCTGGCCTTGGTGCTTTCTTTATATCAATGGAAAGGTCTTGAAGCGTAGATGCCCAAAATGGCCTCGCATGGGCCATTTGGACATCTGCAGCCCAAGTTATGGGCAAAAAAAGGGCCGGGAGTCAAACTGCCAGTTTGACTCCCGACCACTAAAAGTCAGGAATCGACCTCTTCCCGACGTCGCCTCAAGTAGTGCGACACAGCGTTGGAAAGCTCTCGACGAGAGCTACAACTTTGGTTTAGACCTCGTCCCGATCTGAGTTCAGGGCGAGGAGCTATGATCGTCCAAAGTCCTGGGACTCCAACCCGGGACAGTTTCGGGACTCCAACTTGGGAGTCCCAGGAAAAAGAGCCATTTGGATGTAACCTCGACGGAGAGGTGCAGAGTATACTATATGGGGGAAGGTGGTGGCTTCCTCCGAGTCCGGGCCGTGGTGAGTCTTGTGTGTCAAAATGCCCGTGGCTTGTCCCAACATCCAAGGGTGTTCCCGAATGCCAACTAACCCTCTTGTGGTTAGTTTTGGATGCAGATTCAAGATTGATAATCTAGTCCCTCTTCCTAGTCTAATCCCGGGACTTCTAGCACGCCCCTCTACCCCCTTTTAGTGCTGGAAGTCGGGAGCGCCCCTCAAGTTCCAACTTTTCGCAACCTTACATAGTTGGACCCCCAAGTGGGTTCAACAAGGGACTTGGGAGTGCATCAGAAAAGGACTAGGAAATAGAAAAGGCCTCAAGAAGAAGTAACCCAACCCCAAACCACTTAAAGTGTTGATGTAAAGTGTTGATGAGGGCATCAACCCATTTAAAGAAGGGGAGAACATTTAGAAAAAAAACCTAAAATAAAGTAAGGTTAAACATTCTCATGGGCTTGGTCAACACGGTTCTCACGGACATTAGAAGGAAAACCCTTTTTTTCCAACTACATTTCCAACTTCTTTTCAACTATAATTTAATTTGTAGTTGAAAACAACAAACTTAATTAAAAGATTTTATTTGTAGTTAAAATCTATTAATTGCAATTAATAACCATGGTAGTTGACAAATACAAGTTGAAAGCGACATTCTAGTTGAAAATGTAACCCATGTGTTAGTATCACATCAACTATTATAGTTGAAAATTGCTTTCAACTTGAACAATAGGGTGGATGAACTTCATCTACTAACATTTCATGATGTCATCAATTTTGTATTTCAATATCCAATATTAAAATGAAAATTGGATTTATATGAATCATCCAATTTAATGAGGGAGGATATTTTGACACATGGATTAAGGAGATAGTGACATGTGGTAGTGATCGATTATTTTAATATTAAATAATTTTTATAAATGGCATTAATCTAGATCATCAATCTTGCATCCAATAAGATTGACACATGGACATACATTTTATATCTAATTAAACCTAGGTACCTACCTACCTACTTACTTAATTAGGCTTAGGTACCTATGTAGGTAGGTAGGTTACATATCTACCTACATACCTACTTAAGTTTGGCTAAGTAAGTAGCTAAGTAGGCATAGGTAGTTAAAAACCTACCCATCAAAACCTATTTACTAGATAAGCTAGTTTAAAATATTCCTATTTTATTTTTGGTTTGGTTTTTAGGGTTGAACCTTTTTTAATTGGTTCATACCAACTATACCATTGTTTTTTAAAATTAATTTGTGCATGTCTACTTATATATTTTGCAAAGTTGTAACATATGACAAAGATATGGGATAAACATTTTAGTTGCATGCATGTTAGTTGTAACTTAATTGCAAGATAGTTGCAACTACTTGAATAAACATGTTGATAACTTAAGGACAAACTTATAGATCTTTATACACTACTTTATTGCCTATGGAGCTCAAAAACATTTTGTAGCCCTTTCACCTAGTGCATCGAAAGCAATAAAGTTTTTTCAAATTGATGAAAGAATGTGCAAGTTATGCCCTTTGGAAGTGAAGGGGGTCATGGGCGTGTGGGTTGGCACATATGAACAATTTGCGTTTTGGAGCTTAAGATTTTTGGACATTACTTTATTGGCTTTGCATTTCAAAAAGCTTTAGGTGGTGTTTTCACAACTTTTTGAATTGTTCAAAACAAGCAAAAAATGAAGAAGATATGATATTTGAAAATAAGGTAATCAAAATGTTTTTTTTCTCCTTGAACAAGCTCATCCTCTTCTTCATTCTTTGTTGTTGCTTCTTTGGTTTTGAAGTTCCAAGAAGTATTGTAAATCTTCATTTGGCTCACTAATGGTCATGAAATTTTTTCCAAGAAAACAAAAAACTTCAAAGATATAATAGGTGTTTGGTGATAGGTATGTTTACTACTTATTAGTTATGTTATACTAACCTAATCCACCTATTAGCTATACTTAATATTAAAAAGAAAAAATATGACAAATAAAAAATATTAAAAAATATTTATCAAAATAATAATAACTACTAATATTGGTATTGATATAAATTAATATTTAATATTTAAAAATTCATTATATTTTTCTTCCTATATATTAATTATAATTATATTAATTAATAATTTCAAATAATATTATAAATATTGATAATAACTTATGATTTATACATAATAGTAATATAGATTTATGTTATATTAATTTAAGCAAGATATAATAACATATACATATATATATAATAAAGTGTATTAATCTAAGCTAGGTATGTTATCTATCCTAGGTTATTATAGTCTTTTGAGGGTTTTGAAATATTGTACAATACCTTTTCAAATTTGGCACTTGGGTGCCGAATAATTTTTTTCCCCAAAATCTTTTGGTAAGGTGGGTGTGATGTTTTTAAAATCTCCAACTTTGAATGAGTTGTAAACTACATTTTTAAAATAATTACCCCATTGCAAAATTGAGAATTAACAATAATAAAGTCAGGAAATGCCCAAACTTACAAATATACCTTGCATTTCATCCATCCACCAATGTAAATTGTCATTTAACCAAAAATCAAATTATTAGAATAGTTGAAGGCTTGACTTGTGATGATGCAACATCACCCAAGGGTAGAATGACGTTTGATGACATCACAAAATTAGTTAACCTTTCAACTAAAAATCAATTAGGAAAGTTGTCAATGTAAACCACTTGTAGAAAGCGGTCACCTAATTGAATACCATCTTCAACTACTGACCAATTCTTTTGGTAGCTCAACTTATTTAATTTTTTGATTTAAAAATTTAAAAGTTTGTAGTTGGAATGTAGTTGGAAACAACATCTAGTCCAAAGCTCTTGGCTAGATTTGACTCCTAGCCATTTTCTATTACAAAGGTGTGTAAAAATAGGTGGAGGGTTAACGAAGGGCTTAGGGTCTCTTCGAAACAAGTTTAGGTGTTAAACTTGTAGTTGGGCTACCAAATGGAATGGGGGGACTTTTGATGATGAAGTCTTGAACCATTTGGGAAGTTTGCATCTAGGTTTAGTCCTTCCCGCCTCAAGCAAAAGGAAAAAAATTGTGTTAGAAAGTTAGTTTAAAATTAGGGTCTTGGATGGGGTAATCACTAACACATGTTGTTTGGTTAGTGTGTAGGTGAGTTGGAATCAGTTTAAGATGTTGAGGAGTGCGGGGACGCACTGAAGGGCATCCAAAGGCAAAAGGGGGAAAGGTTTTACAAGTTTAAATTAAGATAATTGTTTATTATTTTGGACATAAGTTTTATAAATGTATCATAAATTAAATAAATTAGATCCATAAATTTTTGAGTATTCATTTGAAAATGTAATTACAAATGTTGTTTCACATATAAGTTTGTATAAAATTTATCATTTGTATTTGTATATCGTGCTTAAATGTGGTGTGTAATGATCATTGAACCCTCATCCTTTCATTTTTAGGTCCAAGTACATGTGCATGGCTCATTACTTGTCTAGTCTTCCCCGTGTTCCATTTATCTTTGGTTGTGTTTTCCATCCCTTTTGATTTGGTCTTGAATTCCCCCATCCCAACCTTTTTCATCATGTGTGAGTTCAACCCATTGATCAAATGGGAATCACCTTCTAATATGCACCCATGGTAATAAATAAATGGTCATGAATAACAATGTAACAAAAAACCTTAAAACTCACAATGCCCTTAATACATGAACATGCAATAGCCACATGCCTAACTAAGACCTACATTCTACATAGAACCCATGTAAGGTGAAAGTATGATAGAGTGGACCCATTAGGAACCACCTCAAAAGACAATCAAGCAACAAAAATTGGCCAAATAATATTCTTAGGCCTTTTTCTTGAAATGTTTTCATAATTATAAATTATTACTTTCTCATGTTTATTTATTGCATGCAAAAGTATATGGCTTGAAGTTTCAATTACAATAAAAAGGTGGAAATCATCACAAATTTGTATTCCTTATTGACCTGACCCTTTCAAGAATCAAATTCTTAAACTTTGGAAACTCATAATGAAATGTTTTCATAATTATAAATTATTACTTTTTCATGTTTATTTATTGCACGCCAAAGTATATGGCTTGAAGTTTCAATTACAA
>Ga0116231_10013462_pt1 | contig 11481 bp, 7 predicted proteins | sample S1TSphgellanicum_2_FD_89695 | JGI IMG/M metagenome (GOLD analysis project Ga0116231, IMG submission 89695) | Host-associated microbial communities from peat moss isolated from Minnesota, USA - S1T2_Fd - Sphagnum magellanicum MG | ecosystem: Host-associated > Plants > Peat moss > Unclassified...
AAACACCCCCCCCCCCCCCCCCTAATGTGCTATCACCCGAGAGATGGGATGAAATGAAGGCAACATTTGATATGGATAAAAAGGAAGAAGGTTTAAATTCTTTAAGGTGTACCAAAATCTTGTCGTAGTGTCACCCTTTTTTGTATTTTTTACCTAGTCCTTTTTCATCATGTAAAAACACATTTATGGGGGTGAAATCATAATAAAATGTACAACTAAAAGTACTTACCAGTTTACTTGCCAAATGAACAAAAAGTAGGACTGAAACCCATCCCAAAATTGTTATACATTCAATTTTTTTAGTTGAATGATAAATAACAATATACCATTTCATTATTATGCATTAATTTTAAAATTTTGCATTGTAAAAGTAGGTTTGAAGTCAAATTTCAAAAATTCAAGTAGCTTTTAAAACCTACTTTTTGTAATGTAACATTTGATTCAAGTATGTGTCAAGTATATTCTACCTACAAGAAAATAAATTTGTTTTTTTGGTGAGGCCCTTGAATATACAATGATCTTTATGTTATAATTTCATGAATACATGTATATTTCATTAAAATTTCTAATGAAAAAGTAGGTTTGAACACCATATTGACCAATCAATTTCAAACCTACTTATTCCCTACTTTTATTATTCCAAATTTTTTGAAAATTTGTAGTTGATTTACAATAAACCCAATTGAAGGTTCAATATTTTAAAATCAATTTAAATAAAATTTGAATATAATTTGTTATGTTTTCGTGAAAATTTGCGTATTTTTGAACTTGTTATTGTTTTGATAACTTTTTTGGTATACTTTACCATGTTTTCACCCATGGATGATTATGATGGAATCTAAAATTGTAACATGGTTTAAAATATAATCCTTTTCAAATTTTTGAGAATTTTTGATTCATCATTTTTTATGAGGATCAAAATATAAGGTAAAAAAGGAATGTAAATAGGACTAGGCCTTTTTTGTCTTGTGTGGTACACCTTAAAGGATTTTCACCTAAGAGAAAACCATCCCACCATCCCATTTACTTGTTGCGCATGCGAATAATTCAATGACTATGCAAAAACCTATCAAGAAAGTAAAAAAGGAAAAGACGATAAGGTGAGAATCCTTTAAGGTGTATCACACCAAATGAAAAAAGCCTAGTTTTTATTGTAGTCCTTTTTTACCTTATATTTTTGATCCCCATAAAAAATAATGAATCAAAAGTTGTCAAAACTTTAGAAGGATTATATTTTAAATCATTAAAATTATAAATTTCATCATAATCATCCATAAATGTGTCTTTACATGATAAAGAAAACTAGGAAGAAAAGACAAAACAAAGTGATGTTGAGACAAGATTTTGGTACACTTAAAAAAATTTGGATTTGGTAGACGAAAAAAAAAAAAAGATAATTTCAAGGACCTTGTCCTTCAAAACACCTACACTGTTTGATGCTTCCAAATGTACATTAGTTAACAAAACAATAAGGGGTGGAATATAGTGACCTCTTCGCACATAGGAATAAACCAATTGTAGGGGTCAAAATTCCCATTTGTCAATTGTTTCTTGTGCCAAGACAGATTGTGTATCGTCTTTAAAATAAAAGTTAAGATACTATAATATAACTCAATTGAATACATTTGCCCCATTTTTGTTCTACCAATTGACCCCGATAATCCAAACAAAATTGCAAGGGAGAAGCCAAAGTTGTGGGTGTATTGGGTATGTAATAATCTAAAATAAAATATAGGGTGGCTTTAATATGTATATATAAAAAAATTAGATAATAATATTGTTATAAAGAAAAAATTCAAAGACGATTATCTGAATAGTATCTACTAAAGATGGTTGTTTGATGCATGTAGATGTCAAACTTTACATTAAGTGTCCCTTCGGGACAACAATTTGGGTATCATTGACATGTTCATAAGCTTCCATCCAGCTAAATGGATGATGATCTAAAAATTCATACAATTCCATCCTTCTACAAAACTATAGCTTTGTGACGAAATGACATCGAATTTTCACCTTTGTTACAAGTGTATATGTAGTAAACCACCTTCACATGCAGAAATTTGGCTAAATTTAGCCTTAAAAAATGCAGCTGCAAACATAACCGTTGGGATCCTGATAAATTCTAGAAACTGCATTTCAAAATATATCAATGCTATCATTTTTCCTGAAAAAAATTTAAATTAACTAAAATTATTTCGAAAATCTCAGTGCACAAACATTTGTTTCAAAGAAATCTTAAGGGAAATTTTTTAAAAACTTCAAAATATTTATGTGCACAAAGTTATATTAATTGCAGCCTTTAATTTTCTAACAAACTGGTGCAAAACTGCACCCAAAAAAGTTTAAAGAAGAAAATATTTCCACAGATTTTTCAAAATCTCCCCAAATTTAATCACACCCCACAAAAGAGTTCACCAGATTTAGACAGGTTCCTATTTTTAAGTCAGGTTTTCTCCCAGATTTTCTACTGTTTTGAGAGTTTTCCAATAACTTGTCCCCATCAATGCTAATCCTTTTTGGGATGATCACCAATAGTGCTCCATCACCAAAATGGAAAAAAAGAAAAAGAAAAAGGTTGATAAACTATGAACTCTCTTCTTCTTAGACAAAACAATTGACTACACTTGAAGAAAAGAGAGGAAAAGAATGTTCATAAATAATTCTGTATGATGAATTGGAAGCTGCAGCAGCATATATTGGGATCTTCAAATCATGAGAGATGTCAAGCCTATGTTCCAAAGTTTGACAAACCCAATCTTCAAAGCTATGTGAAGATCAGCCCTCAGCCAATGAGCTTGAGTTGGGGGTTCCAATGGTTTGTCGTGTTGGGTCTGCTGTTGTGCTTTTAAAAAAAACACAAGAACCGAACTATCTGAAGATCATGATTCTGGTAAATTGAAGAGTACTCATATTCATGATGTTGCAGGAAGGAATGGAATTTTCTCTAGACATGCCTAAAAACTCTGGAGTTTGCGTTTGCACTTAAATTCCTCGTTTCGAGTGCACTTTGACACTTACAGTGTGTAGCACTCGATAACTTGGACTTGACCTCCATTAAACCCGTGGCACTGAGCTGCAGCACATGGGAATATTGTTCTCCATTGTCATCTATTGATCGTGGCTATGAGTCCACATGTATGGATGCGCTCGTGCCTCCACCCTTAGCGCATGCAGGTAGAAATATAGTTTAAGTGTATCATGGGAAATGATCAGTAGTTTCAAGACCAGATCAGAAAGAAAGAAATCAGTTATTTCTTTAACTCAAGTCTTGGCCCCCGCCAAAAAAACATTCATGATCTCTAATAATTCATGCATCACATGATGTCTAGGGTTTTTCTTTCAATTTTGTGATAATATCGAAAATTTGGCAAAGTTTCCTGAACATTAGCAAAAAATTGTCGCACATTTTACACTAAAAAAAAAAACATTTATCCAAAATATTCCAAAATTTTTAGAAGAAATACGAAAATTTTATTGCAACAATAACTTGGGAACTTGTCGGTAAATTTTTCTTTGGGGCTGGACTCAAGTGAAAATTTTAGTGCTGTAATTTACAATCATCATCTTGAAAGTGCACGCTTTGTGCATTACGTCCATTTCATTTGGTAGCCACTAGCAGCGGTAGGCGGCTGTGGGCACAAGCTACGAACGTGCTGCTAACAGATAAGACAATTTATAGACTGTCACATCTGTTAGTTATAATCGCAAGGACGCACGGACGATTGGCACGATGATAGGACAACAATATATAGCTGTAACGCACGTGAGGCAGCACGTATATCGTAACGGGACTAACTAAAATTATTACACAATTGAAATCGATTGATAACTACGTGGATGCGCGTGACCTTATTGACACGTGCAGAACTTACTACGAAATTGGAACCCTACGTACATATTAGTCGACTAGGATTTAAATTGCTCAATTTACACGTGCACTGATTAGCCGGATATAGCTTGCAAATTGATTAGCCAATTGAAGTTACCCGCATAAGAGCTGTTGTCCAAGGTTTGTGAACTAATTATGCTACAAAAAGAGGCGACGTACAAGCTTCGCCGGACACTATGTATTTATGGAGCTACAGTTGGACGACTTTCTCTTTGCAGCAAAAAAGAGGACTATCTCAACTGCATTTGGATTTTGCGTTCGCGCGAAAACGGAGCACGAAGTAGTAGCCTTATGAACTGCATGATGATTCCTACTGCATTGGATTTTCCATTGGCGATAAAAGAGTCGCTCTGATCGACATCAAGTTGTCAAATTTTTGTTTCTTTTTTGCAGTTGGACTTCAGGAAATGTGCCCAGGGATGGTGTAATTAATATTCAGTAGCCATGGACTAAGACCACATATTAATTTACCATATCACATAGGGAAATTTTTTCTTGAAACTTGAATTTTAGTATCAATCAGAGGATACAGAAAAGTTAGCCTCAGCTCACGAATTTTCGCCAAATTTCAACCCGAAAAATAATGTTTCGACCTAAACAAAGGAATTTTCAAGGAAAAAAATGGCCCAAATTTGCCAGACTAAATTATTTTCTGGATGATGGCCACTTTGACTGCATCACAACATCCTTAAAAGAAACCCTGGTTAGCCTCATCAGGCGAGCTCAGTTTCTTTATGGGGGGCTACTGAAAATGGAATATTAGGTCGCAAGTTCCCTTTTTGAAGGAAAATAAATTCACTTACAAGGGTCAGAAAACTGTTTTCTCAGGGAGGCTTTTGCAACATTTATGCTTACTGGCTACGGTTTCAGGGATTCCCTGAAATAAAGGCGGCAGTTACGTCAAATTCTGCCTAGGGATGCTCGCCACCTGGCTCCGTTAAGAAAGTGAGAAATAAAAAGCACTAAACAGGCTTAACACTTAACACTATCAGAATGCTCATAATTCCACGTGCAGCAACAGCGCTCATGATTGATGACAAAAATTCAGTTAAATATCAGCAGCTTTGCACAGATCTAGTATTGCATGTATGGCTTTTCAGATCACCTATGTTACGTTCCGAATAGATAATTAATTGAGTTTGAACTTCGAAATCTGAAGATGGAATGTGATAATCTTTCTAGCTTCTGCATGTGTGAGAATACGAGATCATCACACTAGAATTCAAATTCTCCTAATTTCTTCTAAAGATGGACTATCTTTGCAGCAGCATGTGAGAGAGATCACATGAGAGTTCAAATTCTCCTAATTTCTTGTAAATATGGAATATCCTTGCAGCAGCATGTGAGAGAGATCACACGAGTGTGCAAATAAATTCATTGATTAGGGACCTTAATCAGGTGTGGCCAGCACCTGAGTAGCTCATGATATCTGCATGCACAGAAGATACATTCTACCCTTTCAAAACAAGTTTCCAACAATATGAACTCCAACAATTACTGCACCAGAAGACGTACACTAGTATGATAATAATTGTAAGCCTTGTCACCTCTTTTTATCACAAGCATTCATGTATGAGACAGTGGGTTGTCAAAAAAACACACTTAGATCTTGCAAAATCTTCACAACTTCATTCCATCTATCTATTCATTCATAGAGCAGCTCCATAGCTGTCTCTTGTACGTCGATTATAAATAAAATGGATCAAACTTTTGAATAGATTGAAGGGAGTCTGATTAAATAGGTCATCTGCACTTTCATCTCAAAGTTCTCTGTGTAAGTTCTTAATGTTTACCCTTCAAATCCTTAATCCTACTTATAACTGCAGCTTAAGTACTGCAGTAGCTAGGTCATTGGTACTCTTGTTGTTATTGGGACTCGATATGCCTGTCTTGTGATAAAATTGATACCCCAGCTGGAGCAGTTCCGCAAATCTCTACAATATGCATACTGGGAGTCTGGGACACAAATATATGCATGTTATATGTTCTGCTGCAACTTTTTGTTTTCATGACGATCTTGAAGTGCATCAGTGCCCTGAGGTTCAGAACTTGAGAAAGAGAGAGCCGGAGATGCTGGAGACTAACCAATTAAGCTGCTGGTTCAATGTTCTAGATTGATCAAGCAGCTGCAGCTTGGACTTCATTACCTGGGGCCGGCAGAGAATTGAGAAAGCTCAGAATTCACATGATCATACAGTTTCTAAGCTCTGATAGAACCATTTTGAATGGAACTGAGATCTGTGCACCTAGCTGGCTAGTTCAGAATCATGGCCAAAGACAAAGTTCAACATCACGAAGTGCATTTCACATTGCAAAATTCAAAAACTGTAGAACTGTGGGGGCTTGCATGACAGCTTCAGTCATGAGTCTTGTGTCTTCTTGAGTTCTTCTGCACATAAGGAAGATGAAGAAACTGGAAAGCTACTGTGCGAGAGGCATGATCAATCATCTCAGAGCTGTTGCAAAGTCTGATCACTAGTCTCTTAGCTGCAAACCAAGTCGCAGCAGAAGTGTCCAAGACAAATGTCAATCGTCTTCTAGCTAGTTAGATAGACAAAGATCTATTGAAAAATTCATTTCTCAGCTGCCTGACTCTTCGAATCTAGTACAAAATTGCAGTCACTAGTATAAAAAAGAATGGAACTGAGATCTGCACCAAAATAGATTAGAATCATGGCCAACGATAAGTTCAACATCACCATCATTTAACACTGCAAAATTCAAAAAATGTAGAGTGGGGGATTGCATTACAGCTGCAGTTGTAAGTCATGTGTTTTCTTGAGTTTCTTCTGCACATAATGAAGATGAAGAAACTGGAAGCCAAGTCAAAGTTTCTGTCCAGAGAAAATGTCAATCATCTTCTAGCTAGTAGCTAGCTAGATAAAGGTCTGGTGAAACATTCACCTCTCAACTCGTTAACTCTTCCCTAGCCCTTGGAGATCGTTTTGAAACCGACCTACAGCACTCCCAGGGAACCTACTTATTGCAAATGTTTTTTCTGTGTTTTCCTTGAGATTTTCCAATGTTATGATTTACCAACCTGCATGAGTCATGACACAAATTCCTGAAGATATGGATCTGCCCAGAGCCCACTTCCCGAAATCCAGCATTGCAGCCAATGGGTACTTCTTCGCATCATGAACTATAGCATACACTTTCGGGTGGAATCACGCATTCCCGTTGTTGTTGGGACCATCTTCATGTGGGCGCAGAGTTTCGTGATCTTCCAGCTGAATACACAAACCACAGACATGAATCATCAGCTTATGATCCCGAAAACCCGAAGACATGAAGAAAAGGAGAATCATGAATTGAATCATGAGCATTCACACCTGCAATATTGCATCTGCAATTCCAGCTTCAACAACAGTGCCATCTGCTCCTTCTGCAACGTTCGCAGTTTCGGCATGATATTCTGTCCACACCAAAACATATAGAATATGTGAGCAAAAGAAGTTCCTGATCATCTGCACTCAGTCGCACACCTACGAATCTGACATTTTAAGCTGCTGGCTGTGTTTTGCATAGAGAATCTCATCATGGACCACCCACAACCTGAAGACAAGCATGAATATCTGGAAAGGCCTCTAACCCTAGGACCTGCAGCTTGTACATACAATACACCCACTGGGGTTTGAAGGAAGATATTTACCAAGGGCAGCTTGCTGTGTAATAGTGGCCAGCACATGCACAATATCACTGCTAAGCATATCTGCAGCCAGACGCGTGTTGTATTCCGCTGTAGCATAGTCGTAAAACGCACTGCAGCACATATCAATCCATCCAGAAATGAAGTATCATGGAGGTCCAGCTGAAGCTCAGAGATTCAGATTGCACAGAACATGAGTGTGAGTTCACGACCAAAACTTTCAAAGAATCTGGTGATGAGCAGCAACATGGGTGATGGGATCTTAGATTCTTATACCTGACTGCTCCACGCCACCCCGGCAAGTTGCTTCGTGTGTAATAATGCAGAAATGCTCCAGGACGAAGAGGAGGCATTGTCAGCAATGCCTGGACAACGTGGAGCCAACACAGCTCAGGCGCCGGCGCCGGCATCTCCCCCATCGGTGGTTGCGGCGCCCCGGGGATTGCGGGGATCGGAACCCTAGTGGGAGTCTCTGCAGCTGCTGCGAGCACTGGAGGAGGATTCTCGTCCTCTGCGGCTTCTACTTGCATACCCTCATCAGCTGACCCTGCAGGAAGCTTGTTGAGGTTGGAGTGAGCCATCTTGTTTCTTTCTTGTTTGGGTGCAACTTGACAGCGATGGGGTGAGCACGAAAGCTTACGGATATTCCAGCAAGACTTCTAGAGAAGCAAGCTGCAAATCGCTTAGAAGGGAACTTGGCTATCTATCTTTGAAAAACCGAAAGAAAGTACGAGCTCGAGAAACTTTGCGAAATACGAAACCCTGAATGATCAGAAAGGAAGATACGGAAACACAAGCAAAGGAGGTAACTCTAGCGAAAGACTTGTCTACAGAAAGGAAGGTACGGAAAGAAAGAAGATCGGGAAACAAACGAAAGAGTCGAGAGAGAAAGACAAAGACAAAGGAAGCACAAGCAAAGGAGGCAAGAGCATAAGACGAGCAAGGAAGGACGATCGGAAAAGAAACGGAGTGAAGAGAGAGAGAGAGAGGAACGGAAGGACAAAGGAAACAAGAGGAAACAAGAGGTTTGTGATTCCCATATAACTAGGTGAAGTGTACAAGCCATTTGGTTTTATTGCTGGTGAACAGGGGTTTCTATTGCTCCATTTTGTCATATCAAAAACTTTGCCCAATTTTTCGAAAAACATTTAGCAAAATTTGTTGAATTTACTCTTTTAAAGAAACAACAAATTTTCCAAAATGTTCCCAATTCTTTTGTCTAAAAATCATCAAATTTGTCAAATATAAAAGCATTGCTGATCAGCATTTATTTTTGGTTTGTCAATTTTTTTATCCTGGTCATGTCAAAAGGTAAAATCATTGGTAATATTTCGTTGTTGCAATTTCCCCTTTTTTCTGAAATTTTTTTCCAACTTTTCAAGATTTTTTTTTAAGAAAAAAATTTCCTTCCTAAAAAAGTTTCACCACATTTTGACTAAGCCTTAGTGCATTGGGGCATTTCATAAATTTTCCACTATTTGCTCAATTTTGTAAAAACTTATTGCCAATTTACATTAAATCTTTTGTGGGATGTGGACTAAGACTTAGTGTTTTTTTTCTCTCTTTTTTTCTTTTTTGTGATGTTGCCACATGGGCCATCATCCACAACTTACAAGATTTAGCCACATTTGGTTATATAGACCAACTACCAAAGTAGAAAATGTATGAAAATATTTTTATATATGGGCTACTCAAGCTTGAACAATGTATAGATTCAACATGGTGATTGTATGTATATTTAAAATTTTAGATTTTTTTTGAAAAGGGAATATTTGAAAGAGTTATATTTTTTGAAAACAAGTTTCACCAAATGACGAAAAATTGCGACAGAAAAAAGAGTAAATGCTACATCAAAAATTTGGAAGGAAAAAACATTTTTCATCATGGTGTGTAATCAGCATACTCATTTGGTGAATGAATTTATTATCTCACACTAAATCTTTAAACCAAAACCTTAATCTCAAAACCTTAATGTCAGAACCTAAACTTCAATGATAACACAAGATTTTTTCTATATGGATCTTTAATGCTATTAAAATAAAAACCAAATTGCATGTAAGTGTATAGAGTTGGGGTGTGGTTCAATATATTTGTAACAAACTAGCACTAACAATTTTTTTGATTTAAAAAAAAAATTCTAATTATCATCAAGGTCACATTCAAAAGAGTTTGAATATATCGTAACCGGTATATTAGGTCCAGCATAAACCAAAATTTCAAAGCTAACACAAGATCTTTTATATGGATATTTTAATGTGGTCACTATAAGAAATCACCCATATTGGGTGGATAATCTTTTTACATGGACCCACAAGTATGTTATGGAAATACATTCCTTACCCATTTGGTAATCTTTTGTTACCCTTTTCATCATGAGTGTAAAATGCTTCAAATTAAACTAACTTGCTTCCTAATGAGTATATATTTGAAATTTAACCTTAAATTATTCCAGGCAAAAATAAATTTTGTTAAGTGGGTACAAAGAGGGTATATGAGCAAAATCATTCTACAGCATATATGCATTTCCATGTTTTGCAATGCATGTGGTCATGATAAACCTGTAAACTTTTATTGTGACTAATGGTTGAACATGTTTTCTTTTGGCATTTTTTAATGTTCACAACATTAACTATCTTGAAAAATTTATTTTACCATGCACTCTTGAAATAGCTTTAGATTTTATGGTGATTTACCATCATAAGCATGTTTTGAATGTGTTCTAAGATTGGGAGAACTAGGTTTAAAACCGGTTGTTATTTTATTTGTGAGAACCGATATGTCTAAGAATTGAACAAAATGAAAAAAATTTAAAATTTGATATGGTCCAGTCCAGTTCTCATTGACTGTTAAAAAAATAAAAATTCAAGAACCATTCCCAAAATTTGGTGAGAACTGCCCAACACTGGTTTGATCATGAACTTTTGGAAATATCATAACCCATGAGTTTTACCCTTCAATGTGCACCAGGCAAATGTTATAAAATATATGTAGATCACAAGTTGTAGGAGAATGGCCTTCTTACACCCACTCTGTAAGATCACTCCTCTTTTCTAAGAGAGATATTCATGATCAAAGATGACTGCCAATTACGCTACAAATTTTCTCCAACTGCTTGTCACTTATTGCCACTGAACCCACTCAGGGTTCTCTTTTCAATTTTGTGACATAAATTTTTTTTGGATCTTTCCAAAATCTAGCAAAATTAGTTGAGTTTAGACTATTAGAAAAAACAATCCCAATTTTTGTGTCGACATAGCAAAAAAACATTTGGGAAAAAAACGCTTATTCCAATGAACCTGCACAAGCAACAATAAGACTATCTCCAAGAAACAGGTATCTAAAGGTCGGGCTGTTGAGGGAGTCTCGAGGGGTGGAAGTGGGAGGTAGGCAAAACTTCAGATGATTCCACAGTACAAATTGTCCCTGCATTCATTGTCATCATACAGGGAACTTTTGATGAGGTAGTTTAATGTACATTGTAATTCATGTTATGTCACCCCTCACCTAACTACTTCAATGCTAACATTGGAAACTTTTAGGTTTGTTACAGAGTACATGTCTCATGGATTATTGAGAGTTTAGGATGCCTTAGCCATCATGGCCTGACCACTAACAATTCTGGTCAGTTCTGGGTTCTAATCCAGTGTTTCCAAGATAAGTTTTGGGGAACTTGGAAATTGCAAACTTTACATTCTAGAGAGTAAAGAATTGTCACTAGAACAGAACAAAAGAATTGGCCACTGGTTAAAACCAGTGTGGGAAGGGTATTTCTTTTGTCATGGGGTATTCATTGGGTATCAGATCGAATATATATGCATATATGCCTGTCAGGTTTCACACCAGTGTTGGGCTGGTATCAAAACTTATGCACCAAGTCAGGGTATCAATATTTTTATTAAAAAAGTTTAATAGGTTCTCATGATGTTAATCCTAATAAATTTAA
>Ga0116231_10013463_pt1 | contig 11480 bp, 11 predicted proteins | sample S1TSphgellanicum_2_FD_89695 | JGI IMG/M metagenome (GOLD analysis project Ga0116231, IMG submission 89695) | Host-associated microbial communities from peat moss isolated from Minnesota, USA - S1T2_Fd - Sphagnum magellanicum MG | ecosystem: Host-associated > Plants > Peat moss > Unclassified...
ACCATATAGTGAACCATTTTCACCAATGAAGGTAAGGGTAGTGAAATTACAGTGAACTTAATTCACTTTTATGGTTGCATAGTGAAATAGCGTAGTGAACTACACCACACTTTCCTAGTAGTGGTCGTTAAGTGGAGTGTTTCTGGCTATGGGGTTATTGCAAAGAGAAGGCATTTGGTGATTGGATTATTTGTAGAAGGAATAGATTTGACTTCACATAATCACCAATAAGAGGTTAACATGCTTCAAATTTTGTAGAAAGTTAAATTCTAATTGAGGTTGCCCATTTTCTTCATTGTTTTAGTGGTAACAAGTTTATCTAATTAAGAGAAATTTACAATAGAATTTTGTAGATGAAAGACCTTGTGCTATAAACTTTGCATGTCATTAAAATTTAACATACTTTACAAGAATCAAAAGTCAAAATTGGTCCATGGTGTGTAATGTGTATGCTTAATTCTAATGTGACACATGCCAATTGTGACTTTCTAGCCATCATAAGAATTTAAAATACATTACAAGATTAGTCCCCAATAGATTATGGGACATGATTAACTAGGGTTGGCCCATGGGGTGCAAATGGGATAACATGAGCCTCACCCACCCACTTTTTGAATGCTTTTGGGAACATATTCCTAAAATATTCTTGAATTTTTTTTGAAAAAATATTTTAAAGTCATGATAAATATTTTATAGTGCTTTGATAAGCTTTGCATTAAAAATTTGTCAAAATATGTCATTTAGAAAAAAATTAAAGCTGTTAAACATGTTATTTTATTGCTTAAAAACATTGATTACAATGTTTTGTTTCTGTTTTTTCATATTTTTTTATTCATTTGATTAATTTCAAATTTATTCATAGGTTCCTATGATATATTATGAATGTTATCATATAAGTAAATCCTATAGTTTCAACACAAAATTAAATTACATTTTTAATAACATGGGACATCAAGATTGGTTACACTTGTTGTGGTATGTGTTATTATGATTGCACCCCATTGATATGTGGTGCAAAAGAATTTAAATGGCATAAGCCAACATGAAGTAGATGGGAAAAAAAGTTGGAATGGGCAACCTACATAGTTCAAACAATATTTTGTAAATTGAGTAAGGAAATTTGGGTTTAGGTTTTTGAAAACTATTTCAAAAAATGGTGGAGAGCTTTCTAATTTTTGCATTTTCCAATTCCAAGAACTACAACACACAACCATCAAAATGTTTAATATGCAAAAAAGGCTTAATCCAACATGATGCACATTTAATTTTTTTGTTTTACTTTAACCTTTAGAAAAAGGTATTTATGTTTTTGATTTCTTTAGTATCTTGCATGGGTGTAAACACGATTGGGGTACCAAAAAGGAATGACTTGTATTAAAGGACTGCAAACAACAATTTTGGATTTTTGTTTATTTTACTTTAGTATAGTTTTAATAGATTGTTGTATGCCAATAGATGAAATTATGTCTTGTTAAATTAATAAAAATATTTTAAAATAATTTTTATACTATGTAAATGTCATTTTGAATCATGTAAATTAACTATATCAAATGTTGAAACTACATTTTTTTATGAAGGAATCAAAAGGAATGCATAGAGTCATACTATTGATTTCAAACTTTTTGTACAACAAAAACATGCCCCCTTCTATGAAAGTACATGTTCATTGGATGAACTTGATGAAAACCCAAATCAAACAAAAATTTCAAGTCTTGGAACTTTGAAAGAAGGGGCTATAAGGCAAAGGACTCATTTTTTTAACCATTTGACAAAACATTATGTTCAATGGGTTCAGAATGTCTAGCTTTAATTATAGGTCACATGTGCAAGAAATAATTTCATTAAAAAATATGTTTGGTTATCCATTGAAACTCACACTATAACAAAACTATGTCCTTTTCACTAGTTAAATTTGACTGACATGACTATGCAATTAGATCTAAAAATGGCACATTTCAGCCTACATAAACCATGCTCTTGGAATTTAACCAAAATAATTTCCTTATGAATATATATATATTCCAACTTTTTCAAAAACTTGCAATTGACAATTCATTCTAAATCCAAATGAAATCTATGTCTGCCTTGAAAATCAAAGTAAGTTTTGCATAAATGTTATGCAAGGATTCAATTACCTACACAAGTTAAAAAATTTGAAAAAAATTGTACATGAAATGGAGCAAAAACTAATCATATGCATATGCAACATGGTCATATACACGTTTTAAACATTTGTGAATGAATCATCATGCATCATTGTAGTTGTTTGATGCATAATCTTTTGGATTATCAAATCCATTGTCTTTGTCCCCTTCACTGTCATCAACATTCAAATCTATAGCATTAACAATAGACCCTCCTACAAAAGTAGGTAGTTGATTTGTTTTTTATATAGACACCGAAACTTGCGGCCCTGAATAATCATCAACACTATTGACCTTAAACATATCAAACTTAGTAAGGTCGAGTTGAATGCTTTTTGTTATTCATCTCCCATGAGGATCTTTCCGAAGAACCACTTTCCAACCTTCTCCTTAGAATCATAGCTAGAAAAAAAAAACTTGCTCTACATGTAGTGGAAAGGCAAAAGATTGGTCTAAGATTGGAATTAATGACCCAAAGTTCACAAGGATGAAGCCATACTCATCTTGTTTTATAGTTGCATTACTTTCACTATAATTGGCATTCACTTAGTTACATAATAACACCACAATATTTAGAACCCCATAATTTAAATCCAAGATCTCCTTGACCCACCCCACGTATTCCAAATTTGCAACAACAGGCCTTTGATCATTAGGTCCTAAAACACACACCTATTCAAATGTGGTAACTATGCCACTATCACTTATGGTAAAATGTTTTTTTGCACTTACCACATAGATGTGGTTCCCAAATGCATACATTGACCGATATGACCTAGCTTCTAGCGTTAGTGACATGGACATGTGTATTGTTTCTTGATCAATCATGTCCCTTCCTTAGATAGTTAAGGCAATAGGAGCCTTTAACCATGGTGGAAATGGGGGCAATTCTTAAAGGTGATATGGGAATTCAACATGCCATGTTTGAGATTGCGCACTCGTATGCAAGAATTTCATCCTTTCTTTCCTATACTTCATTGGCATATTGAAATTTCCTATCATAAAAAACTATTTATAAGCTTTAACTTCCCATTTTCCATTTGAAAATGAAATTAAACGACCATAATGCCTTAGATGCCACCATTGAAATCAAACACATTTAGTAGCTCATATATTTAATTTAATTGTTTGTTTGTTTGTTTGTTTTCTTGAAAGTCAATAACAAACCTGACTTGACAAACAACAAGCTAGATTCATGAGCCCCAATTAAGTCCCACAGGAAAATGATTAACAAGACTTTCACCTACACACACCACTAGGTTTGAAGTTTGAACCCATGACCTTTCTATAGAAACCCCACTTGGGTCCCAAAGTGGGCTATACAAGTGACCCATCAAAACTTCAATTTTTTATTTTAGCATCAAGAATAGCTTCCCAAAAGAGATTTAACATAATTGAGTGGACATTTACTTAAAAGCTATCAAAGACAAATTAACTATAACCATTGAGTTTGGTTATTTATAATTAAAAGCTCTATAAATCTTTTGTAGTAACTAAAATAATTGGAATTGAATCCTAGCATTTTCAAAGACTTGACAATTTGTGTAATCACCATGTATAGAAGTTGTAAGTTAATTCCTGGATCTTCCAACATGAAAATTTTCCCCATTAATCCTAACTTTTTCTTGTCCCAACAACATTATAATTACAACAACCATAATAATTTCCAATTTATCCAACTTTTTCAAAGATTTCATAATTTTGAATCGAATTGCTTGTTTCTAAGAAGATGACAAAATTAATTACCTATGCCATCGAGATATTGATTCGACATTCTATAACACAAAAGAATGCACCATGTCATGAAGGTCTGCAATCATGATTTGTGGCCACCCATTTCCTTCAAGCATTTCATCATTCACGTGGGGCTTTTTTGTGTCATCCCACATTTGTTTCCTTGTGGCTGTGACATCTTGTATGTACTCAGTGTAAAACCCCAAAGTCTTTTCTAGCACATAGCTTTCAGCCTAGCGATGACATTCTTCATTTTGCACATTAAAATTCTTTAAAATTCTTCATTTAACACCTTGTCAAAACATTCTTCAGCGCGAATTTTAACGAATTTTAACGAATTTTAACGAATTTTAACGAATTTTTGTGCTTTTTTGGGCTTCCATAACATTCCCGCACCAAGAATGTCATAACTATGGCTTTCAGCCATGTTTCCTTCTGCCCTTGCTTTATTCCGCACAAATCCTTTTAGGGTTTTCAAATACTTTTCAATAAGGTACATCCAATGTGTGTGGACTAAACTTGTGTCATTATGTCAAAGAAAGGAGGCAATCCTTATTCCAAGAGAATTAAGCATATTGCCACTTCCTTTTTCAATTCACCTATAGTTGCTAGGTCCATAATCTTCACACAAAGCTTTTTGAAAACGTGACACAAACGGATAATCACTATGAGAAAATCATGTCTGTTGTAACTAAGTTATCTAATTGTAATCTAGTTCTATTGGACAATTTTTAGTTATAATCTAGTTCTATTGAACATTTTTTAGTTGCAATGGACATAATTTTCTCATAGTGAATTGACATCTGGCATCCCTTTGACATGAAGCTTTGAAGGTGTAAAGGTAAGATGTCTTGCATCATGACATGAAGGTCATGTGATTTCATACCTTTCAAGTCCCCATCCTTATGGACTCTCTTCTTCAAGGAAAATACATAATGTGTAGGTGTTTTTAACGTAGAAAAATGTGAAGAAAAATGTCCTTCTTTTGATTTGTTAACACATAAGAGGCTATTGGTTTAATCAACCCACCTGCAATAGTTTAAAGCCAAAGATGTGCTCATATCTCGCACTCCTTAAGGTCTTTTTGAATAACCATAGTATTTTTTATGCCAAATATTGTTTTTAGAATATTTTCACATAAGTTTTTCTCATAATGCATCACATCCAAAGTATTCATGACCAACGAGTCTTGCATATGTTATGAATGTGTCAAAACAAAAACTGTCATATTTTCAATGAATGTAATTTTTTTGCAAAATCAGCAAGAAAATATATTGGGGTTTCTATAGAACTTTCTTATGCACATGGTCATTTTGCACATTCCAAATTTGTAAACTATGAATTATTTAAAAATGTTGTAATTTCAACAATTTCTTCTGGTTGTTGCAAGAATAATGCCTTTTAATTTCTAAGATGGGGAATTTTCCATTATTTTGAAAATTAGGGTGAAGAAGAAAAATATGTTGCAAAGTTTTTTGTTTGGTAAAAGTTCACTAAAAAAAAAAAAAGTTTGGGGTTTGTCTTGCCACATATTTAATGCTGGGCTATTATAAATATAGTTTATACAAGGATGTATTTTTTTTCTGACAGGTTCTAGGTTTTTAATAGGTTGCCACTGTTTAAATTTATTTAATTAGAATGATGCATGCCTATTCATGATGTTAATTGTAGCAATTTGAGACCTTAAAACCTTGTATCCTAGAATTTAGGAATGACACTTGTTGAGTTATATTTAGTTGTCAAAAGATGGATATTGACATTTGGTTGTAACTTATTTATCCATAAGTTTAGGGTTACATAGTCTAAGCCATCTAAACCGTCAAGTCTTTGAGGATGCTAGCATTCTAAGGAACTATTTTGGTTATGTAAACCAAAATGACAAACTAAAAATAAATGGAATATTAAATAGTTCAAAAGTAGGAATGGTAAATGTAATACTATACTTCCCAATATGGCAATTGTAACATGTTACTTAGACATTTGATGCCATTTTTGTGAACAGGGTCCAATTTCCCACTAGGTTGATTTCTAGGTCCTTTTAGCCATAACTTTTGTTCTTGTGCCCATTTAATAGTGTTTAATGCAAGCACTTGTGGAGGTGCATTCCTAATTTCCGTTTCGCCATTGAAAACATTTTTATTGCGTTGATATGGGTGGTTTCTAAGCAAATAACATTGATTGTCACAATATATGATTTTTTTCAATTTCTTAAAAGAACAAGATTCTGTGGTAGGGCCACAAGGTGGGCATCTTTTATGCCCTTTGGTGACACACCCTGCAAATAGTCCAAATGCTGGAAAGTCATGTACATTCCATATGCACATGGCTCGTAACATAAATGTTTCTTTGGAAAAAACATCAAATGCTTGGACACAAGTCCATAGGACCTATAATTCTTCAATAAACGGTTGCAAATATACATCCACGTTCTCAACTTTTATAGATACTCTCCCAAGGATTATTAGGGCCAACATCAACAAGTATTGTTTAATCACTAGCTAAGGAGACAAATTATAATTCAATAATATCATAGGCCATGTTGAATGGCATGAATTGAGGTCACCAAATGGGTTCACCCCATCAAGTGCTAATCTCAACCTAATGTTGCAAACATCATTGGCAAAACTTGGCCATTCTCATTGATGTGTTTCCAAACAAGTGAATTTGCCATATTGCATATAAGACCATCTATACTAGCCCCATCTTTGTGCCAAGTTAACAATTTTGCCAAGGATTTACACCTATACATTTGTAGTACTCTTGGAGTTAGTGGGAAGTGTCGAAGGACCTTCCGTGGAATAGATCTTGACCTTTCCATAAACCTATCAGTCCCACATTTTGGACACACTTGCAACTATTTGAAGCTGCTTTGAAAGAACACACATCCCTTTTCATAGGCATGAAATGAATCATTATAAGTAAACCCAATGACTTAATCAACTTGTTGGCCTCATGAAATGATTTTAGCATCTTGTTTCCCTTTAGAAGCAATTTTTTGCGTAACAATGAAAACAATTCATCCATGAAAGCTTTATTCATAGAATGTGTAATCCTTAAATTCTATAATAGAAGAATAGCTGACAGTATGGATGTAGAAGATCCTTCAAATAATGGTGTTGAGGCTTTTGAAATAAGCCCCTCCATTAATACATTAGTGGGTCTTGGGCTCTTTGGAGGAGTACTATTAACTCTAATTTCCTCCAAGTTTTCACTTTTAGGTGTTGGGATTTGTTTTTTAGACATTTATTATAACCTATCATATGTTGCAAATGCTCCATTAACAAGTTTGTGGAGTTGAACTTCTACATCAAGTTTTGTGTGTTGTTGAACATGCACACCTCCAAGATTAGCATCTCCTTGATCATCCACAAAATTGTTCTGCGCTTGATTGTTTTTTTGAACTATTGGTTGTTGTAAATATGTACAATACATTTAAACATTAGACATAAGACCTTCTATTAATCATAAATTAAACATTCTAAATAAACCAACTTCTCAAGGTCTACAACTTTGACTATTGGGTCCATTCACAATTGGGGTACCAAAAAAAGAAAAAAAGACTTAAAGACTTTTTAGAGTTATTTTTTACAAATAAGATTTACATGAAACAAACTTAAATAAGAAAAACTTAAGTGAGAACAATTGAATAGTCCAATATAAGATAATTCATGTGTTAATGGTGATTTTTCACAATCACACATAATTGTGTATGAATATTTTAGTTTAATGCCAAAAATTCAAAAATCCTAAAAAATCCCAAAATGAATTTCAATAGAAAACTTGGCACGTTTATTTCGTTCACATGTGACATGCATATAAAGTTAGACATTTTGAACCCATTGAACATAATTTTTTTTATCAAATGGTTTAAAAAAATGAGTCCTTTGCCTTGTAGCCATTTTTTTAAAAATTTAAAGAATTTGAAATTTTTGATTGATTTGGTTTTTCATCAAGTTCATCCAATGAACATGTACTTTCATAAAAGGGGGCATGTTTTTGTCATAGAATTTTTTTGAAATTAATCGTATGATTTTATGCCTTCCTTTTGATTATTTAAATATTTTTTAAAACACTTGATTCTTTTAGTTTACAAGACTCAAAAAAACATTAATATAATATCCAAATTATTTTAAAATATTTTTATTAATTAAAAAAGACATCATTTTATCAATTGGCATACAACAGTTCATTACAATTATAACAATGTTAGATGAACAAAAATTCAACATTGTCCTTTGTAGTTTTTTTTCAGTTAGACACTCCTTTGTGGTACCCCAATCATGAATGGATCTTACCTAGATATGTATGACTACCTATTGTTAACTATATGACCTTCATTATGCTTTTAGTTAGCAGCATATAATCTGAGATAGTCAGCAACATATAATTTGAGATTATACATTTGAAGCATATAATTTGAGATTATATGCCGTTGATTATATGACCTTCATGCAATCTGCCAGTGACTGGAAACATAATGACCAATGAAAATTGTCTAAGATTATATGCTTGATTTTCAAAACCAGATACCTAGCCATCACATTAGGTGTTAGGAAAAGAAAATGTTCATACCACCATTGGCATTTGAAAATATTGATCATGACCATATTTCCTAAGATGCTTTTAGATTGCAATGCAAAGTTGTCTTTTTGCACCATGACAACACATATAAGGACAATCATAGTTAACTAATCCCTTTCGACTTGCTTCAAGCTCATCAGCTTCAAATAAAGCCTAGGCATGAATTTTTGCTAGCATTTATGGCTGATGTTAGATTGTGAACCTATGTCAACAAATAGATAAACAAATTCATCAATTGTTGTCGTCAACCAATTTTATGTCATTTGAAATTATTGCACAAAATAAAGGGTTAATTATGATTGCCAACTAGGGAAAAAATGTAAGTGAATAGGGCAACTAGGTTTGTAGGGTAGCTAGGTGGGAAGGTATGGAGGTCAGGGCTGAGAAAAAGATGGTCAAGACAAAAAAAAACAAAACCAAAGGTCAACAACCAAAAAATGTTGACTGTGGTACCATGTTGGTTAACTGAGGGTTAAGAGCAGGATGAAAAAAGGCACCCCATCCTATGGACAGAACGGAACACCTGGTGCAGTCATGGGGGCTGGTTCACGCCGGCCCTGATCTAGTCCTCGCTACCGTCCTCGGCGCACTTGGCCTGTACACACCAACCGCTACTTGGTTGGGGCGCGCTTGATGACCCGGCCCAGGTACTGCACATTAACCCGTACATTGTGGAATCGGTAGCACTTAAGTAGCCTGCAATAATGCGGTGGCCTCTAACTTTTTGTTCAAATTAATTAAGAGGCAAATCGCATTCATACTGGCTATGATAGCACGTCAGGATAGTGGAAAGGGGGCCCGTGGGGCGGGATGGCGGGATGGGCCCCCCCCGCCCCATGATAATTGGTCTATATTATTTGAACTTAATATTCTCGTACTTGAAATATCAATTTGTGCAATTTGGCACATGTATGACATTTGAATGAGAATTATTTTAATACTCAACAAGGAAATCGGTAGACTAATTGTTCCAGAAATTTTATTGTATTCATGGTAAATTGTTCTTTTAAGGATAGGAAAACATTGGGATGGGGGGTTTCAACTCCATAAGCCTGGCCTGGAGCCATGACCAAAATCTTGTACAATGTTCTTGACTTTCATTGCTGCCTCCATCTATTCTATATTCCCTTTACTAAGCACAGAAATATGGATATCATGATGAAAAGTTTGCCTCAAATGAAGTCTAGTGGCTTGTCACTTCCAAATCTTGGTTAAACAAGAACAATTTTGGTTTGCAACATTATTCTTCATTTCAAAAAGGGCTTTCCACCTTTTCTTCTTTTAAGTTCAACTTTACTTTTTGCATAGCTGTTTTGTCTTTTAGACATGGTCTTCAAGCTTATCAAGTTGCTTCCAAAAGGTTCAAAACCAAAGGATGAATATAATGAAAGGTATGAAATTGGGGTGTGCGTGCAAGTGCATTGTTGTTCACATGCTTTAAATCCAACCATTAATATGATTACTATAGTGGTACTTTCTTTTCATTTGACGGCACAATATATCTCTCTATACCAACCTTAGGTGGGAGGTGTAACATGCATATTTTGGGAAAACATTTGAAGAGGAAAGAACCCTATGGAAGGTGTGAAATGCACCAATGCGAAGCCTATCAAGTGCTCGTTGTGCTTGCTAACATAATAATATTAACATTCTTGCAACACAAACAATTTTAGTATTCCAATAATGTGATGGCACTGAAAGGTTTCTTGACTACATCAAGCATATGCATGCATGTAAAATTGATTAATAAAAAGTAAAGAACAAAGTCCAAGCCATAAGAGGCAATACACATACACCCTAGAGATGATCAATTTCAACTGAACTAAGAACCTACCAAAACTAACTGGTGGCTACCACTTAAAACATACTAACTACAGACTGTCTAAGTAGAGATCAGTACCTAGGATAGTCCAGATGGCAAGGACAAATCTCAACATGCACAATATTTTGGAACATCATGCAACTTGTATTGCTTCTTGTTGTGTTAAAAAATCAATGTACCATGCAATGAATACCTTACCCTAAGGTTAGTTTTCGTCATTAAATAATCCTCCAAATAGGGAAATGAAATTTTGTGAGAATATGAAATTGACATGTTGAAAATCATCATAATTACCATAGGCTATATTCTGAACAATTTCAATACTCATATTGCAATATTATAATAGATGATGGAAAAAATAATAATTTCAAGATTAAAAAATGAATTCACTTTTTGAAAAAAATAATTATTTGTTTTGTCAATGTGGAAATTGGCCCTAGGCCACCGTAATATAATTAACATGTTGGACACATATGTTGTAATTTTTGTTGTGAAGTCCATAGTGATGTATACAAAATTACATCACGTATGTAAATCACGTGTAACAATTTTAATGAATCATAAGTACACACGCTTGATATTTTTTGAAAGTTTTACAACATGTCATGCACCCAATAATATTTGTTTAAACTCAAATTTGTAAGCATGTGATCTTCGTATTTAAGAAGTTATTTCAATCCACTTTTATGCATATTATGAGTGCCCTAATAATGGCCTTGGTTTGGTTTTAGAGCATAATGAACTTGATTTGCAACCTGATTGGTGAAAATCAAAATTTGTGGTTGATGTAAAAGCAACATATGGATCCCACAAAAAGGACATCCATAGCACATTTTTAGGACACTAACATCTTGACCCAAGGTTAATGGATTTATTTTTTTGTTTCTTTTTGAATTGATTGTTGTTTGAAGTTTGAGAGAACGTAATGTGATCTGTAAATGAGATTGCCCCTGATTTTTAAAGAGACGATTCACAATGCTACCTGAAGCTCCCCCTTTGAACTTTTGCTGTCTTCTTAGCCCAGTTTTTTTTTTTTTGGGGGTCTTTTGTTTACTTGATGGCTGTTTGAATCCTCGCCTTTTGAAATTCATTCAGGCTCTTCTCAGTTTTGAGGGACTCCTTTAACCTTCAAAGAGCCATTAAGTAATTGTTTTTACACAAAACACAAAGAAAATAGGGAGTGAAGGGAAGAAGAAAGG
>Ga0116231_10013465_pt1 | contig 11477 bp, 10 predicted proteins | sample S1TSphgellanicum_2_FD_89695 | JGI IMG/M metagenome (GOLD analysis project Ga0116231, IMG submission 89695) | Host-associated microbial communities from peat moss isolated from Minnesota, USA - S1T2_Fd - Sphagnum magellanicum MG | ecosystem: Host-associated > Plants > Peat moss > Unclassified...
CCGACCATGAAAAGGCCCGTCGTGCCCGCGGCGATCTTCACATCGGTGAGCTCGCGGAAGTCGGCCACCGAATCAATCGTCATGTAGGGTTGGCCAGCCTTGATGCGTTCCACCTGATGCTTGACCAGGCCAAAGCCCGCCGAGCTGTCGGTGAAGGCGGGGCAGAAGATCGGGCAGCCTTCCTGGAAGGCGGTCTGGATCAGGCTTCCGGGCTTCTTGGCGTTTCCCGCCGCCAGCCAACGGCCAATCTCGGAAATGAACTCCCGCGAGGAATAGGGGCGGGGCTCCAACCCGTCGGCGATGGCCTTGATGGCGTGATCGCAGGCCTGCAGCTCTTCCTCATCGATATAGGTGTCATAGATCCGGTCGATATAGAGGGCGCGCAGGTCGCGATCATCGACGCTGGCCTTGGCCTGATAATGCTTGAAGCCCAGGGCCTCGAAGAAATCCATGTCGATGATGGAGGCGCCGGTGGCCACGATCACATCGGCCATGCCGTAGGTCAGCATGTCCCGATAGACATGCATGCAGCCGCCCGCGCTGGTGGAGCCCGCCAGGGTCACCCACACCGAGCAGGCAGGGTCCTCGATGGCCATGGACAGGATATCGGCCGCGCGGGCGGTGTCGCGCGAGGTGAAGCTCATCTTGCGCATGGCGTCGATCACCGGCCGCGCGTCATAGGCGGCGATGTCCACGTGTTCGACGATATCCGAGAGCAGCTCGGCCTTGGTGTTGGCGACGGGCGCGTTCATGGCGGTTGGTCCTTGAGGCGGAAATGGAAAAATCAAACGGGTTCAATCACGGCGCGAGACCCCAACTCCCGCTCATCCTGGCGAAGCCAGGACCCAGTGTTTTCCAGCCGGACGCGAGGGTGGCTGAACTTGTCCAATCTAAACGCTATCTGGACAGAACTGGGTCCTTAGCTTTCGCCAGGATGAGCGGTCGGTGGGTGACAGGCGGCGCTATCTGCGCCGGCGCTTCTTACCCCGGGCGCGTGACAGTCGGATCACGGTGGCCTCCGCCCGCTCGGCCGGGATGGACCGGGGCGCGAGGCCAAACATGGAGGCCATGGGCGCGTCGTCGGTCTCCACGGTCTCCAGCTCGCCAAAGCCGTTGAACCGGGTGGTCATGGCCACGCCATAGGCGCCCAGCATGCCGATCTCCACATGGTCGCCTTCCCGGACATCCTCCGGCAAGCGGAAGGGGCCCGGCATGACATCAATGGAATCGCAGGTGGGGCCATAGAACTGGAAGCCCCGCGTCGGCGCGGCGGATTCGCCCTCGGGCCTCACCAGGCGGACCGGAAAGGGCCATTTGGAGTGGGCGGCGTCGAACAGCGAACCATAGGCGCCGTCATTGAGATAGAGCGACTCGCCCTTGCGCAGTTCGACCCGGGTCAAGAGCGAGGTGCTCTCCGCCACCAGGGCCCGGCCGGGCTCGCACCACAGCTCCGTGGTCTCATGGACCATCATGTCGTTGAAGCCGCGGTCGATGGCGGCCACATATTCGGCTAGATCCGGCGGCGCCATGCCGGGATAGACCGACGGAAATCCGCCGCCCACATCCACCACATCGGCGAACACGCCAGCCCGCACCAGGGCGCGGGAAGCCTGGGCCATCGCCGCTTGATACGCCGAAGGCCGCATGCACTGGCTGCCCACGTGGAAGCTCACACCCATCAGCTCCTGCGTCGCCCGGCGGGCGGACAAGAGCAGGCCAGGCGCCTCGAAAGCGCTCGCGCCGAACTTGCCCGAAAGGGCGTAGGCCGCCCCGGGCGCCTCGACGGCCAGACGCACCATCAGGTTGAGGTCGCTGGCGCCGTTTGTCGCGGTGATGATCTTGGCCAGCTCCGCCTCGCTATCGAGGGCGAAGGTGCGCACGCCGTGGTCGAAATAGGCGCGCGCGATGGCCTCCGGGCTCTTGACCGGGTGCATGAAGGCCAGATTCGCGCCGGGCGCGTTGGCGCGCACGACCTCGATCTCCGGCATCGACGCCACGTCGAAGCTGGTGACGCCGTTAGCGGCGAGCTCACGGATGACCCAGGGCGAAGGATTGGCCTTCACCGCATAGAACACCCGACCCTTGAAGGAGTCCTGAAACCAGCGCGCAGCGACAGCTACGGAGCCCGGGCGCACCAAGGCGACAGGACGTTCCGGCGACCGCTCACGGACCAGGTCCAGGGGTGAATGGTACGTGTGCAATTCACGTAACCCCCTGTAGATTGTTGAACCCAGGCCGGCGTTAGCAGCGCTTGATGAGGACTTCGGGTCCGCCGGAGCGCGCCAAATAGGGATGATGGGCCCCCATGTAAAGCCTCGATTTTGTGTCGCGATCGGGGAACCCCATTTTGACCGCCATCCGTGGTCCGCTTTTCAAGGACGCCATGATCCCATGAGGCCCCAGCCGACGCCGTGCGAAGCCCTCCGGTCCCTGATCATCGTGGGATCAGTGGTCCTGGCCCTCGCCGGCTGCGGCAGGGGCGCTGAGCCCGGCGCGCCGCCCAGTAGGGGCGTGATCAGAGTCTCCATTCTCGTTCCCGGCTCGGCCAAGGCGATGAGGCGGGACTGGGCTCCCGTCCTCGCCGATATGGCGGCCCGAACCGGCTTCAAGGTGGAACCCGATTACGCCGTGGGCGAGGCGCAACAAGCCGAGGCGATGCGCCGGGGGCAGACGGATGCGGGATGGTTCTCCAATGCGACGGGACTGCAGGCTCTGCGGCGGGGAGGCGGCGAGGTTTTTGCCCGCGCCGTCGCGAATGTAGCGGGCGACGGGGACCGATCATTGCTCATCGTGAACGCCAAGAGCCATCTCACTCTGCAAAGGGCGCTGAAGTGCGACCGGACCCTGACGATCAGCCTTGGCGATGCGCGTGCGGTATCGGCAACCCTGGCGCCCACGGCCTATCTGTTCGCGCCGAACGGGATCGTTCCCAAGCGTTGTTTTCGCGAGGTGCGCGCCGCCGCCCCCGCCGCCAGCCTCGTGGCCGTGGCCCGCCGCCATGTCGATCTCGCCACGGAGGATTCCGCCTGGCTCCAGACGGCGGCCGAGGCCGGACAGCCTGAGACCCACGAAATCCGGGTTCTCTGGCGCTCTCCGCCCCTGCCGGGGGATTCGATCATCTGGCGCAGGGCGCTGGATCCGGCGGTGAAGGAAAAGCTGCGCCAGTTCTTCTTGACCTACGGCCAGGGGGAAAGCCCCGCCGCCCAGCGCCAGCGGGCAAACCTGGCCCGACTGGGGCTCGCGGGGTTTCGGCCGGCCGACAACACCTACCTTCTGCCCATCCGCGAGATGGAGGCGGCCGAGATTTGGATCCTCGCCAAGGATGGGGGCGACAAGGTCAGGATAGCCGCCGCCCAGAAGGCTCTGGACAATATCCGCGCCCAGCGCGAGGCCCTGGAAGCCCGCACCCGCGCGCCGGCGGCGGCGCAGTAAGGGGCTCCGTCACCCCACCGCCTGCTTCGCCGGTGGTCCCCGCCGCAGCCGCGCCAGGCGCCTTAGGCGTCGCCAGAACCGGCTCTTCTCCGGCTCGGGATAGGGCTGGAGGAGGCGCAGGAACTCCTCGGCGCAGGCGCGCCAGCTGTATTGCTCGGCGACCTTGCGCACATGGGCGCGGTCCAACTTCAGGGCTTCGAGAGCTGCTTCGCGCAGGCCCCCCTCGCGCCCCGGCGCCAGAACGCCCGCGCCCGTTCCCGGGATGATGTCGATGGGACCTGGCGCGGAAAAGGCGGCCACCGGCGTGCCGGCGCCCCAGGCTTCCAGGATCACGAGGCCGAAAGTGTCGGTGAGGGAGGGAAAGACAAAGACGTCGGCGCAGGCATAGTGAGCGGCAAGGTCCTCCCCAAACCTGGCCCCGACGAACTTCACATCCGGAAACTTGCCTTCCAGCTCCTCGCGCTGCGGGCCGTCGCCCACCACGACCTTGGCGCCCGGAAGGTCCAGGCCGATGAAAGCCTCTATATTCTTCTCCACCGCCACGCGGCCGACATAGAGCCAGACCGGTCGCGCGAGGTCCTTGAAGACATCCGGTTCATTATCGCGGCGTGGATGGAAGAGGACGGTATCCAGGCCCTTGGACCACAGGGAGATATTGTGGAATCCATGGGCCTCAAGTTCATCGCGCATGGTGGGGGTGGCCACCATCAGCCGCCCGGAGGGCCTGTGGAACCAGCGCATATAGGCGTAGCCCGCGGCGAGCGGCAGCGGCAGGCGGGCTGACACATATTCAGGGAAGCGCGTGTGATAGCTGGTGGTGAAGGGCAGCTTCCATTCCAGGCAGATGCGCCGGGCGGCCAGGCCGATGGGCCCCTCGGTGGCGATATGGATGGCTTCCGGCTCGAAGGCCTTGAACCGCTCCTGAACCTTCTCATAGGCGCCCATGGCCAGGCGGATCTCGGGGTAGGTGGGCATGGGAAAGGTCGCGAACTGATCAGGGCTGATCACCTCCACCTCTTCGCCCATGTCGCGCAATTCGGCGACAACCCGGGTCAGGGTGCGCACGACGCCGTTGACTTGGGGCTCCCAGGCGTCGGTGGCCAGTAGAATTCGCATCAGGCGGGGGCGGGTTCCAGAATCGGAGGCGGCGCCTGATCCAGACGCCGCGCGTCCTCTATCATGGACCAGGAACGTTGCGCGGCCCAGTCCAGGATTTCGAGCCGTCCGTTTTCATGCTCCACCAGAACGGTGCAGCTCTCCACCCAATCGCCGTCATTGACGTAGAGAACCCCGTCGATCTCGCGCATCTGGGCGCGGTGGATATGGCCACAAATCACCCCGTCGAACCCCCGTCGCCGGGCTTCGGCCGCCGCGCCAACCTCGAAGGCCTCAATGAAACGCCGCGCCCGGCCCACGGAGGATTTGACGTAGCTTGAGAGGCTCCAATACCCGAAACCCATCCGCCGCCTCAGGCGATTGATCGTGGTGTTGGCCCCCACCAGGGCGTGATAGGCCGCGCCGCCGAACAGCGACCTGAAAAAGGGCCGTCGTGTGTGGGCGTCGAACTCATCGCCATGCGTGACAAGGAACCGGCGGCCATCAACGGTCTCATGGAGGGCGTCGCGCGCCACACGCACGCCACCGAAGTGCGCGCCGCAGAAGTCTCGCACCCGATCATCATGATTGCCGGGAATATAGGTCACCGCGGTCCCCTTGCGGGCGAAACGCAGCAGCTTTTGAACCACGTCATTATGCGATTGCGGCCAATGCCACCCCCGCTTCATCCGCCACCCATCGACGATGTCGCCCACCAGGAACAGAGTCTCGCAGCTCATATGACGAAGAAAATCGAGCAGCATCTCCGCCTGACACGCGGGTGTGCCCAGATGAACATCCGAGATGAAGACCGCGCGATAGTGCGTGACATTGGGTGTCTGCGACATCGAATCAGCCCCGGGTAAAGGGTTTGAGGGTTAAGCTGATTGCTTGTCGGTTTTGTGAAAGTGAAAAACAGGGGTTTCGTCGGGGCGCGTGCGCTTTGCCCGCGCATGTAAGGAAGCGGATATTCGCCGTCTCAAACGCTAGGGCGAGGCCACGCCCAAAGTGACGGGCCCCGGTGGCGCGGGCGGCGCGGGGCGGAGCCTCAGGCCCTTCAGCAGCAGCTTCACCGCCTCGAGATGGATGGCCGCCGTGACTTTCAGGGTCATCAGCGGATAGGTTACGAAAAGCCGTAACAGCTGGGCATCGCTCAAGGGTCGGCGCGCGCCCCTGAAACACGCGAAGATGAGAGGCTCGCCCTGGGGACCCATGCCCTGGATCACCGTGGAGACGGTCTTGCCGGGCGCGCCAATGGTAAAGTGATAGCGCATATCCATGCCCATGAACGGTGAAACATGGAAGGCCTTGCCGCAGGACTGACGCGCTGGACCCTCGCCCTCGGGCGCCACGGGGATCACGTAGCTGTGCCTCTGGCCGAACGTGTTGTGAACCTCATAGATCATGGCCGCGAGGCGCCCCTCGGCGTCATGACAGTAGAAGAGGGTCAGAGGGTTGAACACATATCCCAGCACCCTGGGCATGCACTGGATCAGGATCTGGCCGCCGGGGGGGACGAGTCCCGCCTTGCCTAAGGCGTCTTCGGCGAAGGCGCGGAGGGAACCGCCGCTACCGTCACCGTGATCCTTGTCATGCAGGCTGAAGAGGCCCCGTCGGTTATGCGAAAAGAACTTGAGGCGCTTCGCCAGGGCCGGCGCCGCGTCGATGTCGATCAGAATCTGGAAGATCCGATAGACGAGGCGATGGCGTCGCGGCGCAAATCGTTCGTGGACGACCTCCCCGACATAAAGGCCGTCCGTAAACGTCACGCGGCGGTTTCCAGAAGACGCTCTGGCGTCGCGCCCCGGGCCAGACGAATGCGGTCCGACTCACCCGATACGGTCCAGGGGCGGCGTACGCCGCCGAGCTGCTCGGCCACGGCGAGGCCCGCCTGTAGGCCGTCCTCATGGAATCCGGAGCCGAAATAGGCCCCGCACCACCAAAGGCCGCCTTCCCCCTGCAGGCTCCAAAGCTCATTCTGGGCGCGCATGGCCGCGGCGTCGAACCGGGGATGTTCATAAATCTCGGTGCGGATGATCTTCGACGGATCGGGTTCGATGACGGGATTGAGCGTGACGAAGAGCGGCGTTTCCCGAGGTAGATCCTGAAGGCGGTTCATCCAATAGGTGACGCAGAGATGCGGGTCGCCGGCTTGATCGCTGCGGCCGATATAGTTCCAGGCGGACCATGCGCCCCGGCGACGCGGCATTAAAGCCGCGTCGGAATGGAGCACCGCGATGTTCCGGGTATAGCCAAAGGCGCCAAGGACGCCGCGTTCCCGCGCGGTCGGCGCCTCCAGGAGGCCGAGGGCCTGATCGGCATGGGTCGCCATGACAACCTGGTCATAAGTCTCCACGGCGCCGCTGGCGTCGCGCACCAGGACCCCCCCGCCGGTCCTCGACACGTTGGTCACCGGGGCGCCCTGGCGGATGCGCCCGGCGAGGGACGCGGTAAGGCGCTCGACATAGGCGCGGCTACCGCCATCCACGGTGCGCCAGACTGGTCGGTCGAGGATCTTCAGGAGACCATGGTTCTCACAGAAGCGGATGAACGCGGCGGCGGGATAGTCGCGAATGTCTCGCGCCGAGGCGGACCAGATCGCGGCGGCCTGGGGGATGAGATGGTCGTCCTGGAAGGCCCGGCCGTAGCCCTGAGCCTTCAGATAGTCGCCCAGACTCGCCCCTTCAGCGTCCAGGGCGCAGGCGTGGCCGGGCGCCTCGCGGTAGAAACGCAAGAGGTCGCGGAGCATGGCCCAAAACCTCGGGCTGACCAGATTGCGGACCTGGGAGAAAAGGGTGAGCAGATTGTCGCCGCCATATTCCACGCGTCCGTCATCCAGGCTGACAGCAAACCCCATATTGGAGTCCTTGGTCGGCACGTTCAGGTGGGAGAACAGAGCGGTCAGATTGGGATAGTTGACCTCGTTATAGACGATGAACCCCATATCGACGGGGATCACGCCCCGCGCGGCAGGGGCTTCCACGGTCTGGCTATGGCCGCCCAGGCGGGCCTCGGCTTCGTAGAGGGTGACGTCATGAGCCTGATTAAGGAGCCAGGCCGCGGACATTCCCGAGATTCCGGCTCCGACAACGGCGATCTTCATACGGTGGGCCTCGCGGCGCGTGTTCACGGACTTTCGGTTTCCCCTGATTGCCTTAAGTACAGGCCACCCTCACCGACGGCCCCAAAACCCATGTCGCTGTCTACGGCCTTCCTGTCATACCGGATCACGTCCGCCCTCCCCGCGACCGGTATGATCCATCGGCGGCGTCCGAACGTAGAAATTTTATGCATGTCGTCCTGCTTGGCTTTGATCGGTCTCACCGAATGGCGTTCCGCGCGCAGTCCTCCCCCAGCGCATCCGGCCGCGCGCGCCTCCGCATGACACACACCGCGGACGGTGTCGCGGCGCCAAGCCCTGAAAGCCTGGCCGCGGCGATCCTGGCTATTGCCGAGCGGCATGACCGACAGGCTTTCGCGACCCTGTTTAATCACTTCGCGCCACGGGTGAAGAGTTATCTACTGCGGTTGGGCGCTCAGCCGGAAATGGCGGAGGAGCTGGCCCAGGAGACCCTGCTCACCGTCTGGCGCCGGGCGGGCGCCTACAATCCCGCCGTGGCGGCCGCCTCAACCTGGATCTTCACCATCGCGCGCAATCTGCGGATCGATATGGCGCGCCGCGCCGCCAGGGCGACCCAATTGCAAGACCCGCTTGAAGAGCTAGCGCCCGAAGCGGCCCCGGACGAGGCCCTGAGCGCCGTTCAGGACGAGGGGCGTATTCGCCGCGCCATGGCGACGCTCCCCGCTGATCAGGCCAAGGTCATCAACCTCGCTTTTTTCGCCGATAAGCCCCACTCTGAGATCGCGCTCGATCTGGGACTGCCTCTCGGCACCGTCAAATCCCGCTTGCGTCTGGCCATGGCCCGCTTGCGCGTACTTCTGGATGATCGCCAATGACGCCCCGCCACCATCCCACCGACGCCTTGCTGGTGGATTACGCCACCGGCGTGTTGATGTCCGGTCAGCGCCTGGCTGTCGCCTGTCACCTTAATGTCTGCCCTCATTGCACGAGGACCGTGGCGCTCGCCGAGGCCGTCGGCGGGGCCTTGTTGTCGGACCTGCGGCCGGCGGACATGAATCCCGACGCCTTGGCTCTGGCCCTGGCGCGTATCGAACGTCCCGAGCCCGCGCCGACGCCCGCGAGTGGCCCGCCCGCTGATTGGATACGGGTGCCGAGCGAGGTTCTCGAGGCCTTGCGCGCCCGGGGTCGGCGCAGCGCTTTCGGCGCCTGGGTCTCGCCCGTGACCAAGGGACCGGGCGGCGCCCGCAGCTATCTGATCGGCATGGCCCCCGGCCGGGGCGTCGCGCGGCACACCCATGCGGGCCATGAACTGACCTGCGTCCTGAAAGGCTCTTTCATCGACGGCGGGATCGTTTACGGGCCCGGCGACTTCACTGAACATGACGGCGACATGACCCACGCCCCCCAGGCGACGGATGAGGACTGCGTCTGCATCTTGGCCACCGACGCCCCGCTGATGCCCTCGGATTGGGTGGGGCGACTTGTCTTTCCGCTTCTTGGCGTTTCATGAATTTCTGACCGCCCATGAATCTCTTGACCGCCCTTGGCACGGCGATATTCGCGCTAGCCTCCCCAAACCCCGCCCGGGTCGAGCGAAACGTGACCTACGCCCCCCACGCGCGCGGGCAACTCGACGTCTATATTCCGAGGCGCCCCGCCGCCAGCCGACCCATCGCCCTTTTCATCTATGGGGGGAGCTGGCAGTCGGGTGAAAAGGCTATGTACGCCTTTGTAGGGCGCGCCCTGGCGGCGCGGGGCATCGTCACCGCGGTGGCCGACTATCGCGTCTATCCCCAAGTCACCTACCCGGAATTCTTGCAGGATAATGCGCAGGCCGCGGCTTTCACGAAGCAACATGCCAGGGAGTGGGGCGCGGATCCGGCGCGGTTCTTCCTGATCGGTCATTCGGCCGGCGCCTATAATGTCGCCATGCTCGCCCTCGACAAACGTTGGCTGGCCGCCGTCGGCATGGATCCAAAGCAGGATCTGGCCGGTGTGATTGGCCTTGCGGGGCCATATGACTTTCTGCCCCTGCGCGATGAAACCCTCAAGATCATCTTCGGGCCGCCGGAGACCCGTCCCGCCACTCAGCCAATCACCTATGCCTCCGCCGACGCCCCGCCCTTGTTCCTGGCCGCCGGCGCCGGAGACAAGGTGGTGGATCCTGGCAACACCACTCGGCTTGCCGCCGCGGTGGCAGCCAAGGGCGGACAGGTTGAGGCTCACCTCTATCCCGATGTCGGCCATGTGGGCGTCGTGATCGCGCTCTCGCCCCTCTTCCGGGCCAAGGCGCCGGTCCTGGACCAGATGCTGACTTTCATTGATATTTCGCCCGCCGGAACTTCGCCCAAGACCGCCGCAAGAAGCGCAAATGGGGTCGCGTCAAGCGCGCCAGCCCAGGGAGCCTACGCCTCATGAGCCTGACCTCCGTCGCCACCCGCGCTGTCGAACGTACGCCTTTGCCTGATTCCCTGACCCTCATGGGCGTCGGCTATCTGGTGGCGCGCGCCCGCCGCCAGCTGGCCCTGGGCCCCGCCGACGGGGACGCCGCCTTCGCCGCCGCCATGGCCCTTCGGCCCGTCGCCGAGAACACCGCCGAGGCCAACGCCCAGCATTATGAGGTGCCGGCGGAGTTTTTCCGGCGCGCGCTCGGGCCCCGGCTTAAATATTCGAGCTGTTTCTATGAAACGCCAAGCTCGACTCTCGCCCAGGCGGAGGAAGCCGCCCTGGCCCAGACCTGCGCCCATGCGGACCTTGCCGATGGCCAGAGGATCCTTGAGCTGGGGTGCGGCTGGGGATCCCTCAGCCTGTGGATGGCCGAACATTATCCGCTATCCAGCGTCACGGCAGTCTCGAACTCGAAATCCCAGCGCGAATTTATCCAGGCCAAGGCCAAGGCGCGGGGCCTCACCAACCTCTGCGTCATCACCCGCGACATGAATGAATTCACCACGCCCAGCACCTATGACCGGATCGTCTCGGTGGAGATGTTCGAGCATATGGCCAATTGGCGCGCCCTCCTTACACGCCTCATTCCCGCCCTGGAGCCGGATGGGCGCCTGTTCCTGCACGTCTTCACCCATCGCGATCGCGCTTACCGGTTCGAGTCCTCCGATCCCGACGACTTCATCGCCCAGCACTTCTTTACCGGCGGCATCATGCCGAGCCACACCCTGATCCGGCAGTTTCCGGACCTCGTGGAGGTCGAGGAGGAGTGGCGCTGGAGCGGGGAGCATTATCGCCGCACGGCCATGGATTGGCTGGCCAATTTTGATCTTGAATCGGCCGAGATCGGCGCTCTCTTCAAGCGGGTCTATGGCCCGGACGCGGGGCTCTGGAAACGGCGCTGGCGGCTCTTCTTCCTGGCGGTGGCGGGGCTCTTCGGCGACAGCGGCGGCGACGTCTGGGGCGTGAGCCATTACCGCCTGCGTCCCGTGGCGCCGGCCTAAGACGCGTTTCGAAAAGGGGGGGCCGGTTTCGGAACGAACAGGGCTCTGAACTTTCGAATGCGAGCCCTTATATCCGACCTGCTCGTCGGACGAGATCGCATGTAAAGGGCTTTGAAGTTGCGCGGGATCTGGACCTACCTCATCGCCTGGATTTCCGCGGCCGGCGCCTTCGCGGGCCTGGACGCCATCTGGCTGATCAGCACAAACGCCACGCTCTACCGGCCAGTCCTGGCGCCCATTCTTCTGAACGGGGTTCGCCCTGTTCCGGCCGTGCTGTTCTATCTCATCTATCTCACCGGCACGGTGATCATCGCCGTACGCCCAGCCCTCAAGAGTGGGCGCTGGACCACGGCCACGGGCATGGGGGCGACCTTCGGCTTCTTCGCCTACGCCACCTATGACCTCACCAACCAGGCGAC
>Ga0116231_10013467_pt1 | contig 11475 bp, 7 predicted proteins | sample S1TSphgellanicum_2_FD_89695 | JGI IMG/M metagenome (GOLD analysis project Ga0116231, IMG submission 89695) | Host-associated microbial communities from peat moss isolated from Minnesota, USA - S1T2_Fd - Sphagnum magellanicum MG | ecosystem: Host-associated > Plants > Peat moss > Unclassified...
CGTCGCCGCCTTAGCTTCGGGTCGAGCCCAACGGCCAAATGGAAAAACATTCATTCCGGTTTCCCCCTCCCCACCCCCCCCCCCCAGCCCCCCCCCCCTTTTCTTCCTTTCTTTTGACTCAAACTAGACTACCTTAGAATAACCCCCCCAACCAATCAATGGAATTTGGGACATACCACCTACCTATACTGTAGAGAAAAAAAAATTGTGTAGAAAGCCCCAGGAAACTGGGTACTTTACCGGAATTAGGGCCCACCATGTGAGGTAGAACCAAGCCCAAGCTCAATTTTAATGGGGGGCTTTACCAAGCATAAAGACTATTATAAAGATGTGCACCAATTTTTTCATTTTTTCATTTTTTTTTCTTTTTTTTTTGTCTTGTGATATAGCCTACTCGGTGGGTAGGTACTCAATGGCTGTCATGAGGGGAAAAAAAAATTTAAAAAAAATTAAAAAACTGAAAAAAAATTGTAAGGTGTTTTGAAAAATAATTGAGCAACTTATGGTGCATTCACACTTGATGTGAAGTTAGTGTTAAATGAAAATCTAGGTGGTATCCTAAGTGGCATCTAATATTAAAAGGATGATAGCTTGATGTTAGGTGAATGTTGTTAACTTAACATAAATTTTTCATGATAACTAGGTTTAAGTCCTAAATGGTTAGCCTGGTGTTAGGGGGGGGGGGGACCTCAACACTAGAGTCCCTAATACCAAGTGTGAACACACCTTTAGAAGAATATCCAAAAAATGTAGAAACCTCTTAGAAATGTCATAGTGTATGAGGAGGGTAAATATGTAACCATGGTTCTCTTCTTCTTCTTCTTTTGAAAAGTTCAAATCGTCACTTAAGAAAATGCAGAGTATTTCGTGTTTCTTTCATGAAAACTAGGTGGTTCTTTGAAGTTTTGAAAAATGCAAATTTGGAAATTGACGGGTATTAAAAAAAAATCAAACACCCACCAACCCGCCCAAACTGGTTTCAATAACACATAGTCTCCAAATGGAACATCAAAGGTGAAAAAAAATTTATGTTGGGAAGAAGTTAATCTACTCAAAACCTAGAATGAGAGTGTGTGTGAGTTACTACTATGAACAGTTGAGATGCATAACCTTAAACATCCATCCGTCATGAGAATCAAGGTGCCATGATTTCATCCAAGCAAATGAAGGGCTACAAAATCATTGGGCCATAGATGATACCTTGTGCATCAACTACTTAGTAGGGTTTAAGATTTAGGGTTTTGAGGTTGGAGGGTTGAAAGGTTTGGCTTGTTTACTCACAACTTAACCATAAATCAAGAGTTTCATGAACGATGGTTATGTACGACATAATGTTACAAAAGCTTGCACGTCACAACCTCCTCATTCATTCATTATGCTTATGTTGGTACTATTTTACAACATCAGAAAAATTCTTGCCAAGCTTTGTGGGTTGCATGTTAACACTTAAAGAAAAGAGTTGGGGGTGGGGTTGGGGGGAAAGGGAAGGGAAGGGTCTGGGGGGTTATATGTGACTTACTAGTGAGTCCAACACTAGGTACCTACGAACCTAGGACCCTTAGAAAAGTAGGTTGATGATGACATGCAATGAAAATCAAAAGTATTTTTTGTGATGATGTGGCATAATATATCCACTCTTTTGTGCCACGTATCTGGCAATGATTGGAAGATGATGACAAAGAAGCCAATGTGGGTCCTGGAGCGTGTGAACCTGCCAAGACCTTTTGGACCCTTTTGTAATGGGAATAGGACAATGTGAAGTGTGATATTATGGCACATGAAATTACAACCGGTAAAAAATTTTGTGGCATTTCTCTAGAGAAATTAAAAAAAGACATACATTATTAATTAGATCCATGATTTTTAACAATTGCCTAAGTCAATTTATATACTACTACAATATGCCCCTACCATAACGTACATACCTTTGCAATTTCCACACTAATTATATTATTTTCAGAAATTTTGAATTATTATTATTTTAATTTCAAAGAGAAAGATTTTGGTGAAAGAAAAATATTGAATCTTGAGAAATATTTTAATTGGCAAAATGAAATTTTCATAATAAATTAATTATTCAACATGCATGTGTCAAAGTTACCAAGGTACTACAATAATTGATGTTTCCCAACTCGCGCATTTCACATAATTCTTTTTCAAAAATGTAGATTTGATGAAGAGGACATCATTTTTCATACAAAATTTTATTTCATGGAGATTATTATTTCTATCTAATTAGGAATGATTTGCCTTCACAATTTTGGGGAACTCAATTTGGTTTTGAGAAATCATTCTAACCTTTCATGATGATTTGAGGAACTCAAATGTTATTACTAGACACAAATGGAATACATTGTTTAAAAAATTGGGATTACACAAAGAAAGAAACTTCTTACATGAAGACAAGGAAAAGGCCAACATTTAGGACCAAAAACAATTATATTTTTACTATGTTCACAAGTTCCAAAAAACCTAACTTGTCCTAATGTAGTTTTCATTTTGTAAACCTTTCTTTCAAGTGTAAAATATACAAAATTGCAAAGTTTTAAACTTAAAACATGTTTAGATAATGTTTCATCAAATAAATAACTATTTTTAAAAACTTTTTGAAAGGAAGAATCCATTGAGAGCCCAATTTTTTTAACCATTGATTTTGACCACCATCTTTGAGTTAGTTTTGAATTAAAGAAGGTCAACAATATGAAACTCTTTGACAAGTTTGAATAACATGTTAGAATGTCTTCTCATTAGTTGCATTTCCAACTTTGGATGTTTGATTTTTTTGGTTTTGATTTCAAATGTTTTATAGATTTGCAAAACTTGCACTTTTAGGTACACTTTCAACATGGGCATTTAATGCTAATGGAAAGGAATGTAAGCCACACCTTCAACTCGAGAATGTCATGTTAATGGAAGACAATTGAAGTTGGATCTAATTGTGCTAAAAGGAGTTGACAATAGTGTCTTGAGTCATGTTGTGATAATGTGAAAACACTATGTTTACACAATGTGTAGATAATGTTTAAATAATTTATAACAATTTTTCGCTATGTTTTATAAGTATAAAAAATATTGGTTATGGGCTTTAAAATGCAATGAAATATATTTTATATTTATTTTATTATTTTCAAACTTATCTTTATGTTGGATTAATGTATCAAAAATGTGTTTGTATAAATATAACACAAAATTTTCAACATTAACTTAATTTTTTGAAACTTGCAAACATGTAAAATAAACAATGGTTATGGTTTCATCAACTTCTTATAACACAATTAGACCCACCTTCCAAAGGTGAAGGGGTTATTGTTCAATATAAAAACTTCCTTATTCACATCAATAAATTAAAACCATCAAAACTTGAACATTTACAAAAGATTCTAACCAAAAAAGGAAAAGGTTACAATTTGTGTCATCATCAATATTGAACCCCTTACAAAATCCATTTCCATCTTTTAAAAATGATTAAACATTTATTACATAAATATATGATCAATTTTTATAAATTAACACCAATTGGAAATTTCCCATATACATTTGTTCAATGGTTTACAAACATCTTCAAATTTTCAAATGCGTAACAAAACAACACAAAAATATTCAAGTCCAAAAACTATCACATACTTAAGCCACAAAACCCAAAAAAATCATTGCTTTGAACATCAACAAAACATTACATAATATAGAACCACAAATATGCAGAATCTCAAAGATTTGGAAATTGTTAGAATATTTAATTCAAACACAAATTTGTTACCTTCCTTCCACAATAAATTCCTTTTATTATTTTACACATTTATTTCATCAACTTGAATATCTAAATTATTCCAAATACCACCAAAACCATCAATTTATGCCTTCCCAAAATTCAAATGTTTAATTTTTAACTAACATTTTTCCAACAAAAAGAATCAAATCCTTTCAACTTCCACACTAATAAAATGGCTACAATGTGACCAACTTCCAACACCACATAAATTTTTTTCCAAGAACAATTATCAACTATCAAATGTTGCCTCTTCATCATCTACCTATTTATCTAAGTACCATTCCAAATTTTTCTTTTAAAAACTTTTAAATTCTTGAAAATCTTCTCATTAAACACAATGCAAAACACTAAAAAGCATTGAATTGTCAATCTTGTCACCATGTAGAACAATTTGATCACATTTTCATTGTTGTCATTGAAAACCACACACAAAAATGAAAACAAATAAGTTCCTAACCATAAAATATCAATTTCTTCAAAAATTGAACATCATTTTGTATTGCATATGTAACCACTCCTACCTTTAAAAGTTTGTGCCAACACAAATTATAGCAAAATTACAAGATGAAACTCATGTAAACCTTATTTCCTATGATAAGTTTGGATACTTCAACTCCATTCAACCACTTGTGTCTTGACTATGGCAAATCAAAATGAAAGAAATATACTTTTAATGAAAATCAAAAATAAAATTATGAACAAAAATTGGGTTTTTGGATGTAAGCTTAAAAAAGGTGTACCATTTGCCCTTTCAAACTTCATTCATTATTATAATCTATGTTCAACCACACAAGCCACATTAACATTTTACAAGCATTCATCAAAGTGACCCAATATGAGTAAAACAAGCCCAATCTTTTTTTTTCTTTTTTAAGGTGAGGGGAAGGGCACATAATTTTTTTTTTTGGCTTTGGGGTTTTCTTTATCAAATTTTCACATTTATGTTTTTAATATTATTAGTTTTTTTTTTTTGGTGGGTTTCATGTGTTTTGCCACATGTTCTTTATTTTGTTCCCATCTTGATCTGTGTTTTGTACACGTGTTCCTTACATTTATACCATATGTTGTGCCAAATGTTAATTATGTTGGTCCCCATTGTTCCTTTGTGTCCCCCATGTTGTTTTTAATAACTTCACATTTTGTCCCATATATTTGAAAAAAAATTGCTTTTAAAACCCAACACAAGTGTGCATGTACAATGTTTTTGGAATGACGAAAATGGATGTTGAAAGTTTTGAAAACATTTTTTTTGGGATGGGCTAATGAATGATGCCCATAAAAACTTTTGTGTACCTATATATTTCAAAGTTCTTATCTAGTTTCCATAAAGAAAATTTTAGCAACATATCATTGTCAAATAAGCAAATATGAAAAACACTCACAAATTAAAAAAATAATTCAAAAAATTAGTAGGGTGAAACCAACCATCACTGATTTATAGCTAGTGCTTGAACAATGATTTTTAGTTGAAACATTAATGTTGGATTTATTATATGTTGACAACCACTCAAAAAGTCACCCATGAATGCAAATGTGTTTGAATTTTTTTGGGTTTAACAAAAAAATTGAAAGCTAAAGTGTTTGGGAGATAAAATTGTACATACTCAATATATTTTAAATATTCAAGTGGATGAGACATTATTTTTGAATGATCAAGAATATTCATGTTTAATATGAAAAATCACATACTTTTATGCAAAATTACATCATGATAATTGCACATATTAAATGTAAATCATATGTACTTCACATCAAATACATATAAAAGACACATCATTTATATAGTTATATATAAACATTATATATATTATGTTATTTTATTTAAAAATTGTGCCATTTTTACATTGTGAAGCCCACAATTTTTGCACAAACATATTGATTTATGATTTTCACATGCATTTTATTGACATTTCATGATATTGAACATTTGTAATGAAAGCCAATTTGGAGCTTGTGGAATATTTAAAGTTTATAATCTTCCCAAACATGTCATCCCTATCATAAAATTTAGATGAAGAATTGCAAATTTTTTTAAAACTCCTAATTGTTGCCACCATTATTTTGAAAAATGGATTAAAAGTGAGACCTTTAACAAGTGGGATTTGAAAGGAAGTGGAAATAAATATTGTTACATATGAGATCCAGAATGAAGTAGAAATAGTAAATGTTGCATTTGGGATTAAATATGATGTAGAAAAGCTTGAAGTAGGAATAGTGTAAAATAAAACAAATCTAAATGGCATACCAAAATTAATGTAAGAATACATAATTAAATATTCAAAAATACCTTTTTTTTATTGTTGGTTTTAACAATTGACAATTTTATAAGTGTCACCAAGCTTTAGGAATAACTTAGGTTGTAGATTTCCTTCCCTCCCACATTGTCACATTTTGAAATGCACTCTCATTGCTTGCACATTAATAGTCGATATCAGCTTAAATGAGAAGAACTTTGTTAACTTTTATAAGTTATTTGTTTCTTATGAAAAATGAAAATTAATGCAATTCAACACTATCCAAATTTAACACATTATCTAATCTTTTGGTCTTCATATAAGAAATATCAATTTTTACCACTTGTAGCACTTGAACAAACACCCTCTAATGCTTGGAGATTGGGATTATGAGGAACATGGCTAAAATGAATATGTGAATTCAATAAGCATGCATTTTTTACCATAACATACTAGAATTAATCACTAGTAAATTACCTTATGACTTGTTTCAATGTGCCAAGGAAGTGACAAAGTGGGGTTTTGGGTCAAGACTATGAAGATTAAGAGAACCAACAACCATAACATGCCACCTTATCAACACAAGATAAAAGGTAATCCCAACCTACCACAACAAGATAAAAGGAATAACAACCTAATCCTACCACATAACAACACATAATTTAACCAAGATTAATAGATTGCATAATGCATCTAAAATTGGCAAATGTACATATCAACATGTAAAATATGTAACGATACAATGGAGAGGGGACACACATCTTTGGCAAAGGTCAATAGATATTGGAACATCCCTTTTAACCTCATTTTCATATCACTTCAATGGTTGAACCAAAACAAAGAAAATGGGTCTATAAGGTGTGTTAACAAAAAAATAAGATTAAACAATAATCACCTACATTTTGACGATGCAAAAGGCTAGCTTATCCATCACCTTTCAATAATTCAAACTAAAAGTAGATGAAATTGCACAAACCAAACCCAAGTCATTTCAAAATGGTGGAGGAAATAGTTGATATTATTATTTCAATAAACAACATCCATAAATTAACATCCATCTTACAAAAGGGCAAAATTTTTTTAAAGCAAAATGGTTAACTATCCAAACATGCCATGTCTTTTCCTTCAACTTGGAAAAGATGTACACACAACACAAGTACCCATTAGATCACATTTGGAATTTCAATTAAACTAACTTGCAAGTAGGATGACAATTTAATGCCTAGGTTTTGGTTAAGCAAAGTTTTGATAATGTTTATAGCACCATCCTTAAGTCTTGGGACTGGTTAACTATTAATTGTGTTGTTAATGTAGTAAAGATAAACTTGCATATCTTTAAAAATTTTAGAGATTCAAGGATGTAGGAATAATACATAAAGGTATGTAGACCAAAAACATGCATGACCACACAAAAGAAAACTTGGATGACAAGATATTTCTTTACCTACATCACAAACCTCCAATATCATGAAATTTCAATAAAATGCATGCAAAAATCGTAAAATAACATGTTGTGTAAAATCCATGGGCTTCAAAATGTAAAAATGGCATGAAAAATATATATTATATTTATATAAACAAAGTGTTTTTCTACTTATGATGTTTTGATATGAAATACATATGATTTACATTTTAACTAAATTCGTGCAATTATTGTGATGAAATTTTACACAAAAAATGTGGTTTTTTATATTAAATTTGAACATTCAAATATGTCATTCAAAAATAATGTTTCATCTGTTTAAATATTTAAAATATTGAATACATAAAAATTTCATTCATATTAACGATAACATGGAATTTGTGCAATTTTTGTAAAAATTTATGAAAACCAAATTTTGCACAAACCTATGAAACTTGGTAAATTTATGGTGTAATGGTTGTATTTTTGTAACAAATTTGTACCAAAGTTGAATTTCTCAAAAAAACTATTACATTTTGATTTTAAATGGCCATGGGTCACATGTCTCAATAAAGGCAATGGAACAAGCAATTTTACATTTGGGCTAAACATGGTTTTCACATCTGCTCTATCCATTTAAATGTGTATAAGGCAAGTTTAATTCAAGTGAATTGTTCATTACAATATAAAATGAGGATCATGATGAAATTTGTACCCTTCAAATGCAATAGATCATTCTACTAATATTAAAAATAAGGTTGTAATAGTTACATACTTGTTGAATATTGCAAGGATTTTTTTAAAAAATGCCTCCAACAATTTTTCTTATAGTTGAATGCATTTTTTTGCCCACACTTTGATACTACATAGAAATGCCTTACAACCTTGCAACCCTAGCAAACAACAATGAACAAGATGAAATACTGGTGAACTTGGAGGATCTTAGTAAGGAATTAAAAAATCTCATTGTTCCAAGTTAGACCCAAGGAGCTATTAGATTGGTTGACATATTTTCAATGCCATAATTGAGCAAAGAGAACCCATGTCAAGGAGTCACTTGTAGTTGTTCCAATTCACATGTGACCACATATACCAATAATTGGCAATTTTGAAATAAAAGGTAGTGGACAAGAAGGTTGAAAACAAAAGCAAAAAAACTTAAAGCAAAGGAGAAAGAAGAAAATATATCAAAATGAGCTCAAGATACATTTTTCCTAAATGAAACAAATGATTCAAAGGAACATTGAAAAGGAGGATATAATTATGCTCAATCAAAGATGGTTTAGTATTATAATCAAGTCTAATGTTGCAATCAAGGCTATTGGTGAATGATTCCATAATTTCTTACATTATAAGAAGATATATATATAAGAAAAAAAGAAGAAAGGAATGATACTATGAAAAATCATGTCCATTGAAACCACACTACTTTAGAATTAGAGCTCCAACACAATTATTATACAACTACATTACAACTAAAAGATGGAAATACAAACAATTAATAAATAAAATGTCATGTTAGAAAATCAAGGAGTTATATTATTGTTGCAATTTAACTGCAAATGGGACACTTATATGATGTAATTACACATCTTACATATAGATGTAATCAATCATGTTTGAGTTTTTAATAATACGTGCATTAATAATATGTGGTAATTACATTACAATTGGTGTAAATGTAATAATTACATTGCAACTAATGTAAAACATTGACACATATGACCATGCCATGTGTACACAATTCCACCACCCATTAGATCCTATGACAATTGTAACTAATTGTTAATTCTAATTCCGATTGATATAACTATTTATGCCAATATGTTGTCATTATAAAATTATTATTTTTCCACTATTTTGTGACTATTGTTCATTTATTAATCAATTAATAACTAGACAAATTCATATTTAACACTTAATATGTAATAAAATTTTAATGGCTTATTGACTATTACATATTAATTATTATTTGATTTACTTAAGTATTATGAACCAATTAATTAGAGTAAAATTTTAACAATGAACCTAACTTAATCAATTTAATTCAAAAATTTAGTTTATGCATTGAATCAAATAATTAATTTATAATAATTAATTAAAATTATAAATTAAAATAATTCAAAAATAATAATATAAATAATTAATCATCAATTCAAAAATTTTAAATAATTAATTATTTGATGACAATGTTTTCAACCCAAATTCACAATTGATCATTCAATATCTGAATTTCAATATTTAATTAGTTATTTAAATTAACTAACCAAAAAATAATCTGAATGAGACTAATTAATTTAGATTAATATTTAATTATATAATTAAAATATCGACATTTAGTAACTAGCTAATTAAGTGAATAAGAATAAATAATTCAAATAACTAGTTTAGATAATTAATTCAAATAAATAATTTTAAGAATCGAAATGATTAATTATCTGAAAATCTAAATTCATATCATTAATTCTTTGATAATTTTCGACCCATTAATTAGCGAGAGAAGGGAATACGAATACCGATCTGGCATTTCACTTTGGACGGTCCAGATCACTCAAACGAACAGCTAGTAAGCACCTATTCAACCAGTCTAGACTGATGCGGGGATGCGTGAGAGTAAAAGGTACGGTAAAAAAATCAAGAAGTAAGTAAAAAAAAAAAAAGGCTAGAGTGGAAATACTTAGAACCTATCTAGCTCTCTCTCTCTCTCTCTCTCTCTCTTTATTACCACAGTAAAAGCTCAAACGGCCCACTAATGGCAGATCATAACTGAGACGCCGCCATTTTACCAAATGCCATTTAATATTTTAAAAATAAAATCCCCTACTGAAAACAAATGGCAAACTGGAAGAAGTAGTTTGGCGAATTATGTTTGAGAAAAAAACGGGAGCTTTTGCCAGAAATTTGGGGGGTGGTTTCGCCATTTGAGGATTTCGACCAAAAAAAAAAAAAAAAAACAGAAATGGGTACCGTGTTCTCGTCAGCTCCGCTTCCCCCCCAAACTGCGCGCTCGCTTGTCGGCGGACGTTCCGGCACTTGAGCGCGAACGTCCCCTAGGGTTTGGCGCTCGTTCCGATTTCCCCCCATTAACATTTTCCTGAACGCGAGCCTGACACAGAGAGCGAGAGCCCGCGGGCGGGCGAGCGAGCGAAAGAGAGAGCACTCGCTTGTGTGACTTAGAAACACAAGAACTAGAAGGAATTTGGTCGTGTTTGTAAGGTGGTGGATTGGGGACAATGCAGGCGGTGGCGTCTGTAGCGTCTGTAGGAGATGGCCAAGAATTTTATCGGCCAGTTGTGGTGCAAGCAGACCAGAATGGTGTCGTCGCTGCTACTGCTACTACGGCTGCTGTTGCTGCTGGGACCATGGCTTCAGCTGGCGAGTCGGGTCGTGTCGCGATGACGCTAGGAGGAGGAGGAGGTGTTGTGGATAGCACTGTGCAACTTCGGGCTCTTTACCCCCCTGCTTTGGCTACGCACCAGGAAGTCGTGGCCAGCAAGGAGCTTTTCTTGGACACGCTCAACAAATTCCACACAGCTCTTGGTGCTAAACTGCCCGCGTAAGTACGCTTTTTCTTCTGCAGAGAAATACATACTTTTGTGGTGAAGAAGAAGTGTCACTAGCTCGCATTGGTTGTTTGTGTAATCTTTTATTTGTGCTTCTCTCCGGGACTGAGTTTGCCGAACCCAGTCCTTATCGGGGGTCCAAGTTTTGTGTCCTGATATGCCAGTGAGAATCGAAGAGTCAGGGTTTTCTTTTTGGAGCTTTTGCGTACAAGGACACCCATAGCACAGCTTCCTCCAAGCAGTTCTTGGTGAGGACTAGAAGACACCAAGAAAATCGTTGCTCTTTCTTCAATTCTTCAAGGGCATCTCTAGCTCTCTTTCCTTCAGTTTCTAAAACCCAGAACCCTTGGTCCTATGCAAACAGATCGTGTACAGGAGTTGGGTGCTCCTCAACCTTGGCATTCCCCCCCCCCCCCCCCCCCCTCTTGGTGTTTGCCTCTTTTTTCTTACCTTGGCCCCTCTCTCTTCTTCCTGTCGTTCGAGTGGTTTGGGTGCTCGCAGTTTGTC
>Ga0116231_10013468_pt1 | contig 11474 bp, 6 predicted proteins | sample S1TSphgellanicum_2_FD_89695 | JGI IMG/M metagenome (GOLD analysis project Ga0116231, IMG submission 89695) | Host-associated microbial communities from peat moss isolated from Minnesota, USA - S1T2_Fd - Sphagnum magellanicum MG | ecosystem: Host-associated > Plants > Peat moss > Unclassified...
GAAAGATAGTCCAAGTCAGGAGAGGTTAGGTGTCTGTAGATGTGAAGCAGATTGATAGAGCATGAGAATCAGGGTTCGTGGGAGATGGCGTATGGGCTGTAGGATTTCTGGACCCTCACTTTTTGGTTACAGGACATTTTTTTTCATCTATTGGTGTAGTTACATCAAATTGTCCCTTAGTTGGAACCGCAACTCCATCCACAACAATTACCATTATTAGCACTCTTTCCATGAGTGGGCAATAGGTTTTGCCCATTTTTAACCTTATCGCAAAAAAATTAAGGGAGTTATGAACTAACCATAAAGGAATTAGGACAAAAAAAAATTGCATTTTGTAAGAATTTCAACATAGACCCCATGAAAATTTGTGGGAGGCATATGGTTGGATGCGACAATTGAGCAATGCGATTTAAGGGTCATAGAAGCCAAGGGAAATCCAATTTTGGTATGGCATTTTGGACAAGGATTCTAGGTGATGTGTATGAGATATTGTGTTACATTAGTTGACATAATCAACCTTGGTATGAATGTTTCGAGTTTTAGAACACATTGAATTCAACATGATCAAGGAAATGGTGGTAACCTTCGGTTTCAACTAAGATAATTTGAAGAGCTCCTTGGGACCTTTGGGCCATCAAACACATGATTAGCCAACCAAAGTTATATTGGAAAAAAAACACGGAACCCAAATAGGAATATGGGAATGGTTCCTTGTCACATTCTGCAAAACAAGGGGGAGAAGACAAATGTTGAAGATGTGATGGGTCTCATTAAAAAAATGATTAACTTAATCCTCTTTAAGCCACTACCACCAAACCTAATCCCAATCACCTTTGTTCTCACTATAAGGTTTAAGGTCATGACACAAACCATTGGTTTACAATACACCTTGAACTTCAACAAGGCCAATCCCAAATGAGATATCTAGGGAAATCCCAAGGTTTTTGCAAGGACAAAAAATGGAAAGGTGTGGCCAACAAAAGGTCGTTGACCAAGCTAAGTTCAAACCATACTAATATTATTGAAACATGATTTGTATGATCGGAAGTTTTGGTGGCAAATATGCCAATCCAACATGGTGGCACATGCATGTGAAATCCAATTTGCTCAAGTGTCATGGATGTCTTGAAATCAAATAAACACATTTTTTGGGGTTCAAACTCATGATTTTTTTACAGGGCTGGATTTTCAAGGCCCTTGGCCCCAAATGATGACATGTTGGATATTCTTGGGGATCATGTTTCATGGCATAATTAGTGGTGGAAACTTAATCAAGGTTTCAATAATAGCACTAATGATTAGGGCAAATGTTTGTGTTGAAACCATGAGGCATTGATGAAAGCTAGTTGGATCATCAACATGGGGAGGCCCAATGTTCAATTTGCCTACCATAACCCTTTGTGTTGGCAAACATCACAACAACACATCCTGGGTTTTACAATTGGTTAATAAAATGATTACTGTTTTTTTTACTACAATTGTAACTGCAAGTTCATGTTAATGACTATGTAGTTGTAAAGAACATCAGGGTGCCAAGTGACATTATGGTTTTGTGATTGTAGTCGATATCACAATTTGATGGTTTTACACAAATATCAAATTTTCAAAAATGTATTTTAATGTATTTTTAATCATCCAAAATTAGGTAATAACAAAATTCCATCGATTCTTGCAACTTTTGATAAATAATAACAACTTGTGGTCATGTGATGTCGATGAGGCATGTCATGTGGAATAAGGTTGACTAGTAGTTGCAACATTTCATGACTTGTGACATTAACTTCACATCATGACTCATGTCATTGATTTGATGAATTAATCTCATTTATTAACTAGTTGAAAATATTGTTGTCCTTTGCAATTAATAATGCCGCGGTCTTCCATGTGATGATGACATGGCATACCGTTTGGCAACAAGGTGTCACAAATTTTCATTATAATCCATGATTTTTTGTGACACCATAAGTTTTTTTGTGTCTTGAATTTATGGCACCAATATTTGTCATGGCATGCCATAATTTTTTGTGTGCCACGAGGTTTTTGAAGTCATGATCATGTGTGTGAATTCACATGCATGTGCATGCATATTAAACAATATATTATTAATTTGTAATTATGACTACAATATTAATAATCATTTTGAAAAAGGTGACACATAATTCTTTGATTTTTTAACTACTTAACACACTAACTAGGTTAACATGCCTACTAAGTCAACCTATGTATGTAGGCTATTTAATAAAACTCTAATTTGTAATATAGGCTACTTTACAAGTTACTTAACTAGACATAAGAAATTTACTACATCTAATATGTTTAAATAAACCTAGAATAGGTTACCTTACTAATAGGTTAACTTAAGTAGGCTTGCTTAGGTTCCTAATTTTAGTTTTCTTACCAAGTCAACCTTGGTAGTTTTATTACAAGATATTTTATCAAGTTTGTAACCACTTCAAGTTTGTGCAATTAGATGCGACTATGATGCGACTAAATGCAACATAATTATCCTAGAATTTTTTTAGCCTAAGAATGTTAAGGTTAACCTAGGCTAGGTTAGTAAGTAGTTTAGGTTGACAAATTAATTCATTTTAAATCAACCTAGGGAGGTTTAGGTCTAGGCTAGGTTTGTAGGTAGTAGGTAGGTTGACTTGGGTCCACTTAGGGTGGCCAAGGTTAATTCAAAGCTAGAAATTTTAAGCTTTATAGCTTTGTGTTAAATATAAATAGTATGAAAAATGTGGTAGTGCAATCAATGAGGAATTGAACCCCAAAGTGAAGGTGAAGGGTTCAAGTCTTCACTCTTGCAACCTATAATACCTAGGCCACTTGGCTTAGGTTAGGTAGCTTAGTCTAGGCTTTTTGGGCTAAAAATCCAATGTTTGTTTTTAATCTAGGCCACTTAGCCTAGGTTAGGTAACCTAAGTTGCCTAACATAACTTAATTAGGTTAAGTGAAGTTGACTATTGGCTAAGTGAACTAAACTAGGTTGCCTGGCCTAACTAGGTTAGGTTAGGTTGACTTTTGGTTACACTAGCTACATGGGTTAAATTATATTGACTTTTGGTCATGTGCAATGATTCATAACGTGTTCATAGATTTTTGACACATGTCATCCATTCATCAAAGCATCTTTTGTAACATTTAGTCAAATAAAATGACTAAGTTGAAATGACATGCATTTTACAAGTCATACCAGGGTTAATGATGACATGAAATTTCAATATTATAAAAAGAATTAAAAAACATAGACATTAAAATGACTAGGTTTACAATTGAACGTCCCTTACAACTAAATGGGTGAAATGACATGGGTTTAGCAACTCACTAATCACTGGTTGCATATGTCCTTTTTGTCTAATATGTAGTTGTAAAAGCTAGTTGCAAAACCCAAAATTTGTTGTTATGCATAATTTCCAACCTTATGGGGGTGTTTACTTTTGGTGGTGTATCGGTTATGGCTAAGAGAAAGCCTAGTTCCAACTTTGGAACAAAAGCATTAATTAATTTGTTAAAGGCAACAACGATGGTATGTCAAACACCATTGTTTTCCAACACAACTTTGGTTGTTTTCGGTTTTCAATTGGTGATCGTGTGTCATTTGGTAACCACATTATGTGAAGATAACATCACAAGGATGTCAACCAAACTAATTGGTGATTTAGGACCAATTATAACATCTCAAGATGTGAACCCAAAGTTAACCCACCAATTGTTGTGGAAATGCCACCTTAACATGCCCAACAACCAAACTCTAACAAACTTTAAAAATTCTTAGCACAACCACCCATTGACCAAGCAAGTGTTTTTCTCAATGTGGTCATGGTACATAATGAAGATGGAGGTTTTTTAATTGAAAGGGTTATTGGGATGATGTTATCGACTCCAAAGGATTTTATTGGATTCAGTTGTTCAATTTCTGATGTTGGTAAAATGGCAATGGAAGGTATAAGTTTGACCAATTCTAATTTGGAACCATGTTCATACGAAATCTTAATGTCAATGGGTGAGTCCAAAAAGGCTTGGGGATTAACTAAACATGAGGTTGTCATCTAGGTTAATCCCACCTAACTGACGAATTACACCACAACACAAGCATGGGTAATGGTTACACATGTTACATCATATGATGTATTGGTTGGAGGGGCAATTTTTTACCCTCTAGGGGTTACCTTGGACTTTTGGGAAGAAACTGCCCATTATTGACTAGAATGGCATATAAGAAATAATTGTAAGGTTTTTTTTTACTAATTACTTTCATTAAGGGGCAGGTGCAAAAATACAACAAGTCAATTATGTTTTTTGAATTTTCAAGGCTTCCCTAAGGGTTTGATTTATTGGAAGACAACATCTATGATTAGGATAAGCCCCCTAATATTGAAATGGAGATGTTAAATGCATGTGGGAATCTAGTCATTTAGGCTTCGCCACTTGATCCCATACCACCGTAGGAAACTTTACCATAGTTGCATGCATTAATCAAACACTTCATCCTTTAGCTTGGCACACTGTATTGTCATCAAACCCATAATTACTCATGGATCCAAGATTGGAACCACCATGTTTTTGGCCATTGGACACCAAGGTTACTTAATGAAATATTCCCATGGATGTGATATGTTTGTTGCAATTTTTTTGGGGGGATTAGTTTAAGCCTTGTTGTGGTTTTTAAATTTAACATCAAAGTATAACAATATCATTACATGGAAAACAATACACAAACTTAACATGCCTCCATGCACCACACTATGGTGTTGCAACAACAACGTTTTGATTTGTTGCCCACATCGACAATTCAAGGTTACCAGTGTTCTTTATTAAGTAACATCACCTTGTTGGGGGTGCATGATTTGGACAAGATAGGACTAGTATATCTAGTCATTTCAACATGGTCATGTCAAGATCTATCACAGGCTAACATAGGTCAGGGCCTTTTAAACCTCAAATCATGATTTTTTGGGAGCTAATTTGTGTGTTATAGTATTTGTAAACCACATAAATGCACCCATGTGTATACATGTTGGAGAATGTCCCACCTTTGGGGGATTTAGCCAACTATGTTGGCAAAATGGCACCATATTTGAGTTTGGATTGGGGAGCTAATGTAGGTGAATGCTACATCAATTGGTTCACATTCCCATTGATTTCAGTGGATGTGGACTAACCTAACACCATTAGAGGTGATTCAAAATGTATATCAATTTATTCCAAGGTGACCCGCATGTTTGGTGGATGACATATTGGATTTGGACATCATTCATGTGTAGTCCAATGTATATGATGACTGACCACCTTTGGTTGTGCTTAATAGAGTTGGGCTTTCACAAAAAGCAATATAATTTTTTTTGAATTTTTCACATTCTCATGCATTTTGGGATGGAAGACCTGGGGTGGTTTAAGATTGCAAAGTCTTTGCACATGGAGGAACCCAATGTAGATGAAAGGATTTGCAGCCATGGGTTTTCACATCAACACCACAATTGTTTGTAGGTGGATTTTGGGGTAGTTCATGGACTTGAACTACTTCACATGGATATTCAATTTATGTTTAACAAAGTAAAGATGTTTTGCCCATTATTCCCTACCCACCCATCTTCCTATTTTTGTTGTTTCACCCACATTTGAAACATTTATGTTGGTGCAAAGGGGGAATTGTCCTTGTCAATTATAAGATTATTTAAAACACCATGAAGGATTTTTAGGTGTTGGGAAATGAGTTGGTCATGTGGGCGCACTACTTCACATTTTGGGCACCCTCCCATGTTCTACATAATAATCACATGTAATGCCCTTAACTTTGAAGATTGGGGACAATTCGTCCCCCTAGCCCAAAATGCACATGATTGCAGAGACTTGGGAACTAGATATTGGCCCAACATTTATAGGAGGTGAAGTGCTGGAAATATGATAGTTATTATAAAGTTATATTGGATGTTTTGCCAACAATTTGAAAGATTTAGGTGAATTGAAAGGACAAAAGGTTTGAATTATATTAGAAGATAATAATCCAATTTTCAAGTAACCTTTTTGACTTAATGAGGTGTAAATGGCCTTGATTCAAGCCTAGATAACAAAATTGTTGAATGTTGGTTTGGTATAATTATGTAGGGGTGAATATGCTTCAACAACAATGATGTTAGTAAAAAAAAAACTCTTTGGTAACTAAATGCTACATGTATGATGATTATTGTTTAGTGTATAAACAAACCTAGTTAGACAAATATGCCATGCCCTTCCTAAAAAAGATCTTTTATCCCCTTGGATAGGCTAAAGTTTTCAATATTTTGGACCTACAATCTAATTACCATCAATCATCATTGAAAGAAGGTGACAGGGTCAAGATGACATTTTGGGAAATTGATATTCATGGGAAGGATTGTTTGTATAAATTACAAATTTTACCATTTGATTTGAAGAACATCCCTGCAAAATTTCAATAAATTATGGATTGGGTGTTATTAGGTTTTAATTTTGCCAAATGTCACATTAATGACATCATTGTGTTGAGTTTGACATCTAGGGATCACATGCACCGCATGGAAAAGGTGTAAAATTTATAGATCATTACCTTAAGCTTCACCCAAACAAATGTTAATTCTTTTATATTCAAATGCAATACTTGAGTCATATGATTTATCCATGTGGATTGGGGGTTCAAAAGGCCAAAGTTTAGGCCATCTCATAGGTTTTCCAACTAATAGATGTTAATTAATTACGAACCTTCTTAAGCTTATGTAATTATTATCGAAGATTTATCAAAGGGTTTAATAACATTACCAAACCTTTGACCCAATTTACGCAACTTGATCAAAACTATGTGTTGGGTGAGGTGGAAAAACAAACCTTTCAAGGGTTGAAGGTTCGGCTATCATCAACCTTTATGTTATAACAACCCATATTAGGATGACCTTTCTAATTACATATTGATTAGAATACTTTAGGGTTGGGAGTTATGCTTATCCAATTTGATAATGGTGTTTAAAAGTTTGTCTTGACATATGTTAGTCGACCCAACAATAAAACAAAGGCCAAATACATCTCATATGAAGAGTGCTTGTAATTATTTGAATGATTTCATCATTTTGATGTTATTTTGATGGTAGTCCACTCACCTTGGTTATTGATTGCCAACCCTTCAAAAAATTTATGGAATTAAATTAACTCGTAAAGAAAGTTGGCTAGATGGGCATTTAGCCTACAAGAATATGATTTTAATATAATTAATAGGGTTGGTAGGGTTAATCAAGATGTTGATGGGTTGAGTTGAAGGGTTGAGTTGAAATTTGAGTTCTAACAAGGAGGATACCATTGGGGTTTGGTGGCACGGTGATGTGGATTTGGAAGGAGTACTAAGATGGCATGTTTATACATACATGTGTACCATGTTGGGATGTTCTAGGGAAGTACTTCATGCAATAATGAATAATAGGGATTCACAAGAGGGGGAGATAAAACTAGAAAGTAATGGTATTCAATATATGCATGATGATTCATAGATTATTGCATATTTGCAAGTAGGTGAAGTTTGAATTTGATTAACACTCAAGGAATGAGATCGTGTTGTGCATAGAACGAGACAATTCAAATGGGAAGGTAATTCCCTACTACGGGTGTGGATAGATGGATGAGTACAATTAATACCTCGCCCAAACAACATGAAGGCCTTGTATGACATTTTCATGAAGAGTTGAGTCATATTAAGATTTGACAGACATAATTTGTTCCAAACACATTATTAGTGGTGAGGGATGCAATTACATGTTCAATATTTTACTTCATATAGTGTGTGATTAAGTTCAAGCATCATTTAATGCACATACATTTAATGTACATCCCTTATCAATTATGGGGCTAAATTATTGATGGAATATGTTTTTTGCAAGCCCATTAAGTTCGACACTCCAACATGATCAATATGTTTTGGTCATGATTGAACATTTTTTCAAGTGGTTACAGTTATGTCATTGCCAAATTACAGTAATGAAGGAACTACATATGCATTTTTGGTTTAAATGTTTATAAAGTTTGGTGTTCTAATTGAACTTTTCACTCAACAAGATAGGAAATTTCATGGGGAATATGAAAAGTTGTGTGTGAAGGCATTGATAAATCATTAGACGACTTCACAAGACCGTCCTAAGGTTAACTAAACAAATGGTGAAGACAATGAAGTGAAGACTATGCAAATATAGCCTCCAAAAAGGTCATACTAAAAATTGAAACTTATAATTACCATGGTTGGCCATGGGAAATAAGTTCAATTGACAAGCCCCCATCATTTTCATCATATTTTTTATTGTTCAAGCATGACTACAAACTACCAACCTCCATTTGACATGATGTTATGGCAGTAATGAGTTCGGATGATCCTATAATGTGGTTTTAGGTATGTGAACAAAGAATTATTCATAGATGTGATGCCAATGACTATGGAAAATTTAACAATTGTTCAACACCAAAATATTTTTCAATATGCCACAATTTGTGGTGGTGGTTATTAGGTTTGAATTTGTAGGTTCAAATTTGGAGATTTTGTGTACCTATATAATAAACAATATCAACTATTTTGGATGTGATTGCAAGACATATTATTCTATGTGTAAAATTTTCTTTTTTTTACAATGTTGTTAAAGGGTTGAAAGGATTATATGGAAAGATCACATGAATAATTGTGCGCCATGTCATCTTACACATGTGGATGGTCATATTAACCTTTTTTGGCTGTTGTTCTTGCTAAATTTTGTTGTATGTTGTGTGAACAAGCCATAAGGGCTACCACCATGTTGATTTGTGATTAGTGCTCATGAGGTTGGCATATGGGATGTTTAACACCATCATTGTACAAGATATTAGTCAGCAAATGGTTTTGTCTTCAATATACCAAACAAACTTAAAATTTTATTCTTGTAAATAGATGATGAGAAATGCCCTAAGTTTTTCTCCAATAGGACACCCATTTGGTTAAGGATTTTGGGGATAATAGTTAGATGACTAGCAATGGGGCTTTGATTTGCACCAAGCCTATTGATCTTCTCACCTTAAAATTGATGTATTTATTTTGAAAAAACGTTCTACTAAGTTCTTCATGCAACTATTGAACTTTGAAGGACCTTAGCCCCAAATAAGGGGACAATTTGGATAAGATACATCAGATTGTTGAAGCTACCATCACATTATGCATTTGAAAACCCTTCATTTAAAGGTCATTTTTAATTTAAAGAATTAAAAGAAAGTTAGATAAATGACAACCATTTTTCCATATTTTAACAATGGAAAAATCATTCAACAACATTTGATGGTGCTTAAGATAAGCCTCTACCAATGTTGAAAAGAAACAAACAACTTGATCCAAGAAGGTGCAATTATCTTCGTTTCGCATGAGGAAATGCTAAGTCTAATTAAATACAAAGTTGAAGGCTTGACTTCAACTAAGAGGAGTAACATGGGGGCTTCAATCAAAATCCCATAATGTTAATGAATATGCCAATGATGTCATTGGCATTTTTTTAACTTGAAAAGACTGTCATGACCGTGACTTTGGACTTGCGACTAAAGCTAGAGCAAGACAAACAATTAGAGTCAAAAACAATGCCAAAACATGACATGTTCAAACACACTTCCAAGATGATGTGAGTTGGAAATGTGTGAAAGTCCAAAGGAGGATTCCAACACTTGCAAATGCATTCCCACTTTGAAAGTTTGGAATCCCATTCCCTCCACTACTACATCATTGAGCAATGGCATGCTATGACTTTCCATTGTGTACAAAGTACATGTCAAGTTTGCAGAACAACTTGAATCATGAATGCTAAAAACCCCTTGAGGTTTGTAGAAAGACACTTTTCTATTTTCTCTCTCATTCTTTGAAGTTTTTGTGAATGATGAAGATAAGAGTTCTCGAGCACTTGGAGATGAAATAAAAGAAGCAAGATGGAAATATGGATATGCATCAAAACCCTTTTACATTGGTACAAATGTGTAGCAACTTGGAATGCCACCACATGGGGCTAACAACCACCAAGAGCTCTCACCCCATTGTCATGTTCACTACTTCTTTGTCAACGTCAATACAGTTTCCATGATTCTTGAAGCAGTCTCTCACCTTTAGAGCTAGAAAAAACTACCCAAATGCAAAACTGAAAATGAGAACACAAAAGCTTCTTTTTGAAACTAGGGAAAGAGGTGTCACCTAGTCCCAAAAATGGTAGGGTGCCATCAGTAATTAGAAGTTGTCTATGTTTTGTTGCATGCTGTCACCACCACAATCACAATTGCCGCATTCTGTGACCCCAATAGCCATACCATGAAATCAAGTTCAAAACACAAAGAGATCGTGGACATATCAAAAAGCCAGATTCCAAGGTCGCCACAAGGACCACCAAGAATCCAATTGTGCCACAAACGTCATGTGATCCATAAAATTCCTTAACATCCCAACCTTCCATGACCCAAATGCAACAACCCCCTACTCTCAATCGCTCAGCAAGCAACTCTCAAGTTTGGATTGAAATTATTGCATTTTGGGATGATAAAAGATTTCATCAAAAATGGTGGTGTTGAAAAACACCATTTGCATAATTCAAACAAGAAGCTTTGTTTCGGTACCTCACTTCTTTGCTTTCTTTGCTGGAGATGGGCCCCCTGTCTTGCTTCTTTTACCAGGCTTTCCAACTTTTGCTGGCTTGGACTTTGCTGCTTTCACTGATTTTGTCAACTTCTTTGGGGTTACAACTTTCTTTGAAGGAGTCTTTCTCACAGCAGCAGGTTTCCTTGCTGAAGATGAGGCAGCCTTTCTTGCAGGAGCAACCTTCTCTTCAGTTTTCTTGGTTGCTGGAGCAGGCGCCTTGCGTACCTTCACAGCAGCTTTCGGAGACTTGGGTGACTTTGTGTCTGGTTTTGAGGATACCTTTGATACTTTTGTGGTCTTCACTGGCTTAGCAGCTGTGACTGTCTTGGGAGATTTTGTTGAAGCAGCTCCATTTGCCAGCTTGGACTTTGCAGGTTTCTTTGCTGTTTTGGTAGTTGTAGTAGTAGTAGCCTTGGGAGCTTTGGTCGCCTCCTTTGTCACCTCCTTCGTCCCAGCAGCAGCTGGTGTGGGCAGCTTGGGAGCTTTTGTTGGCTTCTTGAGTTCATCCGAAAGCTTAAAAGAGTTCTTAACTTTGTACACCTTGCCCTGCTTTGTCAAGTTCCGAAGCTGGACCGACAAAATCTTCTTGAAATTTGGAGGCAACCCTGTCTTGTAAATGTCCTCAAGATACTTGGCAATCGCATACTGGCTCGATCCTGTTCGCTCCTTCAAAGTCCCAATCGCATCCTTCACCATCTAGAGAAAGAAAGAAAGAAACCCCCCACCAAAAAAAAAAAAAAAAAACCCCCCCCAACAACGCATGCTTTTTTGATACCAACAAAACACACCATAAAATGTTGGTTTTGTTGGATAAAAATAAAGGGAAGGGAGAAAGGAGGATAAAGAAAGA
>Ga0116231_10013469_pt1 | contig 11474 bp, 11 predicted proteins | sample S1TSphgellanicum_2_FD_89695 | JGI IMG/M metagenome (GOLD analysis project Ga0116231, IMG submission 89695) | Host-associated microbial communities from peat moss isolated from Minnesota, USA - S1T2_Fd - Sphagnum magellanicum MG | ecosystem: Host-associated > Plants > Peat moss > Unclassified...
GTCGCCGATGTCGGCGAAGGCCTTGATGATCCTGCCAGGGTAGGGTGCGAAAACCTGTACCGCATCGTTTTCGTTGAAGTCGATGGAGCCGACCGCCGTGCGTTGTACCTGGAATGGCCGGGTCGTGAGGGCAGCCAGCTTGAGAGCTCCCACCTGCGAGTCTTTGAGCTCGACGCTGTCCGCGGAGGCGGGTGGTTTGGGCGTCGGTGCGGGCTCCTCGGTACCCTTGGTGCAGCCCGTGACCGCAGCCAGCAGGCCCGTGCACACCACACTGACGACGCGCCGGGCAATACTAGCCCTGAAGTGTGCGCGCAGCATTAAATCACCGTGAATCTAGTTCCCGGCGGGATGATCGCCAGCCGAGCGCCTTGTCGTCTAGTGTGATTTATCACAGTATCGACGCAAATCGACTGGCTTTTATACTTGATGGCATGCGGGGTCACCCTATGTTGCAGAAAGCCGCCCGGGCGGCATGCGGGCTAGCGGGCGCCTTGAGTGTGCTCGCCGCAGCTCTGACGAGCGGCTGCATTGGTCCGAACTTCCACAGACCCAAACCTCCGGCGGACGCGGGCTATCTGCTCACGCCGCCGCCGGCCGTCACGGCATCTAATTCCGGTGTCGCGGGCGGTGAGGCGCAAAGCTTCAATGTTGCCGCCGACGTGAGCGCCGAGTGGTGGACCTTGTTCGAGTCTGCGCAGCTCAACGCGCTGGTCGAGTCGGCCTTCAAGAACAATCCATCGATTGCCAATGCCCAGGCTGCGCTGCGCCAGGCCGCCGAACTCACCTCCGCACAACGCGGCTTTTTCTATCCCACCGTGTCGTTCGACTATACCTTCGAACGTCAAAAGGTGGCCGGCAACCTGGCCAACAGCGTGGCTCCCGGCGTGCAGGGTAATGGCACCGTCATAACCCCCGTGCAGAATCCCAGCGGTCCGGTCTACAACTCACCGCTGTATTATAACTTTCACACCGCCGAGGCGACGGTGACCTACAGCCCGGACGTGTTCGGCTTGAACCGGCGCCAGGTCGAATCCTTGGACGCCCAGCGTGAGTCGCAAGCGTTCAATCTGGAGGCGGCTTACATGACGCTTGCATCGAACCTGGTGGCCGCCGCCATTCAGGAGGCATCGGTCCGCGATCAGCTGGAAGCGGTACATGCCCTTCTCGATGCGGACCGCCACGCTCTCGACATCCTCAACCGTCAGTTCAAGGACGGCTACGTCATGCGCGCCGATGTCGCTGCGCAAGAGGCATTGGTCGCGCAAGCACGAGCGCTTGTGGCGCCTCTGGAGAAGGAACTCGAGCAGACACGCGATCTGATACGTGCCCTGGTCGGCAAGCTGCCGAATCAGGATGTGGGTGACTCTTTCAAGTTCGCAGACCTGCGCCAACCGCGGGAGCTGCCCTTGACCGTGCCATCCAAGCTCATCGATCAGCGGCCCGATGTGCGCATGGCCGAGGCGCTGCTGCACAGCGCGAACGCGGACGTGGGCGCCGCCATTGCGAACCGATTACCTCAGTTCCCCATCACCGGCGCCATCGGCGGGGCAGCGACACAGTTCGATCAATTGTTCGCGCAGGGCGGTTCGTTCTGGAACATCATCCTCGGCGCGACTGCGCCGATATTCGACGGCGGCACTTTGCGGCATCGGCAGAAAGCCGCCGAGCAAGCGCTCATTCAAGCGGCGACGCAATATCAGAGCACGGTGCTCGGCGCCTATCAGAACGTCGCCGACACGCTGCACGCCATCCACAGCGATGCGGACGCATTGAGCGCGGCGGTCGAGTACGAGCATGCCACCAAAGTACAGCTCGACATTGCGGACCGACAACTTAAAGATGGCCTGGTCGCGGAGTTGTTCCTGCTGCAGGCCCAAGAAGCCTATCAGCAGGCCGTGGTCAATCGCATCCAGGCGCAGGCGCAGCGCTTCGGCGACAGCGCCGCCTTGTTCATGGCCTTAGGCGGGGGCTGGTGGAATCGGCCCGGCGCGCCACCGCTGAGCGGCGGCTAGCATGTCGGCTCAGTGATGTTTAGAGGCTGTGCCGCAAATCAACCAGCGACATGCCCCGCAGCTCCATGTCCATCCCGCGCAGCCACGCCATGACCTTGAAGCGCTCGCCCATGTCTCCCGGCAACATCAGTTGACGAGCCTCGCTTGCCAGGCGCGCAAACGCGGCGCCATCGCCCCGGGCCAGGTGCTGCATCTGCGCATCAATGCCGGTGGCGGCGAGAAAGTGCGCCTGAGTCGTGAATCCCGCGAGCTCGAACCCTAAGTCGCCGGACGCCTCGGCGAGCGACGTGAAATCGACCCACGCCGTGATGTCCTGCAGTCCTGGATGAGCAAGTGGGTCGTCGTGAACACGATGGCGGTAATGACACAACAGGGTGCCCTCATGCCTCTCCGGCAGGTAGTACTGCGCACGCGGCAGGCCGTAATCGAACCACAGCACGGCCCCTGCTTTGAGCTGTCCCGTCACCGCCCGGCTCCATGGCTGCAAGCGCGGACAGTATTCGGAAACATAGCCGTCATCCCAGCCACCCGCAGCGCGCTCGAGCTCCTGGCACACCGCGGTCATAGCCGGCCCGGCGGCGCGCGCGGCCCACGCCAATGTGTCCCCCTCCGCCGCCACGCCTAATTCGAAGGCCGCGCGCGTACGCCAGAGAAATCGCGCGACCGGCAGCGCGTCCAGCACCTCGTTGGCAATGATCACGCCCTCGAACTCGTGTTCAGGGGGTGCGTCGAGCCAACGCACACGGTCGATCAGATGCGGCGCACAACGCCCGAGCAGCATGCGTTGGCGATCCCGTAGATCGGCGCTGGTCTCGAGGATCCAATAGTTCGTCGGGCTTGCACCCAAAGATTCGAGGCGCGTCAAAATGTCCAACGCCAGACGGCCCGTACCGGCGCCGATCTCCAGCAGCACCGGTGCCTCCATGCGTTCGCACACCTCGGCGCATTGCACGGCGACGCACGCACCGAACAGCGCGGACACCTCCGGCGCGGTGATGAAGTCCCCGTCCGGCCCAAGCTTGCGCGCACCGCCGCTGTAGTACCCAAGTCCCGGCGCATACAGCGCGAACTCCATGAACTTCTCGAAGCTCAAATAGCCGCCGCCCGCGGCGATCTGCGCCATGAGCGCAGCACGCACGCGCATCTCGTGGGCCAGGGCGGCGTCTTGCGGCTCGAGTTCACGTTCCCGGGAGCTTGGCGTATCGTTGGGCGGCATGAGACCCAGTATCGAGAATTCCGTGCTCAGGGACCAGGTCGTGTTGATTACCGGAGGGGCGCGCCGCGTGGGTGCCGAGGTCGCTCGCACTCTGCACGCCGCCGGCGCGAACATTTTCATCCACTATCGCTCATCTTCCGCGGCCGCCATCTCCCTGGCCGACTCCCTCAACGAGTTGCGTCCGCGCTCGGCCGCCATCCACGCCGCGCAATTGTCGGCTGCCGAGGCGCCCGAAGCGTTGGTGGCTGCCGCGCTCTTGGAATTCGGCCGTCTGGATGTACTCATCAACAACGCATCGAGCTTCTACCCGACGCCGGTTGGCCAGATCAGCTTGGCGCAATGGGACGATCTGGTGGGCAGCAACCTCAAGGCGCCGCTCTTTATGTCTCAAGCGGCCATGCCCAGCCTCAAGGCCAGCCGCGGGCTCATCATCAATATGGTCGACATACATGCGATGAGGCCGCTCAAGAGGCATCCAGTGTATTGCGCCGCCAAAGCCGGGCTCGTGATGTTGACCAAATCTTTGGCGCGCGAGCTGGGACCGGATATACGAGTCAATGGCATTGCGCCGGGACCGGTACTTTGGCCGGAGGGCGACATGGATGAAGAGGTCAAACGCGAGATCGTCGACAAGACCGCGTTGAAGCGCGCCGGCTCGCCGCAGGACATTGCGCGTACGGCTCTGTTTCTCGCCGCCGACGCGCCCTACATCACCGGCCAGATCATCGCGGTCGACGGCGGACGCAGCATCTAGGATCTCGGCGCAAAGCAGCCTGCGCGATTCAAAGTCTGGTCGAGCCGCGCAGCTCCAAGTCAGGCGGGCTACTTCGTCACTGCGGCTCGCGCAGCCCAAGCGTCCAGATCGCGGCGCTCGCGTTCTATGATGATGCCCACGTCGCGCGAACTGCGTATCGCGCCCGGCTTGCTCAAGGCGACGCGAACCCACGCGACCCCGTGCTGTTCCAGGATCAGCATCGCAATGTGCTCCGACAGCGTCTCGACCAGGTGAAATTGCGAGGCTTCTATGAAGGCCAAAACCTGCTTGGCGACCTTTTTGTAGTTCAAGGTATCGTCGATGGAATCGCTGAGTGCTGCTTTGCGGATGTCGGCGCTGAATTCCAGATCGACGATCACGGTCTGCTTGACCTGGCGTTCCCAATCAAAGATCCCGATGATGGCCTCGGTCTTGAGCGCATGGATGAAAATCTTGTCCATCGGCGGTACCTTACACTAGACCAGCGCCCCTTACAGGCCGTCCCCTTGCGGGGCGCCCTCTACAGGGCGCCCAGTTCCCAATTGGCGCGGGCACCCATGCCGACGCCTGCGAGCAGCCCCGCGGCCAGTCGCTTGGCCCCCGCCAGCGCGATCATCGCCCCATTGTCGGTGCAGAATTCGGGACGCGGGAAATACAGGCGCGCACCGCAAGTCCGTACGATGTCCAGCAGCCGGGTGCGCAGCGCCCGATTGGCCCCGACGCCGCCCGCGATGACCAGGCGCGCATGACCCGTCGCGCGCAAGGCCCGCCGGCACTTCTCGGCGAGGGTATCGACCACGGCCTCCTCAAAGGCGCGCGCGACGTCCGCGCGCACAGCATCGTCGATGACCCGGCTGCGCAAGGCCATGCGGGCCGCCGTCTTCAAGCCGCTGAAACTGAAGTCCAAGCCCGGTCGATCCAGCATGGGGCGGGGAAAATCGAACCGCCCGCTACTTCCCTGTTCGGCCAAGCTGGCCAGCGCGGCCCCGCCAGGGTACGGCAGACCGAGGAGCTTGGCGGTCTTGTCGAAGGCCTCGCCGGCCGCGTCGTCGAGCGTCTCGCCCAAAATGCGGTACTGTCCAAGAGCCGCAACATCGACGAGCTGCGTGTGCCCGCCCGACACAAGGAGCGCCAGGAACGGGAACGCCGGCGGCTCCGGCTCGAGCAGCGGCGCCAAAAGATGACCCTCCAGATGGTGGATGCCGATGGCCGGCTTGCCCCAGGCAAGCGCGAGTGCCGCGGCAAATCCGCTGCCGACCAGCAAGGCGCCGATCAGCCCAGGTCCCGCGGTATAGGCAATGCCATCGATGCTGGTCGGATCCGAGCCGGCTTCAGCCAACGCTTCGCGCACCAAAGGCAGCAGACGCCGGACGTGGTCCCGGGACGCCAGTTCCGGCACCACCCCGCCATAGGCTCGATGCATGGCCACCTGGGAATGCAACCGATGGGCCAAAAGTCCCCGTGCCTCGTCGTAGACCGCCACGGCGGTCTCGTCGCAGGAACTCTCGATGCCTAGGACGCGCATAGGTTGCCCTTAATCTTTTGCCTTTTAGGGGGGCGCACTTTAGAATGCGCCCCCCTGGCGCTTCAATGCCAGCGCCCGTGCCAACGTTTAAACTGAGGTTTGAATGCCTAGCGTTCGAGTTCGTGAGAATGAGTATTTCGACGCCGCCCTGCGTCGCTTCAAGCGTGCCTGTGAAAAAGCGGGTGTCCTCACCGAACTGCGACGCCGTGAATTCTACGAGAAGCCGACCCAGGAACGTAAGAGAAAGAAGGCCGCCGCCGTCAAGCGCCATCTGAAGCGCCTCTCGCGCGAAAACATGCGCGGCACCGGCGCACCGTCGGCGCCCCCGCCGGCCGCCTCGTCCAGACCATCCTACTAAAGGCCGGATAGGGCCTTAACTCGCGCGTCGATGTCCCTCAAAGAGCGCATTACCGATGACATGAAGGCTGCGATGCGCGCCGGGGAGAAGGAGCGGCTCGGGGTCATTCGCATGATCACCTCCGCCATCAAGCAGCGCGAAGTCGACGAACGCATCACCCTCGATGACTCGCAAGTCACGACCGTGCTGGAAAAGATGATCAAGCAGCGCAAGGAATCCGTGGCGCAATTCCAGGCCGGCAACCGTCAGGATTTGGCCGATAAGGAAACGGCTGAGATCGCACTGCTGCAATCCTATCTGCCAACCCCCTTGAGCGAGGCTGAACTCGACGCACTCATCGGCGAGGCGGTTGCAGCGAGCGGTGCCGCCAGTATCAAGGACATGGGCAAGGTCATGGCCATCATCAAGGCGAAGGCGCAAGGTCGGGCCGACATGGCTCAAGTCGGGACGAAGATCAAAGCCCGCTTAAGCGCTTGAGCGCACGCGGTCCATGGCCGGCCGCATTCCACAGACCTTCATCGACGAAGTCGTCGGGCGTGCCGACATCGTCGAGCTCATCGGCGCGCGTATTCCGCTCAAGAAATCCGGCCGCGAATTCAAGGCGTGTTGTCCCTTCCACAACGAGAAGTCGCCCTCCTTCTGGGTAAGCCCCGCCAAACAGTTCTATCACTGCTTCGGCTGCGGTGCGCACGGCACCGTCATCGGTTTCCTGATGCAGTACGAGAAAATGGAATTTCTCGATGCGGTTGCGGACCTCGCGCAGCGCGCCGGCCTCGAAGTCCCCCGCGAGATGCAGGCGACGCGGGATCAGGGCAGCATCGATCTGCACGACATCCTGGCCAAGACCTCGCGCTTTTTCGAGCAGAATCTGGCAGACAGCGACCGGGCCCACGACTATGCGAAGCGCCGCGGCTTGGACGCGAAGAGCATCGCCAATTTCGCGCTGGGATATGCGCCCGACTCCTGGGACAGCCTTCTCAAGCGCTTCGGTATGCACGATGAGGATCGGCAGCGCCTTTTCCAGGCCGGTCTGATCGTCGAGCGCGACATCCAGGGCGGCGAACGGTCCGCCGGTTTCTATGACCGATTTCGAGATCGCCTGATGTTTCCGATTCGCGATGGCCGCGGCCGGGTCATCGGTTTCGGCGGCCGCATCATCGACCAAGGCGAACCGAAGTACATGAATTCGCCGGAGACGCCGCTGTTTCACAAGGGCCGCGAGCTCTATGGCCTCTACGAGGCGCGTCAGGCACGGGCCGATCTGAAGAGGATGCTCATCGTCGAGGGTTACATGGATGTCGTGCGCCTGCACCAGGCCGGCATCACGTATGCCGCCGCAACCCTCGGGACCGCAACGACCCAAGAACATTTGCACAAGATTTTTCGCCATACCAGCGAAGTCATTTTCTGCTTCGACGGCGATCGCGCAGGACGCCAGGCGGCGTGGCGGGCCCTCGAGAACGCATTGGCGCTCGCCCAAGATGGCCGTGAGATGAAGTTCATGTTCCTGCCCGAGGGTCACGACCCGGACTCTCTGGTTGCGCAGGAAGGCGCCGCGGGTTTCGAAGCGCGCCTCAAAGGCGCGCTGCCTCTATCCGCATACCTCATCGAGCACCTGCAAGCGCAGGTCGACCTCTCGACGGTGGACGGACGCGCCAAGCTCAAGGCACTGGCGCAGCCGCTGTTTGCGCGCATGCCGGCCGGTGTCTATCGGGAATTGCTCGCCGATGCCCTGGCTGCCCAGATCCACATGCCCGCGGCAAAATTGAAGGCCCTGCTGCTTAGGGAAAACGCTGCCCCGCAACCGCAGCACGCGGAACCCCGGCGCGGTTCCCGCGGTCGTATCAGCGTAGGGCGAGGTAATTTATTGACCCAGGCAATCGTCTTAGTTCTGCACCATCCGGCCGCGGCCCGTGCCATCGAGATTCCGGACGCGCTCGGCGCTCTGCAGCGGCCGGGCATCGGCGTTCTCCAGGAGTTGCTGGTGCAAGCAGCGACGGCGGCCGCACCCACGACCGCGGTCCTGCTGGAGCGCTGGCGGGAGCGTCCGGAGTATCAACGCCTGGCGGAGCTCGCCCGGGTCGAACCGCTGGTCGCCGATGCATCCGCGGCGGCCAAGGAACTGGCCATGGCGGTGGAAAGGCTGCTCGAGGAGGCCGGGCCGCGACGCCGCATGGACGAATTATTGCAAAAAGCAGCCGAAACGGGCTTGAACTCCGAGGAAAAGACCGAATTGAGCTCTTTACTGCAATCCCGGGGACGCCCACGGGCGTCCTGAAGAGGACCTCGGGCAGCCAGGCACGGACCACGGGCATCCTGGCAAGTTCGGGAGCGGGCGAGGACATGAGTGTCGAACGCGCGATCGTGTAGCCACGGAGCGACAAAAATCGTATACTTGTCGGCTTGCATTTGTAAACGTCTATTCACAACGAGGCGTCCACTTTGGTCAAAAAAGCGCCAACTGGCACAGCGACTCAGATCGCCGATGAGCGTCAGTCGCAGCTGAAACTATTGATCGCGCGCGGCAAGGAACAGGGCTACCTCACCTACGTCGAAGTCAACGATCATTTGCCGAGCGAGATCGTCGATCCGGAACAGATCGAAGACATCGTCAACATGATCAACGACATGGGCATCCCGGTGTACGAAAAGGCGCCGGATGCCGAATCGTTGCTGCTCACCGACGCCACCGCTGCGCCCGACGAAGAAGCCGTCGAGGAAGCCACTGCTGCGCTCGCAAACCTCGATGCGGAGTTTGGCCGCACCACTGATCCCGTGCGCATGTACATGCGCGAGATGGGCACCGTCGAGCTGTTGACCCGTGAAGGCGAAATCCGCATTGCGAAGCGCATCGAGGAAGGACTCGAGGCTGTGAAGGTTGCGCTCGGCAGCTATCCGGGCACGTATGAATTACTGCTGCGGCACTATGAAACCGTCAAGGCCGGCCAGATGCGTCTGGTCGATGTGATCGTCGGTTTCGTCGATCCCAATGCGCCCGACGAGATTGCTCAGCCGCAGAATCCGAAGATGATGGCGATGGAGCGTGAGGACGCCGCCAACGATGACGAAGAGACCGAGGGCGACGAAGAGGAGGAAGTCCTCGACACCGGCCCGGATCCTGAGGAAGCGGCCAGACGTTTCAGTTCGATCGGCAAGGTATATCACCAATATCTCAATGCCCTCGACAAGCTCGGGTCCAAGGACCCGAAAACCCTCAAGATCCGCAAGAAGATCTGCTCGGAATTGATGGAGCTGAAGCTCTCGCCGAAGATGTTCGATCAGCTGATCGACAATCTGCGCCAGCATGTGACCGAAGTGCGTCTGCTCGAGCGCGAGATCATGTTCCTCTGCATCAAGCAGGCCGGCATGCCGCGCAAGGATTTCATTTCGACCTTCCCGAAGAACGAAACCAGCACGCGCTGGCTCGACAAGCACATCAAGGCCAAGAAGCGCTATTCGGCGCCGCTGGCAAGATTCAAGGATGAAATCGAACGCCGCCAGAACAAGCTCAAGGATCTCGAAGGAGCCTTCCATGTTCTGATCAACGAGATCAAGGACATCAACCGCGAGGTATCGATCGGCGAGGCCAAGGCGCGGCGCGCCAAGAAGGAGATGGTCGAGGCAAACCTGCGATTGGTGATTTCGATTGCGAAGAAATACACGAATCGCGGCCTGCAATTCCTGGATCTGATCCAGGAAGGCAACATCGGCCTGATGAAGGCCGTCGATAAATTCGAATACCGCCGCGGCTACAAGTTCTCGACGTATGCGACATGGTGGATCCGCCAGGCCATCACGCGTTCCATCGCCGACCAGGCGCGCACCATTCGTATCCCCGTGCACATGATCGAAACCATCAACAAGCTGAACCGCATTTCGCGGCAGATGCTGCAGGAGATGGGCCGCGAACCGACGCCGGAGGAACTCGCGGTTCGCATGGAGATGCCTGAGGACAAAGTACGCAAGGTGCTCAAGATTGCCAAGGAACCGATCTCGATGGAGACGCCGATAGGCGACGACGAGGATTCACACCTCGGAGATTTCATCGAGGATACCTCGGTGTCCTCACCCATCGACTCGGCGACCACGGAGTCGCTGCGCGAGACCACCCACTCGGTGCTCGCGCAACTGACCCCGCGCGAAGCCAAGGTGCTGCGCATGCGATTCGGCATCGACATGAACACCGACCACACGCTCGAGGAAGTGGGCAAGCAATTCGACGTCACCCGCGAGCGCATCCGCCAGATAGAGGCGAAGGCGCTGCGCAAGCTGCGCCATCCCAGCCGCAGCGAGCAGCTGCGCAGCTTCTTAATGGATGATTGAGGGGGCGTGATACCAGCCCCGGGTAATAGCACGTGCTGTCGGCACCACGCTGCACCCATCACGCCGGGCTGACGCTGACCTCGACGGTCAAATGGCGATCGGCGCGCAGTGAATTGGCGATCAGGCAGGTGCTCTCCGCTTTCTCGAGCAGCTTTTTGGCGCGCTCGACGTTCGCTCCCGCGGCAACCTGCAGCTTCGCGTGCGTGTCGAAGCGCGTGAAGAGCATCTTACCGTCGATGCGGTCCAGCGTGCCTTCGGTGCGCACATCCAGATGGCGCCACTCGAACCTCGATGCCCGCGCAATCTCGCGGAAACCCAGGGCGAGGCAGTCCGCTACCGCGGCCGTCAGCAAACCTTCCGGTGACCATTGATTGCCGGGACCGTCGAACTGCTTCGGCGCCGATGACTCGATGACGCGCACGCCCTCGGTCGACAACGGCACGTCGCCGTCGGGACGAACCGCAGCATGGACGGTGTACTGGTGTGGAAATGGATGCATGGGTGTTGAGTTTCCTTTCGAAGATTTGGTAGCTTGAGGCTGGCGCTCATGCGGATAGTTGCGCGTCGGCCCGCTCGAACAGTTTCACCGGATGGCTGTGCTCGGTCAGGCACATCAGCCGGCTAAATGTCAGGCCGATCTTCTCGAGCACTCTGATCGATCCCATGTTGTCGGGCGAGGCAATGGCCACGATGCGCGGCAGCTGCAGTGCCCGGGTGCCATGCTCGAGTACTGCGGCGGCGGACTCGACCGCGTAGCCGTTGCCCCAATGGCGGGCCAGGAAGGCGAAGCCTATGTCCGGATCAGACAAGCCTTCGCGTTTCACCAATCCGCACATGCCGACCGGAGCCATGCTCTCCATGCTACGCGCGCATACCGCGTAAAGACCGAAGCCGTTGCGCCGGTAACTCTCCATCGGACCTTTCTCCAGGTAATCCCTGGCATCGCTTACGGTGCGCACGCCCTTGTCGCCGATAAAGCGCAGAAATCCCGGTTCGTTGAGCAACTCCAGGATGAAGATGTCATCGTCAAAGCTGAACTCGCGCAAGCGCAGCCGCTGGGTATCGAGGACTTTCACAGACCAAACGCCTTCGCCATCAACGCGTACGAATGCCGGCGCACCGCGGGATCGAAGGTCCACGAATTGATGACGATTTCATCCAGATCGAGCCGCCGCGCCAATGCATGCAGCTTGTCCGCCACCTGCAGCGGATCCCCCACGAAAGCCTTGTCCCGCATGGCGGCAATCATCGAGCGCTCCGCTGTGGTGTAGGCGTGAGCCGCTGCA
>Ga0116231_10013470_pt1 | contig 11473 bp, 8 predicted proteins | sample S1TSphgellanicum_2_FD_89695 | JGI IMG/M metagenome (GOLD analysis project Ga0116231, IMG submission 89695) | Host-associated microbial communities from peat moss isolated from Minnesota, USA - S1T2_Fd - Sphagnum magellanicum MG | ecosystem: Host-associated > Plants > Peat moss > Unclassified...
CAAAACAAATCAGCTCTGGCAATATGGGGAGGAAGACTAGGTACTATGCGGTTTTGGAGTTTTGAACGTTTGAAAAAAATATGTTCCTGTAAAGCTCTCTCAAATCTAACTTCTTGTGCACTTGTATAAGATTCAAGCTCCTTTTGATTTGTAAAAGTTATCAGCTTCTTCAAGATGTTTTTTTTTCCCCCTCACATACATAATAGCTCTAGGAGTTTTTCTCACACCATGTTTTTGATGCCGATCTCAAAATGTCGCCCATGGTTGCACCATCCTAGTACCTAGAGGAAAGGCCACACAAAATTGTCTTTGGGGTTTGATGTCCCTAATGTAGTCCTTTCCTTTTGTTTTTTTTTAATATATTTGGGTTTTGAGATTCCTCTATGGCGATGTCTCTTTCATGGTTAGTTTGTAGTGAGAAGTTCTTCTTATTAATCCTATGTCTCGTGGTAACACTATCTTCTTCTGCATCTTTATCTTGTGTTGCTGCACAAGATTTGAGTTTTTCTTATGACAACTTTGAGAACATAACTAACTTGATTTCATTTGGAGATGTGCAAATACAGTCAGAGTTCTTACAGCTGAATACTGCGCAGGTTGCTGCTATCGGTAGGGTCTTATACTCTGAGAGGGTGCAATTTCAAGACCCTAGCTCCAAAAAATTTGCCTCATTCAACACCTTTTTCACATTTTCTGTGAATAGTTCCATTAGTTCTAGCTCAGATGGATTAGCATTCATTATTGTGGGCAGCAATACTAATCCCTTGGAAGGACTCAGTGGTCAAGACATGGGTGGGTTTGGTGGTGAAGCAATTGGCCTTTTAGATGCTTCAGATGATGGAAGTTTTAGGAATCATGTCTTCGCAGTTGAGATATATACATTTAAAAATACTGACCTTCAAGATCCAAGTTGGAGCCATGTGGGTGTTGATGTCAATAGTCTACAATCAATTCACACCTTTGATTTTTGCCCTACATGTATTCCATCATATTTCGCAAATCAAGGGAAGTTTGGAGCTTGGATTGTTTACACAGCAGGTACTAAAACACTTCAAGTAGCCGTCCATCTTTATGACGAGACTGTCAGTGTTAGCATTCCCCCATCCTTTCAAATTGTAATCTCCAATTTCACCCTTTCAGATGTGTTAGTAGATGATGGTTACATGTATGTTGGATTTTCTAGTGCTACTGGAGCATATTTGGAAAGCCATTATGTCCATTCCTGGAACTTCTCTACCAGTGGTCTTTCAATGCAACTGTCCACACCATCCGGAGGGACAGCAGCACCACCATCCGGAGGGACAGCAGCACCAACAGCAATGCTGAGAAATGCCAAGAAGAAAAGAACCCTTGTTTGGGTACTTTTGGGGATCTTTGGTGCAATATTGGTTGCAGCAGGAGTCCTTGTGGCCATCTTCTTCTTTTTCAAAAAGAAACCATCAAGAGGCCCTCAAGAGGGGCGACTTAGCAATCAAGCTAAATATGCAGAATTTTTGGATGGACCTCGGATCTTCAGCTACAAGGAACTCAGCATTGCAACTCGGGGTTTCCATAAAGAGGAAATGCTTGGGTGTGGCGGGTTTGGAAGTGTGTACAAGGGCACTTTACGAGATGGTGCTCTTGTGGCTGTGAAAAAGATTGCTGAAAATTCAGATCAAGGTGAACGTGAATTTTTTGCTGAAGTTTCCATTATCAGTCGCACAAGGCATTATAATTTGGTAAAACTACAAGGTTGGTGTTGTGAATGAGGTCAACTCATGCTCGTGTATGATTACATGCCAAACAGAAGTCTTGATAAGTTTTTGTTTCATGATGAGTCAAAAATGATTTTGAATGCGGTTGAACTCACTTGGGATTTGCGCAAAAACATTTTGATTGGGGTGGCATCTGCACTCACCTACCTTCATGAAGGATGGGAACAATGTGTGGTTCATCGAGATGTGAAACCTAGCAATGTGATGCTCGACGAACATTTCAACCCACGCCTTGGGGACTTTGGGCTTGCTAGAGTGATAGCGCGAACCAAGAATGCAAAAACCACAATGATGGCAGGAACAAGAGGCTACATGGCGCCAGAGCTTATCATCACAGGAAAGGCATCAGCCAAAACTGATGTGTTTAGCTATGGTGCTTTGATACTTGCAGTTATCTGTGGGCGCTCTCCCCTCAACCCCCAAGTCTCAAACATTGAGGAATCGCCTCTCCTCCTTGATGATGTATGGAGGTGTTATGAAAATGGAGAGCTCCTGAATGTTGTGGATGTCAGGCTAGTGAACAATTTTGATAAAGAACAAGTGAGCACAATTTTACTCCTTGGTCTTGTCTGCTCACATCCAGATCCAGATGCAAGGCCAACAATGGGGTATGTTTGTCAAGTGCTGAAAGGAAACTCTAGCCTTCCTCCTCTTCCTCTCCAGAAGCCCACTGCTTCCTACTCACATATTATGAATGAATATTGGGATCAAATCATCACATCAGGAAATAGTGAGAATGATGTTTCAAAATTGCTCTAGTTCAATATATTCTGGATCTCAATAGTTACTTCCAGTTTCACAGCTGGAGGTTGAGGCTAGAACTTGTTCATAAATGCACAATTCATTGCATGACCCCAAGAAGCTCAGACTTTTGTTGTTGATAGGCAACACAAATGTGCTTATATGCTCCAGGTGACATTTGAATGTCTGTACAAGTCTCGCTATCTAGAATCCCAACTTCAAAGTGAAATATTACCTGATTCATTCCAGGACTGGTTCATCGATGATATTTTGTTCTAATTCCACAAGGATGAGAGTGGACACAAAAGTATTGAGCAACAGTAATCATGTAGTGGGTCATTGAGTTTGTTTATGGTCACTGCAGCTCCTGCAAGACAATTTCATTTAGCAAAGAGAGCTGCAAGCACCGTACTTCCATTGATTTCTTAGCCTACAAATTTATGTGCATGTAAAACTCATTGTCCAATTGGTAGGAGCTTACTTATATTCTGAATATGCTTTTAGAATACTTTGCACATGAAATTCGAGGTAACTTGCTAAATAATGTGAGAAGAAGTGGAATTACAAAATGGGAATGATTTGAAGGAATCCTATCAACTTTCAGGAAGATATTATGTGATTGGCAATGATTCTGTTCTTCCAACTTCCACAACACTCTTATGGCAAAGGATCAAATCTTGATTGTAAACTCTTCAGAGGTTTTTGCATTGTATACATCTTCACACTTATTTGGTCTTCTACATATGCATCAACCAGGTTGGACATGTTCTCTAACACTGCATGTAGAGAACATGTCCAATAGTGGTGTTCACGTCATATCAAGGTAGACAAAGCAAACCTAGCATTTTAGGGTTCAAAATCTTCACTCCAGGAGAACCATAAATTAACATTGTATGTCTCATAACCTTGTAATCCTAAAACTCTCTTGCCAACAGTTTGAGACCCACTCTCTCAAACTTCACTAAAAGTCCCATTTCCAGATGTTATCATGTAGCATATATGTGGAAATGACTGAAGTTTTGAGATTTAGAAATCTCAACGAAAATGTGCACCATATTTTCTGAATTGAATTTCCTAGAAATAGAAATGCTTAAATGTTCAATAGAAATTTCTCAAAACATAAGGTTCATTAACATGAGACCAGTGTTTTTTCCTTGGTGAATGTTTGTCAGTTGGAGACAAAAGTAAAATCCAGTGAGTCATACAGAGGATTTTTGGGGAAAAAATTTGCCAAATCTGCTAGGTTTTGAGGGAAAATTTTCTGAAATTGCCATATGTAGGCTATAGGTTCCAGCAAATCACCAAACTATAGCATGATTCTTAAGTTGTTCTACTTTCCTCTCTGACCTGCAGCCAAATTTGGCTAATTCCTCTTGTGGATGATCCCCAGCGTGGCAACATCACAAATTTGAAAAAAAAGAAACCATGCATGATGAAATAGACTCATAGTCAAGTACACTCTAAAATATTCCAACCCTTCGGAACAACAGATTTGACTTGGAAATATGCATCATGAAGATTGGATCTCACAAATCAACAAATGGGCTGTTCAACTTTCACTCAGGCACCCCCCTTATGGAAAAGAAAATCCAACACTGTATCATATTCAATCAAAATTTGTTTGCCCAGAGCAATGTATAGAACTAAGTGAAGAATTGCATTTTGATGGATTCAACATTCATCAAAATTGATGTGATTACTTGCTTCTTAACATTGCTCATATAACTTAATGTAGAATAGAATTCTCATTGAGAACATGAGCCATTGAAGATCTATGCAAACCGTCATTTATTGACAAATTAAAATTTCCCTCAAAACCTAATTTGTTAACAAATTGACTTTTTGCTTCCCAAGGCCCATCATCAAGATACTATAGATACTTCTTGGTTTGAAACATGGAAAAAATTTGCTATTTTCAACGAGTGTCGTAGCAAGTAAACTGCCAGTATTTGTTTGTGCTGCCCTCTTCCAATTCCCCTTTCAATGATTTGCAAGCACATTCCTACATACCACCCTCTAACATTATAAAGGTCAGTTCACACCTGTAGTTAAATGAACTATTAAGATGGCAATAATTAATGTAGTATTTTGAGTGTTCATTTGAATGAAATCCTAATTAGTTTAAGAATCATAATGCATGAACAATTGAGATTGATAGCAAACATTGTCCTATCGTCATGGGTCTGTCCTAGAGTATGACTCTTGAAAATAGTCCACCTCTTTTCCTATGAAAGGAATTTTTTTGGTTGCAAACAATAATCTGGTACTGTAGTTAATAGATACAATGGATCCATAAACTCTGCTACACAATTCAGAATCAAATCATAGGTTCTTTGATTTTTGTGCATTTGGAAAAACTCAACAGTTCCATCCTGTCTCCTACTGTAAACCCCTGCTGGGAATTAATTTAATTAGTGTAAGCACCATATGACAATCCCAATGTTTGTTCAAATGCCATGTAAAGTTTGTTGAGTAAATTCACAAATGCACACATTTCAATTGTATTTAAGGCTCTTGTGTGTTTGCATGGCCACAAACCGAGAAAACATCAGTGGTTGGCAACTAATGAGGATTACAAATGAGGTAATGAACTACTGAGGGAAGTAGGAAAGAGGAACTTTTTTTTAAAAATCTAAGTTTCCCTGCAAAACAGAGGAACTATTATACTTTTTAACATGCCCTGCCACAACACTAGAAAAACAGTGGCAGGGCTTAATGTCTAATGGATGTTGGGCTCTATTATTAAAACACATTATCACCAACATAGCAATCAAAAGAGAAAATGCTTAGTACATGTGAGGCAGCCAGTTGTATATGTTTTTGTCTTCCTTTCCTTGGGTTTTTCTTCCTGCAATACGTACATTCTTCTAAAGATAATTTTTTAATGTGTCGACAAGTGCCTGGAACTGAACAGCTTGTGGACAACTGGACATCTACTATCTGCTTCTCAATGGGCTTCTTTCCTGAAGCTCAGTAGAAGAATTTCAATCTGCAGGAGATGTCAATGGCCAAGCATGTGACACCAATCAACCAACAACTCCTGCTTCTAAAGAAAGGGAAGTAAAGCAGTACGGAAAGTGATATGGAGGACATGGCATGGGAAGGAACAGAAACAATGATGCTGACCCAGTCCACGTGAATCATCTTACTATGTACATTGAAGTAGCTTTGACAGCCATTAGAAGAAATGCATGTTACAATTGAACACTAAGCAAATGAGAAGTTTTCATATTCTTCATCAAAGCATCTCACATACTGTTAGACCTTCTGAGGAGAAAAAGTCTCAGCCAACAATCATGGAAAAGAAGAAAAGCATACATGAAACAAGTATGAAAAAGCCAAGATTTAGATCCTGATATGGCCCACATGTGAGCTGACCAACTGAAAAAGTGATGACAGAGATCCAAGAAAGCCCACATGTATTCTCAAGATCAATCCAAAACTCCCTTCACATATAAAGAATGGTAGAGGCAATAAAGAAACCCATATTTTCTTACTTGCATCAAGAGCCATTGGTGCCTTTTTCCAATCGTGCAAGACTATCCAAGCAACCCTGTGTAACCAATAATGAAAATGAGCAAAAAATCTTATATACACAAACACAAGAACAAAGATGTATCAACACATGCAGTCCATTCCAGCACAAATTCAAAGAGACAGAAAACAACAAATCCCAGTTTTTGAATGAAGAGATTACCAATGGTGTGAGTGCACTAAGCTCAATAACATAAAGTAGTACACAAGGGAAAGATCCAAAACCTGTAAGATGCAAAGAGCTGACATTTTGTCCATGATGCTCTTCCTACGCCGCCCACTTATGTCCATTGACCCAATCACATTCATAACTGCCTGTAAAAATCGAGAAGACTCCTGTGATCAGGTTTTGACCATCATACTAATGCTGATCTGTGACAATACATACTTATGCTTGGCATTCTTGTTCAGGAATCCCAACCATTAAGCACCAAGAATACACAACCCCAATCATTCTTTAAAGTTGCATTTTTTATCACAATGGTAATTTTCATAACCATCATATGAACCATATGGACCATGAGGTCAGTGCAGAGGATATACCATAGAAGTAAGGCGCTCATCCCAATAAACATAAGAAATTGTAGGAAACCGTTTGCTCAATTGAAGCTCTCTAACAAACAACTTCACTTGTGCCCCCTGCAAGTGTTTTATCTCACAAATGTCAAGCATGCTATCACAAAACATGTCATCAAGCACATACATGTTAAGCCATACGTTACTCAGACTTTGCAATGTTAGATTTGAGCACTTACAGCTGGACAGTGTTCCAGAAGAAGAACAGTTCAGAACAGCAACAGAGACAAGATGCTAAGTTGTTATCTTTCAACTTCTAGAAGATCCAGACTAGATGAGAACTACTGAGTCAGAAGATGCAAACCTGCTTGCCTTGGAACCCTGTCAACTCAAGAGGATAGCCTATCACAAACCCTGTTATTGAAAACTCCTGGACCTGCAACAACAACAACAAAAGAAATACCCAATTACCCAACACTCCAAATGGTAGAATATGAAGGAAATCCAACCACCATGCTGCAGCTAATGAAACTTTGTAAATCGCTCAATCAAATGGATATCCACTAAAACTAGAACCCATTTGCCAGGCATCTGCAGAAAGTACAGAAAGCTACACAGAAGGTGTCACCTTTGCTTCTTGTAGCAAAAAAGGATGCACAACTTACCAAGGTTTCTAGCCGACTAATGTTTTTGAGCATTGTGGATTGAGTCCGATAAAGAACACTGTGTCCATCAAATAACAAATCAGATCTGCAGCAAGATTTTGTCTAGAGTATCCTAGCAAGAAAACCCTAGTTACTGTACCTGTCACTGATGTTCAGTGTTAAATAATTCCCAAAAGAGTTGACCAAAAAAACACAGAATTTTTTGAGCTATCTTTGCCACACAGATAAAGTCTGAGAAATCAGGCAAGTTTTTCCAATCAGTATGAACAAGACAACATCATGTTCATTGGAAATGTGATCGGTTTATTCCTCTGTCATCTTAAGGTACCCAAACCACCATATTTTCCTGGAAAGCCACCTATTCAGAGCTACCCTAAACCCGACACAAAAGATACGACATGCAAGAGCAATATGACATGAATGGCAAAGACATCTCTGCTTTGCCCATCATAGTGGAAAAAGTGATCTTCACCAGCTCAGCAGCTAAATGTTACAAACAAAAGCAACTCTCCACAGCACATAACTCAACAAGATCTGTCATGACTCTCAAATGTGTTTGAACTGAACAAATTTTCTAGTAGGGTTTTTCATGGGAATTAGTAAACTGCATTGGTGATTGTTTGGGGGTATCATGTGACTGACACCTACCTGTGAGGAGAGGCAATTCGGCATTGTGGATCTGAAACAGCTACACCAATGTTTCGGCTCCCTACATCAAGACCTAATAAGCGACCACCATTCAGTCGCTGGAACAACTGCTTCAAGGACACCAGCTCCATTGCAGCAAGCTTCTGATTAATCCCAAACCCTAAACCTCCGACCAATCTTTCCAGTGAGAACCCAATTCTCTTGATTGAGAGAGAGAGAGAGAGAGAGAGAGAGATTTAGTGCAAATGGGAGACACCCAAAAGAGTTAAAAGACTATGTGGAGTCTGTAACGCTTTCATAGCTCTCAAAGACCCAATTCAGGAACAACAGCAATCCTAAAACCCTAGAACCCCATTGGCTCTGTCCCTATGGGAGAGACCCTGTAGGTTTCATTTGGTCTCACATTTTGAGGACTGTTCACAAGGTGTTTTTGTGTAAGGGTTGAAGGCCAAGGGGCCGGGCTTTATCCTAAACCCCTAACCCTAAACCCTAAACCCTAAAATTACAATATTAAGTTCCATGAGGTAGCCAAAATATAGAAGGATGTTTTTTTAAAAATTGTTTCATTTTTTGTAACCAAATTTAATTAAATTGATTTATGAATGATTGTCGCTTCAGCTATATCATTTAAAACAAATAATAATAAACATGAGGGCAAAGCCATTAAGTGTCAAATAATTTAATTTAAGCTGAAACCGTTCATGTCCTACTATAATCAAGTGTTATTTCAATTAACAAGCCCTTTTCACAAATAGAAAGTGTTTTTCATGGATGAAACATATATTACTTCATCTACACTTAAAGAAGTTCATAGGTCACAAGAAATAGCACTTGTGTCAAGGATGAATCAAAAAATAACTTGTCTATGAAATTTGCCTTCTCATTGATTATGTTTTTGTTTTAATTAGTAATCCAAATCCATAATTTTAAACCAAAAAATATCCTTGCCTCCTTCAAACCTTATGTGAGAATCATTAAGATAATTCTTGACAATCAAGGAAAAGTCATTAAGATCATTAGGCTTCTAAGTCTAGATCAAAGAATGTATGTGTCCTAAATTGGGAACAAGATCATTTGGTAGGGCTTTTGCAATTAATTTTTGCAAAGCTTAAAATTAAAGTTTAATTTGTTTAGTAGACTTGCCCATGATTTTCATGAGCATAAGATGCATGGTGAAAAGACTACAAAATCAAATCACATGAAAGTGAGATGAGATCACCTTGCTTGGTATGCATTATTTACCTCTTCATGAAGAAAATGTGGGTGAAGAAAATGTGGGTGAAGGGGAGTGAATGTCCACCCATTCTAAAAGAAGAAGTTAAAGGGGAAAAATAATAATCTACTTAATTCACAAAAAAGGTGATTTGAAAAAACAAAAATTGTTTGGCTATTTTGAAGTAGAAAACGATTGAAAACAAAATAAAATTTGTTTGTCCATTACAAAATTGACAAAGGTTGGAAGGAAATAATAATAATTCAATCATTGCAAAAAGAAAAAAATAATTTAAATAATTGTTCAACCCATTCCAAAGAAAAAGGAAGTTGAAAAAACATGTAAGTTGGTTTGTAGTGGGATATAATAAGTTTGTTAATAAGTACAAAGCCTTCACACAAACAAATAGAAATGGTTTTTTTATGTTATTGTATAGATGTGTAAGAATTTCACACAATATATAAGTGCATGATTAAGGATATTTTTCCATTAGGTTGTTGTGATGACAACAACATTCCATTATTTTCACTAGTTGTGCTCGTAATCATTTCATACTTCTACTAATCAAACATTAATTAATTGCAAGAGTTGTGAGACGTGTGAATCAAATTGTGACTCATTATACAATGACATGTTCCTAGAGTTCTTCACATGATTAATTACATATTTTCACCACACTTGTAGCTCTCTAATGAAAATGGATTGTTCTTTCAATAAAAAAACAAGGCTCGATGTCAATGGCTTTTCATTAGAAGGTTGTGATTAGAGCACATTTTGTGTATTTGTAATCACAATAACTTAATGGAAAGATACCCTAAATCCCCCATCACAATGATACTCCTATTGTTTGATAAAATTGACTTACACTAAACTAGATAATTTTTGTATCAAACAAACCTTTGTGTTTAGTCAAATCATCCAATAAACACTTTCTACTAATCATTAGTTGTTTCAACAATGACATTCCAAATTTCAAATGTGACTTGAGATGCCTACATATATATTGGAAAGGAACAACATATATTTTGACATGATCAAATTGAAACATTCAACAATGACATTTCAAATCATAAGATGGTAAGTCTTATGTCTTAGGATGCAAATACAATTAGCTATTAAGAAGAAATCTTCAACCATTTTTTATTCATTAGATGTTGGGTAAGGTTCAACACTTTATATATATATATATATATATATATAATAAAACTTATGTGTTTCGTTTTACTTATAGAGATGGATTAATGGTGTTATCAATTTACAAAAAATTCCAAAAAATGATGGTGAAAATTGTGGTGTCATCTTTTGATGGATACAACTTGGTCTTATTTATGATGAATAGTGGCACTAGCTATACAAAGGTGTTAATTTGAACAATGAAGATGGCTCTACAACTCTTTTTTATTGTTTCTTATTTAATAAAGATGTTGAAAACACTTACAATTTGTTGTATTGGGTTAATAAATATGGTGTGAAGCTTTGGATATCCAACTTAGTGTGCCGATATTGAAGACATTTAAACATGATAAAGCTTTTAAAATTTTGGGAAAAAGAATTGTAGCCCATGGAGGTTAGTTGGTTTCTCAAATATGTGTTATTGTGTCATTAGTGTTTACATGGATGTTTAGAAAAGGTAGAATAAAAACATGCCTTCAAAATGGACATAATGTTAAAAAATGTGGGTGAATGGTGATTTGTTACATGTTGGAAGTGAAGACATTATGAAATGTTTCATGGCTTCCATTGAATTTCCATTAAATGAGTGGCTACATTTGTTTATCAAGTTAGTGCGAATCATTGATGCGTATGCTATTATATGATTTGTGGGATTCGGTGCCTTTATTAAATAGAAAAACTAATTATGTGTGAATTTATGCATGAATTTCATCATGTGGGGTGTGGAAAGTTGGGGTTCTTGCGTTGATGTAATGAACAATAGCACGTCATGTATACATTTGTGTAGATTTTCCTATAGTAGGTGGGATGTATACTAAAGTTTGAGATGTTAATTCTTATAGACATTCAAATGGTCTTTTGAATCTTTGTGTTCATGTGCATTTGAATTGTTGTTTTGAGTTTTTAAGTATGCGCCTAGTTGTCACGTTTTTGTGAGTTGTTTCTTTCAAATTATGCGTATGTTGAATTGTGGCAAAATAAGAACTATGAGGTTATTGTTCAAGGCCTAACTTTGAAAAGTTGTCAAATACATTTTTTCATTTAAAATTACACTTGTTATGTTCACATCATATTTTGCTCAATAATAGTATGGTGTGTGTGATTAGCCACATTTGAATGCACAATTAAATGGTATCCCTATCCCCCCCCCCCCCCCCCCCCCCCCCCCCCTCCACCCCCTCACTCCCCACCCCAACCCACCCCATAACACCCCCCACAACTATCTGATC
>Ga0116231_10013473_pt1 | contig 11471 bp, 10 predicted proteins | sample S1TSphgellanicum_2_FD_89695 | JGI IMG/M metagenome (GOLD analysis project Ga0116231, IMG submission 89695) | Host-associated microbial communities from peat moss isolated from Minnesota, USA - S1T2_Fd - Sphagnum magellanicum MG | ecosystem: Host-associated > Plants > Peat moss > Unclassified...
CCAAGAACCACAATTTGTGCCCGCCGCAGCGACCGAAAGCGGTCAATGATACGGTCGAGACACACCTCCGGCTCGCCCCGAACCACTCAAAACCTCAAACTTCAACGCTTTTTCCGCAGCCTGTTAAAATCGCTGGGCTGCTAGGTGGATTCTTGTCCATTGAATCCTGAATCGCGGCCGCGCGGTCCTGACCCGTTATGCCAAGATGAGTAGTCGCGCACATATCCTGGGGGTCGAGTGACCATATCCGCCGATAGAACTGCTTTTCGCATCGATATCTCGCATGTACTGAATCCCCGCTCGGTCGCGATCATCGGAGCTTCGGAGGATCCGGCGAAGTTTGGCGGCCGGGTGCTACATAACGTCGTTCGACATGGGTTCGGTGGCTCGCTTCTTCCGGTCAACCCGAACCGACCAAGTCTGTTGGGCCTCCCCACCTATGCCTCGATTGGCGCCGCACCTGGGCCGGTTGACGTCGCGGTGATCGCGGTGCCCGCGGCGATTCTGCTCGACACGGTGGAGGCCTGCACGGCGGCAGGGGTCGGCGCGGCGATCGTCTTCACCGCGCAACTGGGCGAGTTCGATGCGGCGGGCGCCGCCTTGCAGGACCGGATCACGGCGATCGCGCAGGCGGCTGGCATGCGGCTGATCGGACCGAACTGCATGGGCATGATCTCGCCCGCCTGCGGCCTGGCACTGAGCTCAACGCCGACGCTGCAGCATGTCGCTGCCTTGCGATCCGGGCCGGTTGCGTTCATCAGCCAGAGTGGCGCGCTGATGGGAGCCGTGTTCATTCTGGGCCATGACCATGACGTTGGATTCTCCCACATGGTCACCGTCGGCAATCAGGCCGATATGGAATTATGCGATTTCATGGAGGGCGTGATCGACGACGGGCGCGCCAGCGTCATCTGCCTGTATGTCGAGGCGGTGAAATCACCCGGTCGCTTCATCTCGCTGGCGCGGCGCGCCATGGAGCGGGGGCAGCGTGTGCTCGCGGTCAAGGCCGGGCGCACCGACGCGGGGTGCAAGCTGGCGCAGTCCCATACGGCAAGCCTCGCCGGCTCGTATGCCGCGTTCGAGGCGGTATGCCGTAGCACCGGAATCCTGCTGGCCGATGAGCCGGAGGCGATGATCCTGGCAGCTGGCGTGCTGGCCAAATGTGGTCCGGCCGGTGCTGGTGGAGTGGGCCTGGTGGTCAGCTCCGGCGGCGGCGGGGCGGTCACGGCGGACCGGATGACGCTCGCAGGCCTGCCTCTCACGCAATGGGCTGAGGCAACGCGCGACCGGCTGGGCCGGCATTTCCTGCCGGCGCATATCAACAACCCGATGGATTTGGGCGCTCATTTCGGCGTGCTCGAACCGCGCGTTTTCGCCGACACGATAGAAGCCGTGGCCGATGACCCGGGCGTGGCGATCATGATGTATATCATGACGCCGCAACCTTTGATGGAGCAGACAGCCGACGCGCTGTCGCGGTGCTGGCGCGATACCGGCAAGCCCGTCGTGGTGGTGATGGACACTGCTAGCTTCGCCGCTCCGATCCGGGCACGGCTGACGGCGGCGGGCCTGCCCTATGTGAGCCGTATCGATGATGGATTGCGGATCGTTGATCTGCTGCTGCGCGAACGAAGCCTGCGTGCCGAGGCGGCCAACCGGGTCGCTGTGCGTCCGCAAGGCGCTGGTCCGTTGCCGTCGCTGCCGGGCGCGGGCATGCTCAGCGAGACGCAAGCGAAATCCCTGTTCACGGCCTATGGCATCGCATGTCCCGCGGAGTCGATCGTGCCCACAGCCGAGGCGGCTGTCGCCGCGGCGAACTCGATCGGCTATCCGGTCGTGCTCAAGGGCGTCACGGCGACCGTCGTGCATAAGAGCGATGCCGGGCTGGTGCGCCTGGGGCTGCAGAATGATGCGGAACTGCGCGCCGCCTTCGCCGCCGTCGCGGCCAACCTTCCGGAGGCATCGCCGGTATTGGTCGTTCAGGCCATGGTCCGGGGCGAGGCCGAGCTGATCGTGGGGGTGCGGCGGGACGTGTCGTTCGGCCCGCAGATCCTGGTGGGGTTCGGCGGCATCCTGGTCGAGGTGCTGCGCGACGTGCAGACCGAATGCGCGCCGGTGAGCCCCGCACGCGCGGAGGGGATGTTGCGGCGTCTCACGATGTGGCCGGTGCTGACCGGCGCACGCGGCCGGCCGCCGCTGGATGTAGCGGCCATGGCGGAGATCGTCTCGCGCCTGTCATGGCTCGGCGCGGACCTGGGCGAACAGCTGGAGGATCTGGAGATCAACCCGGTGATCCTGCGGGCGGCGGGCCAGGGTGCCGTCGCGGTGGATGGACGTGGCACCATCGCAAAGGTGGCATCATGAGCCAGGGAGAGGTCCATTACACCGCGCGGAACGGTTACGCCATCATCACCATGGACCGGCCTGCGAAGCGAAATGCGCTGTCCGAGGCAATGTGCGCGCAGTTGCACGCCGCCTGGCTGCGCTTTCGCGACAGCGAAACGGAACGTGTGGCAGTGCTGACCGGTGCCGGCGGAACGTTCACCGCAGGGGCGGATCTGAACGGCCCCCCCGCCAATTTCTTTGATGCTATACCAGATATAGGCGTCAGGCTCGACAAGCCGGTGATCGCCGCCGTTGGCGGTGCTGTCGTCGGCGGCGGCCTCTCGATGGTCGCGATGTGCGATCTCTGCGTGGCCGGCGACGACACTCGCTTCATCTATCCCGAGGCCAAGGTCGGCGTCACCGCCGGGCTGATCGCCTGCATCGCGGCCCGCATGCCCCACAAATTGGCGATGGAGGTGATGCTGCTCGGCAACGCATTGGATGCGACGCGGGCCTTTGAGATCGGATTCGTCAACCGCATCGTGCCCGCGGGCGAGCAACTTGGCGCGGCGTGTGACATGGCGGCGGTGCTGGCGGATGCGGCCCCGATGGTGGTCGCCACGCTGAAGCGCCTTGCGCGCGATACCATGCCCCGCTCGCCTGTTGAGCGCGTTCACGACGCGCGGCGTGAGATCGAGCCGCTGATGCGCAGTGCTGACATGCGGGAGGGGCTTGCGGCGTTCCGCGAGAAGAGGCGACCCTTGTTCACGGGGCGTTGAGGGTGCATTCGCCGGTGCGCCAGGCGTTTGGGGCCGGGTTGGTCCTCGCCGCGACCGGTTGCGGCGCGCCGCGAGATTTCGCATACGACTATGTCGGTGCCGTGCTGCCCAACACGGTCTCCGCCACCCCATACCGAAGCCACTCAATAAGATGGCGCCACAAGGCGCCGCGCAACCCGCACGATGAGGAAACGCGATGCCGCAACCTTCGACGCTGACCCGGCGATCGGCTATCGCGCTCGCCGCCGGCCTACTTGCCCGGCCCGGGCGGAGTGCCGCGGCGACGCCTCCCGAGATGCTGCTGATCGCGCGCAACATCGATGACGCCCTGACGCTCGATCCCCAGGAATCGTTCGAGATTTCCAACGGCGACGTGATGAATAATCTGTACCTGCGGCTTCTGGGGCGCGATCCCGCCGATCTGTCCTCGCCCGTGCCAGGGGTGGCCGAGCGTTGGACGAGCGCGCCCGATGGCCGCTCAATGACGTTCCAGATCGCCAGCGGCCTCGTCTTCGAGAGTGGCCGACCGGTCACGGCGGAGGATGCAGCGTTTTCCCTGCAGCGCGGTATCCTTCTGGGCAAGACACCATCCTTCATCACCCGCCAGTTCGGCTGGACGCGCGACAATGTGCGCGAGATGGTGCGAGCCGATGGCGCCACACTCGTACTTCGTTTTGCCCGGCCCTACGCCCCCGATCTGGTGCTGAGCGCGATGACCGCGGGGATTGCGTCGATCGTGGATCGTGTGGAGGTGATGGCGCACGAGAAGGATGGCGATCTCGGAAATAACTGGCTGCGTACTCACTCCGCCGGCTGCGGCCCATACCGTTTGGCGGACTGGCGCCCCAAGGAGGCATTCGTTCTCGCGGCGTCACCACGTTTCAGCGGGCCGGCGCCTGGGGTGAAGCAAGTCATCGTGCGCCACGTGCCGGATCCATCCGCACAGCGTTTGCTACTGGAGAAAGGCGATGTCGATGTTGCGCTCGATCTGCGTCCAGATCAGTTGCGGGCGGTTGCGTCCAATCCCGCGCTGCATCTGGAACCCATGCCGCGTGGATCGGTGTTCTACGTCGCGCTCAACCAGCAGCATCCGATCCTTGCCAAGCCGCTGGTATGGCAAGCGCTGCGCTGGCTGATCGACTACGAGGGCATTTCCAGCAACTTGTTTCACGGTCAGCTGCGGATCAACCAGAGCTTCCTGACCGAGGGTGTCCCTTATGCGATCCAGGAGACTCCGTACCGTCTGGATGTGGCCAAGGCAAAGCAGTTGCTGGCCGAGGCAGGCCACCCCGATGGTTTCTCGATCACCTTCGATGCGGTGTCGATCAGCCCCTATAACGATCTTGCGCAATCGCTCCAGGCCAGCTTCGCCCAGGCCGGCGTGAAGCTCGACCTCAAGATCGCCGATATCTCGCAGGTTCTGTCGCGCTATCGCCAGAGGCGCCAGGACATGATCGTGTTCGTGAAGGCGCTGGACTACAACGATCCGAATTCCATCGCGGACTTTTTCACCCGAAACGACGACGACAGTGACGCGAACACCAACCGCAACGCGGCCTGGCGCAATCATTGGGTGATCCCGGAACTGACGCAGCGAACGACGGATGCCACAGGCGAGCAGGATCCGGCCCGGCGCCGGGCAATCTATGCGGATCTACAACGTAAGGTAATGACGGACTCGCCATTGCTGCTGGCGTTCCAGCAGATCGATACCGCGGCGACGCGTGCTGGCGTCGCGGGGTACCGCGGTGGCCTCTGCTTCGATTCCACCTATTACGCCCGCATCCGCAAGAGCTGATGGCGGCCATGTCGCGAATCGCGGGTCGGATCGCCACTTTGCTGGTTTCGCTGGCCGGCCTGCTGTTCGTGACATTCGCGCTGGGGAGGCTGCTGCCGGTCGATCCGGTGCTGGCGGTGGTGGGCGATCGCGCGCCGCCCGACCTGTATGCGAAGGTCGCGCACGACATGCATCTGGACCGCCCGATCGCTATCCAGTTCGCGCTGTATGCGGCGGCGATGGCGCGTGGCGATTTCGGCCAGTCCAGCAGCACCGGGCAGCCTATCATGAGCGATATCGCTCGGTTCTTCCCGGCCACCCTCGAACTCGCCACGTTTGCGATCGTGATTGGCGTGGGATTGGGCATTCCCACGGCGGTGTTCTGCGTGCGGCATGCCGGACGGCTGGGCGATCACCTCGGCCGCATCGTCTCGTTGCTGGGTTTGTCGATCCCCGTCTTCTGGCTCGGCCTGGTCGGGTTACTGGTTTTCTACGCAAAGCTGGGCTGGGTCGGCGGACCGGGCCGGACGGACGTCGCATTCCAATACAGTGTTCCCGTGGTCACCGGACTTGCTGTCGTCGATGCGATGCTCAGCGGCGATTGGGCCGCGGTTCAGGATGCGCTCTCGCATCTGGTGTTGCCCGGCGGCATCTTGGGTCTTGTCGCTTTCGGCTATGTCACGCGCATGACTCGCGGCTTTCTGCTTTGGCAGATGGGTCAGGACTACGTGACCGTGGCGCGGCTCAAGGGGCTGAGCGAGGCCGCCATCCTGTGGCGCCACGCGCTGCCGGCGGCGACCGGCCCCGTACTTACCGTCATTCTTTGGACCTATGCCTATCTGCTGGAAGGCGCGGTGCTGACCGAGACGGTGTTCGCGTGGCCCGGGATCGGCCTCTATGTCACGCAATCGCTGTTCGCGGGCGATGTGCCGGCGGTGTTGGTGGGCACGCTGGTGATCGGCGCCGTGTTCATGCTGATCAACCAGTGCGGCGACCTAGTGCAGGCGGCACTCGATCCCCGGTCGCGGGCGCGATGAGCGGAGTGTGAGACATGGCGTGGCTGACCACCGACACGCCGCAGACGCGGATGCAGGCGCGGCTCGGCTCGGTCTATCGCGGTGTGCGGCTGCTGCTCGGCGGCGCAGTGGGACGGCTGGGCAGCCTGTTTGTGGCGGCCTTCATCGCGGTCGCGCTGGTGGCGCCGCTGCTGCCGCTGGCGGACCCGGGCGCGCAGGATCTGGCGGCAAGGCTGCAACCGCCCGGCGGCAGCCATTGGTTCGGCACGGACGCCTTCGGGCGGGACATTTTCGCGAGGGTCATGCTGGGCACGCGGCCAAGCTTGTTCGTCGCCCTGGCTGTGGTCTCGCTCTCGGCCCCGTTCGGCCTGATACTGGGGGCTGCCGCAGGCGTGTTCGCCGGTCCCGCAGAGCGCGGGCTGATGGCGCTCACCGATGTGTTCATGGCCTTTCCACGCCTCGTGCTTGCGATCTGCGCCGCAGCGACACTCGGGGCGGGGGTGGAGACCGCGATCCTGGCGGTGGCGGCCACTGGCTGGCCCGCTTATGCCCGCATCGCACGATCGGAGGCGTCCAGCCTGCGCGGCAGCGAGTTCCTGCAGGCGGCGCAGGCGCTCGGCTCCTCACGGTGGGGCATGCTGATCCGTCATGTCGTGCCGCTTTGCGTGCCGTCCGCCGTCGTGCGCGCGGCGCTGGATGCGGCGACGGTGGTGCTGATCGTGGCCGGACTGAGTTTCCTGGGCCTGGGCGTGCCGCCGCCGACGCCGGAACTCGGCGGAATGGTGGCGGCCGGCCGTGACACGATTTTCGAGGCCTGGTGGGTCTCGACCTTTCCCGGCATCGCCATCCTGCTGCTGAGCCTGGGCTTCAACATGCTCGGGGACGCCTTGCGCGATCTTGTCGATCCCCGCACCCGCTAGCATGGGCACGATCGACGTCCTTGCCGGGAGCCCGCCATTCTCGCCCTTGCTCGAGATCGCCGGCCTGCACGTGCGCTTCGACGGCGCCGCCGGGCAAGCCGCCGTGCGCGGCGTGGACCTGACGATGGGGCGCGAGCGGCTGGCGATCGTGGGCGAATCGGGCTCCGGCAAATCGGCAAGCGTTCGCGCCGTACTCGGCCTGCTGCCCTCCAGTGCGGTTGTCACCGCCGACCGCATGGCATTTCGCGGCGAGGATCTGCTGGCTGTCGGGCCGAACCGGCTGCGCGCGTTGCGCGGCCGACGCATTGCGATGGTGGTTCAGGATCCTCGCCAGGGCTTCAACCCCGTCCGAACGATCGCTGCCCAACTACGCGAAATGCTCATGTTGCATGGCGACGCCGGTCGCGGCGGCAAGCCGACGCGAGATCAGCTGGCGGCGATGCTGGATGCTGTGCATATCCGCGACCCTGAGCGCGTCCTGACCCAATATCCGCATCAATTGTCAGGCGGCATGGCGCAGCGCGCGATGATCGCCATGATGTTGGCCGGCAAGCCGGATCTGCTGATCGCCGACGAGGCCACCTCGGCGCTGGATGTGGTGGTTCAGCAGCAGGTCCTGGCGCTGATCGATGAGCAGGTGACGCTGCGCGGCATGGGCCTGATCCTTATCAGCCACCAGTTGGACCTGGTCGCCCGCTTCGCCGACCGTACTTTGGTGATGTATGCTGGTCGGGTGGTGGAGACGTTGACGCACCGCCGAGATGCGCACCCGCCGCGACACCCTTATACGCGCGGCCTGCTTGCCTGCCGCCCCACCGCCGCCGATCTGGGTCGCGACCTCCCCACCCTCACGCGCGATCCGGCATGGCTCGCATGACGGCTCCCACCGTGCTGTGCGTGGCTGCGCTCAGCGTGCGTCATGGCGAGACGACGGTGGTGCGGGACATCTCCTTCGAGATCGCCCCGGGCGGCAGCCTTGGCATCGTCGGTGAATCAGGCTGCGGCAAAAGCACGATTCTGCGCGCGGTCGCAGGCTTGGTGCCGGTCGCCGCCGGCAGCATCAGCCTGCTCGGCGAGATCCTGCCTGTCCGCCGCCGCCTGGCACATCGGCGCGCCTTGCAGATCGTGTTTCAGGATCCGATGGCTGCCCTCAACCCGGCGCTGACGATCGACGAGTGCCTCCGCGAGCCGCTTGCGATCCATCGCATGAAGGACCGTGACAGCCTGATTCTGCGCGCCCTGGAAGCTGTCGCGCTGCCGCGCAGCGTGCGCTATCGCTTTCCGCACCAGCTCTCGGGTGGACAGCGCCAGCGCGTGTGCATCGCCCGTGCGCTCCAGGTGGAACCTCGCGTGCTGTTGCTCGACGAGCCGACATCCGCGCTAGACGTGTCGGTGCAGGCCGAGGTGCTGAATCTGCTGGCGGGGCTGCGGCGCGACCTGGGGCTGGCCTTCGTGATGGTGAGCCACGATCTCGCGGTGGTCGCGCATATGTGCGAACGGATCGCGGTCATGGCGGGGGGCGTGTTCGTCGAGCATCTCACCCGCGCGCAGTTTGCCGCAGGGCAAGGCGCACACCCGACGACGCGGCAGTTCCTCGCGGCTGCGGGGCTGGCGCCGGAACCCATGACGGGGGACTCGTTCCAGGCCATTTCAATGCGGCAGGAGTGACCGATTTGGAGAGCTTCGACTACATCATCGTCGGTGCGGGCAGCGCCGGTTGCGTGCTGGCGAACCGCCTCACCGCGAGCGGCGCATGGAGCGTGCTGTTGATCGAGGCGGGGGGCAGCGGCCGGCACCCGAGCTTTCATGTGCCGATCGGCTTTCGCTGGAATCACGATCATCCCCGCGGAAACTGGCTCTATCGAACCGTTCCCGACCCCGCCACGGCTAACCGCGCGATGCTGTGGCCGCGTGGCAAGGTTCTGGGTGGCAGCTCCGCCATCAACGGCATGATCTATGTCCGGGGGCAGGCAGAGGATTTCGATGCCTGGGAATCGCTGGGCAATCCCGGTTGGGGCTATCGCGACGTCCTGCCCTACTTCAAACGGGCGGAGAAGCGCAGCGCCGACGCGGACAACCATCGCGGCCATGACGGTCCGCTCACTGTGTCGGACATTCCCGAGCACAATATGCTTTCACATCGTTTCCGCGCCGCGGTGGTCGAAGCCGGGTTCCCGGCGACTGCAGACTATAACGGCCCAAGCCAGGAGGGCGTCGGCTACACGCAGATCAACGTCCGCAACGGGGTTCGGGCGAGTACGGCCAATGCCTATCTCACGCCGGCCCGTCGCCGGCCCAACCTCACCGTGATGATCCGGACACTTGCCCTGGGGCTGGTGTTCGATGGCGCACGAGCGGCTGGCGTGCGGGTCCGCCAGGCGGACGGCGAGCGGGTGCTGACAGCGAGGCGTGAAATCATCCTCAGCGGCGGGGCAATCAACTCGCCGCAACTGCTGATGCTGTCCGGCATCGGGGATCCAGCGCATCTGCGAGACCACGGGATTGCGGTGGTGGCACCAAGCCCAGGCGTCGGTCGCAACCTGCAGGACCATTACTCGCTGCTGGTGCGGCACCGCGTGCATAACGCCATGACCCTGAACGAGCGGACCCATGGCTGGCGGCTGGGGTGGGAAGTGCTGCGCTATGCACTACGCAGACAGGGCATGCTGGCGACGAACACGGCGCACGTCCTGGCATTCCTGCGCTCGGAGCGCGGCCTGAACCGGCCCGACCTGCAACTGCATTTCCTACCCGCCACGTTCGACACCAAAACCGCGCGGCTGGAGAGGGCGCCCGGGATGACAGCGTCGGTCTATCAGATGCGGCCTGAGAGCAGAGGACGCATCGAACTGGCTGGTGCCGATCCCGCCGTCGCACCTCGGATCCATCCAGCCTATCTGCACCACCCGGCCGATCAACGATCGGCGGTCGCGGGATTGCGGCTGCTGCGCGTTGTCTTCGCGCAGCCTGCCCTGCAGCCGTTCCTGGGAGAGGAATTGTCTCCCGGGTCGGCTGCGCGGAGCGACACCGAACTGCTGGACTATGCCCGATCCACCGGCACGACCCTCTACCATGCCTCAGGGACCTGCCGTATGGGCAGCGACGCGGATGCGGTGGTCGATCCGTTGCTCCGGGTCCGCGGGGTCGCCGGGCTACGCGTTGCAGACGCCTCCATCATGCCCGTCATTGTGTCGGCCAACACAAATGCCGCCACGATCATGATCGCCGAAAAAGCGAGCGATCTCATCCTCGCCACTGCAATAAGTGGAGTTTGACCGAGACCGAGCTGCTGGTTGTCCATAATCGAGACGCGGTGTGCCGTCTCGTTCTCGGCCGCTGCTTTTCAGGTCAGTCAGTATTGAAGGAGAGCAGGCCCCGTCTGGGGACGCTCGCCATTCCGCGTTTGTGGTCTCCTGGTCGATACCGAGCTCGCCTACTGCCTCGAGTCACTCATTTTGCGGGGAAAGACAATCAGCTCAGTCCGGCTTACCCGACCGTCAGTGCATCGCTTGCTCCCGCGAGACTGAAGGACGGGGGGCACTAGACCCTGTGGACAAATCTGAACCAGCTTCGCAGGCAGCCCAGTGAGACGAAGCCAATAAAGCTGCTCTCGGTTTTGTCGAACCCTGCTGCGATCCGGCGCCGCTCCTTCAAGTGTCCGATGCAGTGTTCGACCCGAGCGCGCAGTGCATACATTGGCTTGAACACCAAGTATTTGAGGAGGCGATTGCGTTAGGTAGGGATTTCCGGTGACGCACCGCGATCCCGCAGGTCCTGACGAATTACGTCGCTGTCGTATCCCTTCTCGGCCAGCAGCGCACCGGGGTCGCTGTCACGCTGTTCCATCAGATCGTCATAGGCCGTGACGTCATGCGCCTCGCCGGGCGTGGCCTCGACCGAGATCGGCATCCCGTCGGCGTTCACTCGCGGATGGATCTTTGTGGAGAAACCCCCACGGGACAGGCCAAACGCCTGATTTTGGATTCCCCTTTTAAGCCGGCGGGACCATGAGGCGACGCGGTCCAAGCATTGTCGGGCTGGACTGACCGCCGCCATGGCCACGCGGGTGGAGAGGCGGCAGGTGTTCGAGATGCCGCAGCCGCGGCTGGAGGTGAACGAACACCAAGCACCCATCTATACCTGCGCATACTTCCGCGGCGAGACCCGACAGGATCTCCGGGATCGCGGCCCTTCGCCAGAAATCCCGACCAAGAGCAACCGCCTCGTCAAATACTCGGTGACAAAGGCGCTGTATGTGTTGCGCGCCCGGGTCGAGCATTGCATCGGACACTTGAAAGAGCAGCGCTAGGTCGCCACGCGATACGACAAAACCAAGACCAGCTTTATTGGCTTCGTCTTACTGGGCTGGCTGCGACACTGGTTCAGGTTTGCCCACACGCCCTGGGTTCAACCATTTTAGACGCCGAAAGTTCCCCCCGAACATGCCCGCCGCCATCATCCCGCACCCCACCCGCGCCGCCATCCTGGCCGACGACCTCGCCGCCGCCCACTGCTACGCCGCCGCCGACAAAGCCCCCTAGACGCGCCGTGCCTACAATTCCGACTTCGCCGCCTTCAAGCTCTATTGCACCGCGCATGGCGAACCCTGCCTGCCAGCGGCCACCCCCGACATGGCTGCCGGATTCGTCTCTAG
>Ga0116231_10013477_pt1 | contig 11468 bp, 9 predicted proteins | sample S1TSphgellanicum_2_FD_89695 | JGI IMG/M metagenome (GOLD analysis project Ga0116231, IMG submission 89695) | Host-associated microbial communities from peat moss isolated from Minnesota, USA - S1T2_Fd - Sphagnum magellanicum MG | ecosystem: Host-associated > Plants > Peat moss > Unclassified...
GCGGAGAGGTCGCCGCGCCAGCAGTCGCGGATGACCTCCGCCCGGGCGCGCCAGAAATTCACCGCCAGGACGCGGAGCAGATATGTGTCCAGCGAGGAGGGCGGCGGCACGATCAGCTCAGGGTCGCGCGCCGGGTCCTGGGTGAAGCGGTGATGCGCGAGATGGAAGGCGGTATAGAAATGCCAGTTCATCAGCGACGGGCAGGAGACCAGCCACCCCACCACCTCGTTGGCGCGGCGGCTGGCGAAAGCAGTCAGATGCATCGTTTCGTGCAGCGGCGCGAACAGCGCGACCTGGACGATTCCCAGCAGCAGCATCGCCGGAAGCACCGTCCAAAGACCGGATCGCGCCACCAGTATCGCGGCCGCGACCAGCGCCGCGGTATGCAGCACGAGCCGGATCGCGCCGCGCCGGTCGGAGCGGATGGATAGCTGTCTGACCTCGGAGCCGGACAGCACACGGGGTGTGGAAGTGTTCAAGGATGTCTCGCCGTGGTTACGCTTTGCGGTGTAGCAAACGTCACGCCACCGGGTCGGTTCATGCTTCCGTGAGGAAGGCCTGTTGTCGCGCGAGCGTCCCGTACAGCGCGGCGAGGCGTGACGTCAAAGGGCCGGGCAAGCCGCCCGCGAACGCCCGTCCATCGATGGAGCGCACCGGCGTGACGCCCCCGAACGTGCCGGTCACGAACGCCTCTTCGGCGCCATGGACATCGAGCAGCGTGAAATCTCCCAGCGTGAGGGGAATGTCATGCTTGCGGCACAGCCCGATCATCGCGCCGCGTGTGATGCCGTTGAAGCAGCATCGCCCCGTGGAGGTCAGCACCTCGCCACCGCGCGCGAAGAAAAAGTTGGTCGCGTTGCAACTGGACACGAAGCCCTGGTCGTCGAGCATCAGCGCCTCGTCGGCACCGGATTTGTAGGCCTGGATCAGTGCCAAAATCAGGTTCAGCCGGCTATGCGAGTTCAGCCGCATGTCGAACTGGTCCGGCCGCGTGCAGCGATAGGTCGATGTCATCAGCGCCAGCCCGGTCCGCGCCAACTCCGGCGGCGGCACCTTGAACTCTGCGACGATCACGATGGTCGCCTTTCCGATCGCCTGCCTCGGATCCTGGCTGGGCGTGCGTTTGACGCCGCGCGTCACCATCAGGCGCAGATGCGCCCCGTCCGTCATGCCATTCGCCTCACAGACCTCCCGCAGCGCGGCCGCCAGCGCCTCGCGCGACAGGCCGATATCGAGATCGATGGCCCGCGCCCCCGCGAACAGCCGGTCCAGATGCGCGTCGAGGAAAAGCAGAGTCCCGCCATGCAGGCGCAGCCCCTCCCACACGCCGTCCCCGGCGATGAATCCGCCGTCGAACACCGACACCACCGCCTCGGCCCGTGGCACCAGCGCCCCGTTCACCCACACCAGCACGCGCGCGTTGCGCGGATCCTCGGCGACATCCTGGCTGCCGGCCATCAGGCGCGCTCCAGGCTTTCCTTGGTGATCCCGGGAAGGGTGGCGGCGTCCAGACCCCGCCTGGCCAGATAGGCGCGATAGAGATCCTCCGTGGTTCCGTTCTCGTAGTAGAACGTCAGCACCGAGGTCAGATAATCCCGCCACGTCTTGTCCGTCTCCCGGCGTATCCCCGCGCCGGCGACCGATGTCACCGCCGGGCGCGGCACCGTCACGCTGCCCTGGCCGATCTTGAGGCGGTAGGCGATCAGCGCGGGGTGATACAGCACCAGCGCGCGGGAATGGCCCGACTGATAGTGCAGGATGGTCTCGTCGATCGTCTTCAGCCGCGTGATCTGGGCCTGCTTCAGATGCGCCCCCAGCCACCGCTCCATGGAGGTGCCGAGCGGCACGGCGATCGTCATGTCCGGCGTGTCGAGATCCGCCCAGGTCTTCGCGCCCAGGGTGTCGCGGGTCATGAACCCGAGCGCGTAATAGAGAACGGGAGCGAACGGAAAGTCGATCGCCAGCGCGCGGGCGGGCGTCGGATCCAGCACGAACATCAGGTCGAACTGCCCGGCCTGCAGCCCGGCCGGCGCGTTCGCCCAGGTCGTCTCGACGAATTCCGCCTTCGCGTCCATGTCGCGCGCCAGTTGCTCACCCAGCATCGCGCCAAACCCCGTCCAGGCGCCGGTCGTGAGGTCCTTGGCATACCAAGGTTCGGACGGGGTGACCCCGACGCGGACGGTCTTGCGGGCGCGGATCGTCTCCCATGTCGATCCCGTGTCATCGGCGCTGGCCGGACCGGACGCGGCGGCACCGGCCAGCGCGACCGCGCCGAGCGCGCGCAGGTCGCGGCGAAAGAGGTTCATGCCGCCTGCTCCAGATAGCTCAGTTCCTTGCAGTGCTGCGCCACCTGCGCATGGGTGGCGAACCAGATCTTTCCCTGCGCTTTCATATAGTCGATCAGCCGCTCCAGCAGCGCGATGCGGCTGCGATGGCCGATCACGTGCGGATGCATCGTCAGCAGGAACATCCCGCCCTCCGCCAGCGCGCCGTCGAATTCCGCGCGGAAAATCTCTTCCACCGCCGAGGGCGGGGTGTAGGGGCGGAGGCCGGAGAAGCGGTGCATGTTGAAATAGACCGCGTCGTCGCGGATCCATTCGGGCGGCAGTTCCACCACCCCGGTCGCCTCGCCGTCGTCGGTCAACTCGTAGGGATCGTCGTCGGCCATCAGGCTGCTGTCGTAGAGCAGGCCCATTTCGCGGATGATGGCCAGCGTGTTCGGCGAGAAATCCCAACTCGCGGTCCGCATGCCGCACGGCGTCCGCTGCGTCAGCCGGCCCAGCACGTCCGATGCGCGGAAGCTGAGGTCGCGCTCGGCCTCGTAGGGCAGGGTGGTGTTGCGCTCATGGATCCAGGAGTGGATGCCGATCTCGTGGCCCTCGCCGGCGACGCCGCGCACCTCGTCCTGATGCACCAGCGCGGAGACGGCGGGGTAGAAGAACGTCGCCGGGATGGCGTGGCGTTGCAGCAGCGCGCGGATGCGCGGCACGCCGCGCCGCGCGCCATACTGCCCCTGGCTGATGCGCATCGGGCTGGGATCGGAATCGCGCAGCGGGATGGTTTCGTGATCGGCGTCGAATGACAGCGCCACGGCGCAGGACGCGCCCTCCGGCCAGGAGGCGGGAGCCAGGCTGCGCCCGGCGCGCGCCTTGTCGATCATCGGCCGCCACACGGATTGCGGCCATTGCCAGGGCTCGCCGGCTTGATGCTGCACGCTGTCGTTCATGGGATGTCTCCAGGTCGCATGGCTCATGCTGCCCCTCGCGCCGCCGCAAGAGAAGCCGTCAGGCCGCCTTCGTCTATTCCCCGCCGCGAAAACCAGCGGAAAGCTGTTCGGGCAGCCCTAGAAGCTGGTTCGCGTTGACCGAAAACTTGACGCCGACGACGAATGCGTCGCGCGGCGCCACCTTGGTGCTCGTGCGGCTGATGTCGTCGGGGTTGACGAGGTATTGCAGCGCCGGCTGCAGCGTGGCCCCTGGCGCGATGCGATAGCCGTAGTTTAGCTCGAACACGTAGCCGCTTTGCGGAATGAAGCCGGGGCTGTGCGCCTTGAGCAGCAATCCGTTGAGATACTCGTTCTCCTTGCGTGACAGCTGAATGAAATTTGCCAGCACGCCGATCTGGTCCGCTGGCCGCGTATCCAACGCCCCGGTCCAGACCGCGCCCAGCACGCCCTGGAAGCCGAACGTCTCCGAGGGATCGAACGGGGCCGCCGCCGCCCCGAACACCGTCACGCCCCGCTCCGATCCGGGGTCGTGGCGCCACACCATCTGATCCGCCAGGAGATAGCCGCCTGTCCGCCCGCCGGGATGGGTCAGCGGCGCGCCGCCGAACAGGGCGCGCGATGTGTGCTTGGTGTTCAGCAGCGGGTCCGTGTAGGCGGCGGAGTTATACCATATCCCCGCCTTGAAGTTTCGCGGATGGTCGTCATCCGCGAAGCTGGTGCCGTAGCCGATCTCCACGGGCATCACGAACCCGCTGGCGCTCGTGGTGTCCCACGCGAAGCCGCTGTTCTTGTTGCGGTTGGGTTCGATCTCATAGGCACCGGCCTTGATGTAGAGATTCGGCGTCGGCCGCAGCCGCGCCCGCCCGCCCCAGTTCACGTAGGGAAAGCCGGGGAACCCGCCGACCAGTTGCGTCAGTTCCAGCGGGCAATCGGCCACGTTCTCGAACCGGCATCCGAAGGTATCGCGGGCGAATTCGCCGGTGGCGTTGGCCCGCCCCGCGAGCAGGTTGAGCTTGTCGCCGAACAGCGACTGCTCGTAGGTCAACTCGCTCAGCTCGAACTGCTTGTACGGATAGTAGTAGGACTGCACCTTGGTGCGACTGCCGATATTGTCGGTCGAGAGTTCGTGACCGTACAGCTGCGCGAAGGTGGCATGGATGATCCCGCCCGGGATCCCGGCGATCCGGCCGAGATCCATGTCGGCCCCGAAGATCACGACGCCCGAATTGTCCACGCCCTGCTTCAGCCCGCCCACCGGGTTGGCCGCGAAGGCGTCGATGTAGCGGAGCCGGGGCAGAATGCCGGCGTCGAGCAGATCCTGCCCGAGTCGCACCGCCGGCCCGAGCAACGGGTCGTTTGCCTGGGGGGTGGGCGCGGTCTGGGCATGCGCGGCCTGGCCGACGACGATGGTCGCGGCGGCGACCGCGAGTATGGCGCGTTTCAAACGTGGGGAGATGTATTCTTCTCCCCTCCCCTTGCGGGAGGGGTTGGGGGAGGGGGCGGTCCGAGATTTGAGGCCGAAGCGGATACGGGTCACATCATCACTTCAAAGTTGCGAGGTAGTGCGCCAGCGCCGCGATGTCCTGATCGCTCAGGCCGGACGCCGCCTCGGTCATCGCGGCGACGCCGGTGCTGGGCCGCTCGCCGGCCCGGTAATCCGACAGCGCCTTCACGAGATACGCCTCGTGCTGATGCACCAGCCTCGCGGCGGCCTGTTTGCCAACGAAACTCTCCTGATGGCAGGCCGAGCAATGATGCTGGTCGGCGATGGTCTTGCCCGCCTGGGCGAGATCCGGCCCGGCCTCCGAGGCGATGGCCTCGCGCGCCGGCGGCAATGAAGCGAAATAGGCGCCGAGGTCGCGCACGTCCTCGTCCGTCAAATCCGCCGACAGCGGCCCCATGATCTCGTTCTTGCGGCGGCCCGACCGAAAGAACACCATCTGCCATTGCAGGTAATTGTCGGTCTGCCCGGCCAGGGACGGCACTGACGGGATCTCCGAAATTCCCTTCGCGCCATGGCAGCCCTGGCAGGCCTCCGCCTTTGTCTGGCCCGCCGCGATGTCGCCGGCCGCGAGGCACGGCGTGGCGCCAGCCAGCAGGGCCGCCGCCACACAGGCAGCAATCCATTTCATGAATCATCCATTCGTCGATGTTAAGAGGGACTTCCGCGCCGTTTCCAGGCAACGCCACGGCCGGACGAGACCGGCCGTGGCGCCATGGTCGCCTGAACCCGCGCCTTGCGGCTATTTCGCGTAGCTGATGCGATAGATCGCGCCGGCCCAGTCGTCCGCCACCAGCAGCGCGCCATCCTTGGCCACGATGATGTCGTCCGGCCGCCCGGCATAATCCTCGTCGCCGGTCAGCCAGCCCGAGGCGAACACCTCGTCATGCACGTTCTTGCCGTCCGGATCGACGATGATCCGCTCGATGCGCGCGCCCTGATATTTGTGACGGTTCCAGGATCCGTGTTCCGCGATGAAGATGTTGTTCTTGTATTCAGCCGGGAACATGTCGCCGGTATAGAACTTCATCCCCAGCGGCGCGACATGGGCGCCCAGATTGACCACCGGCGGCGTGAACTCCGAACACGAGTGGCCACGGGCGAATTTCGGATCCGGCAGATTGCCCTGATGGCAGTAGGGATATCCGAAATGCTGCCCGATGCGCGTTATGTGGTTCAGCTTGTCGCTGGGCAGATCGTCGCTAATCCAGTCGCGCGCGTTCTCGGTGAACCAGTAATCGCCCGAGCGCGGATCGACGTCGCCGCCCACGCTATTGCGCACGCCCAGCGCCACGATCTCCGCAAGCCCCGTCTTGGGATCCACGCGGCGGACCTGTGAGACGGAGGTGGGCGGAATACCGATGTTGAACGGAGGGCCGAACGGAATGTAGAAATTCCCATCCTTGTCGGCGGCGAGATATTTCCAGCCATGCGCCATGTAAGGGGGCATATCGTCATACGCGACCACCGGCGTCGGCATGTGGTCGAGATTTGCCTCGGCGTTGTCGTAGCGCAACAGCTTGTCGATCGCGATGACGTAGAGCGCGCCGTCGCGGAAGGCGATTCCGGTCGGCATGTTGAGGCCCTTGAGGATCGCCTTGACGGTACGCTTTCCGCCCTCGTCGGTCACCGCATAGACGTTGGTTGCGTTGTATGACCCAACGAACAACGTCCCCTTATCGCCCCATGCCATCTGGCGTGCCTCGGGCAGACCGCTGGCATAGACCTCTATCTTGAAGCCGGGCGGAAGCTTGATGCCCTTGAGATTCGCCTGGAGTTCGGCCAGCGGCGTGGGCGTCGCCGGACCGGAGGGCGGGGCGAGCCCCTTCTGCGCTTCCGTCTCGTCGCCGAGGAACCAATCCGCCGGCGGATGGGCCCAGAAGCTCGGTTTGCTTGAATCGTAGCTCTTGATGTCCGCCGCGCTGGCGCTGCCGATGCTTATCGCGGCCGAAAGCACCAGCGGCATGATCGCGCTGGTACGGCGCAACACTGTTTTCAGTGTCATTCTTGTTTGCTCCCTTTCGCGAAGGCTTTTTGCCTTCGTCGATGCGCAGTAGGCACGACCTCGCGAGCGAAGATCAAGGGGTGAACCGAGGTGAAGTTGCGCGGGGGATGCGTGTGGGGTTTGCTGCGCCGCACCCAGCCCGGAAGTGAAGATGTCCGTCCCCGATTCCGCCACAGACCCCGCCCTGATGACCGCCGAGGAACTCCTCGCGCACTATGCCCGCCGCACGCTCAGCCCGGTCGAGGCGCTCCAGGCGGTCACGCAGCGCATCGCCGCGCTCAACCCGCGCCTGAACGCCTTCGCGGTGATGAACCCCGGCGCGCTCGCGGCGGCCGGAGAGAGCGAGGCGCGGTGGCGCGCCGGCCGGCCGATGGGGCTGCTGGACGGCGTCCCGGCGACCATCAAGGATTTGATCGACCTCGCCGGCTTCCCCACGCGGCGCGGTAGCCGCCTCAGCGACCCCGCGGCGGTGCCCGACGACGCCCCGATCGCGATGGGACTGAAAGCGGAGGGCGCGGTCATCATCGGCAAGACGACGACGACCGAGTTCGGCTGGAAAACGCCCGGTGACTGTCCGCTGCACGGCATCACCCGCAACCCCTGGAACACCGATCACACCACCGGCGGCTCGTCCTCCGGCGCCGGTTCCGCGGCGGCTGCGGCGTTCGGGCCGCTGCATGTCGGCACCGATGCCGGCGGCTCGGTTCGCATTCCGGCGGCCTGGTGCGGGGTGGTGGGGCTGAAGCCGACCTTCGGGCGCATCCCGCAATGGCCGCTCGGCGCCTTCGCCCCCGTCGCCGTCGCCGGGCCGATGACGCGCACGGTGCGCGATTGCGCGCTCATGCTCTCCGCCATCGCCCGCTTCGACCTGCGCGACCCGTTCTCCCTGCCCGACGATCCGCGCGACTGGCGCACCGGGATCGAGGACGGGGTGGCCGAATTGCGCGTCGCCGTCCTCCGCCGCCCGGGTTTCGACGCCCCGGTGAACTGGGAGGGCATCGCCGCCGTCGAGCAGGCCGCGCAATTGCTGACCGAGGCCGGCGCCGAGGTGGAGGAGGCCGATCCCGGACTGCCCGATATCCGCGAGATCTTCTCCCGCGTCTGGGGCGTGGCGCTCAGCAAGCTGGTCGCCTCCTTCCCCGAGACGCGGCGGCACATGCTCGACCAGGGCCTGCTGGAGGTCGCCGCCGCCAATGGCGGCGTCACGGGCCTCGACATGATGGCGATGGAGGCGATGCGGATCGAGAGCGCGCATGCCATGGCCCGCTTCCATCAGCGTTACGATCTCGTGCTGTGCCCCACCGTGCCGAACGGCCCGCCGCTGGCCGATGCGCCGACGGTCAATCCCGTCCAGTCGCTATGGGAGAACTGGGCGCCCTGGACCATGGCCTTCAACCTCACGCGCCAGCCCGCGATCACCGTGCCGATGGGCTTCACCGCCGCTGGCCTGCCCCGCAGCGTCCAGCTTGCGGCGGCGATGTATCGCGACGATCTGGTGCTGCGCGCGGCGCGCACGCTGGAGGTTGCCCAGCCGTTCCCGCTGCCGGAACTCGGGTGAGCGGGAACCCCTGACGACCCGCGTCCGGCCCGGTATAGTGCGGCGCCGCCGGTGGGGTTCGCCAGGGTAGGAGAAAGGGATAACACATGGCGCTGGTTCCGTCCGCGATGGTGCTGAGCTGCGATCCGCGCGGGTTCATCGCCCCGCCGATCATGGCGTCGGTCGGGCGGGACGCGGAGAACCGGCCGCAGGATGTGTTCGTGATCCAGGGTCTGCTGAACGACCGTCTCCCCGCGCCGCATTCCCCGGTGCCGCAGACCGGCACTGTCGATCCCGGCCTGCTGCTCGCCATCGAGGCGTATCAGGCCGCCGTGATGAACCTGCTGCCGCCCACCGGGCATGTGGACCCCAAAAGCGACACCTACTACTCGCTCGCCTGCCGCCCGATGGTCGCGCCGCCGCAGATCGCCTATGGGCATCTCGGTAGAGCCACGCCGGAGGTGATCCAGGCGGCGATCGAGTCCAAGAACAAATGGCACGTGCCGGCGTCGGTCACCATCGCGCAATGGGCGGTGGAGAGCGCCTGGGGCGCCTCGATGCCGCCGGACAGCAACAATCCGTTCGGCATCAAGGCGGTCCCGCCGCAGCCGGCGGTGGAGAGCATGACGCGGGAGGTGGAAGGCGGCGTGTCGGTGTACAAACCGCAGCCGTTTCGTAAATTCGACTCGATCTCCCAGGCCTTCGATCTGCACGGCCAGCTGCTGGCCTCGAACCCGGCCTACAAGGCCGCCATGGCCCAGAAAGACAATCCCGACGCGTTCGCCGACGCGCTGACCGGCGTCTACGCCACCGATCCGAATTACGGGACGATGCTAAAATTCGTCATCAACAACTACGGTTTTATTCAGTACGACCGGTGATGGCCGCTCTACCGGATTTCTTGCGCCACGCAGGACGGTGGCGAGACGCTTCGCCGCATCGCTCGCCAGCGCGACCGGAGTCGCGGCAAACCCCATCACCACCCCGGCGAAGCGCGGCACGCCGGTGAAATAGGCGGCCAGCGGCGCCACCGCGAGGCCGCGCGCGCGGCAGGCATTCACCACCGCGATCTCGTCCATGCCCTGCGGCAGGCGCCCCACCATGTGCAGTCCGCCCGGCGCGGCGATCGGAACGAGCGCGGGGCAGTGGCTCGCCAGCGCCGCGAGCAGGGCGGCGCGCCGCGCCGCATATTCGGTGCGCATCCGGCGGACATGCGGGGCCAGCCATCCCTGGCGCATCAACTCGGCCAGCACCGCCTGGTGCAGCGTGGCCGGGCCGCGATCGGACACTTCCCGCACTCGCACGAAAGCGGCGGTGAGCGGCGGGGGCACCACCGCGAAGCCCAGCCGCAGCGCCGGGGCCAGCGTCTTGCTGAACGTGCCGCAGTAGATCACCCGTCCCGCCCGATCGAGCGTGGCCAGCGGCGGCAGGGGTTTGCCCTCCCAGCGGAACTCGCTGTCGCAATCGTCCTCAAGCACCCAGGCCCCCGCCCGCGCCGCCCAATCCAGCAGCGCGAGACGCCGCGCCACCGGCAGTGCCCCGCCCAGCGGCGTCGCGTGCGACGGCGCGACCAGCGCCAGCCGCGCCTCGGGGGCGAGGCGGGCGCCGGCCGCGACATCGATGCCGTCCGCGTCGCTGGGCACGCCCACTAACATCGCGCCGGCCGCGCGCAGCGCCGCCCGACCCGCCACATAGCCGGGATCCTCCACCCAAGCCGCGTCGCCCGGATCGAGCAGCAAATCGGCGGCGATGCGCAGCGCCTGCTGCGTGCCCGCGGTGACGACGATATGCGCGGGGTCGGCGATCAAGCCGCGAATTGCGGCGAGATGCGCGGCGATCTCGGCGCGCAGGTCGGGCAGTCCTTGCGGATCCGGATAGACCGTCAGATCGGGGGGGATGGCGCGCAGCACCCGCGCCGTGCAACCGGCCCAGGCGGCGGCGGGGAACAACTCCTGCGCCGGCACCCCTGGCGCGAGCAGATTGCCGCCTCCGGCGACCGGAACGATCCCGGCGCCATGGGCGGCGGCGACCGGCAGGGCGGCGAACGCGGCGCCCCGGTGCGACAGCGGCCCCGCCGTCGCGTGGGGCACCGGCGCGCGAGGCGGGGCGGCATCGGGCGGATCGGCGGCGACGAACGTGCCGCTGCCGGAGCGGGCGCGCACATAGCCCTCGGCGGCCAACCGCTCATAGGCCAGAACCACGGTCTGACGCGCTACACCCAGTTCGCTCGCCAGATGCCGGCTGGGCGGCAGGCGCGCGCCCGGCGGCAGCGTGCCGGCGAGGATCCCGAGGCGCAGTCGGTCGAACACCGCCTGCTGACGGGATTGGTCCGATGTTTCTTCCGGAATTTTGCTGACCATCACGGACCAAGCTTCCGCCGGGTCGCGGTCGCGTCGCAAGCGTGCAACCCCGGGGCCCGACCCTTCATGCGGTGGGTATTTCGTTATAAGATCGTAACAATATGGGCAGACTTAATTCTAGCTCCTCACCGGCAACCGCGAGCCCACCACGGAACGGCCGGCCAGTCCCATGAATGCGCCCCGCCCCAGCGCTCCGGCGCGGGCGGCGGCGGGGGTGGCGGCGAATTGTCCTCGCGCCGCGGCGGAATCGCCGGGCGGCCGTTGATCCATATCCAGCCGAGATACAGCATCTCCCGCTGCAGCGCCTCGGTATGCAGACGCACCCGCTCCACGAACCGCGCCAATCCCTCCGTCGGCGCCTCGGCCTCCGCCGCGTTCTCCGCCGCCGCGCGCTGCCCCGGATAGTCCGATCGCGGGCGCGTCCAAGCCCGCCGCTTCGCCCGCGCCCGCTTCGGCGCGGCGGGGAACCAATCCGGTTCGGGCTGGTTCAGCATCCGCAGCACCGGGCGGAGCAGCACGGCCAGACGCGGATGGGCGATCACCATCGCCTGGGTGTCCGCCTTGGCCAGCAACTGCTTCACCCAGTTGCCGGCGCCGGTGATCTCCGGCCCGAACTGACAAAGCCAGCCCAGCCGCGTCGGCAGAAACAGCCCCCGCGCCCCGCGCGCTGGCGTCGCCTCCGTGCCCTCCCCGGTGACGGGCTTCGCCGCGCGCGGCTTATAGGGGCGGGGCGGGCGCAGCGTGCCCGCCTCGATCCGCCGGATCAGCGCCACGATGGCGATCCGCCGCCTCAGCAGCCAGCCATTCACCAGGTTCTCGATCCGCGCCGGGATCATCAC
>Ga0116231_10013478_pt1 | contig 11466 bp, 8 predicted proteins | sample S1TSphgellanicum_2_FD_89695 | JGI IMG/M metagenome (GOLD analysis project Ga0116231, IMG submission 89695) | Host-associated microbial communities from peat moss isolated from Minnesota, USA - S1T2_Fd - Sphagnum magellanicum MG | ecosystem: Host-associated > Plants > Peat moss > Unclassified...
AACCCAACCCAACTCTTTCAGTTGTTGAGAAAGAGATAGGATGAGTGTACCTAAGTCCAAAAACCCCAAAATAAAAAATAAAAATTTACAACACTAATATATATTATTCTTCGTAGCACCGCATCTTTATTCCATTCTTTTTCTGCCCTATCGGAATAAACAGACCATGATGAGATAGATGGATGACCGTATGGATGGACAGATGGATGACAGGACATATGGATGAAATGATGCTTCACGACGTCCTTTACTATATGTAATGCTAGGTGATGCTTTAGCAATCGTGTATCAAAAGAAAAAAAAAGAAAAAAAAATAAGGAGCATTTTACCTATTACAATTTGCATTCTATTTATGGGAATGACCCGTAAACAACAAAAGATAAAATGCACTTTGTAAGGTGTTATCCAATTACACTAAAAAATGTCTATGTTATGATTGAGATTGTGTTGAAACGAATTGAAATTTTCAATTTTTTCTTTTCCCTACCTCAATCTTTTGGAAACATAATGAACAAGGGGTGTGTTGCACTATGACCTTGCCATTTACACTAGAAGGTATCTTAAGGCAAAAAAAGAATTACGAAAACTCAAATATTTCACCATGCAAAAATATAATCTTCAAAAAATCCTCTAACAAAAACCAAAATCTCTCAAGATATTATAGCTCTATAACTAATCTCAAGTTTCACCGCAAGCCAAAATATCATCTTTCAAAATCCTCATATAAAAATAGAGCTATTACCTAGCGGCCAAAATCCCTTAAGCTATTACTCTATAATGAATCTAAAACACGACATCCTTGCCTACCAAGGCAAGGCCAACAATAAACAAAATGTGCCCACCCATTACACCTATTAATCTTTGGATCATAACATTGAATTTTTTTAATAAATAGTGGATGGATATGTGGGAATTTTGTCTTGAAATTGTGAAAGAGATACATTGATACGTGATTTCTTTGAGATGTGGAATTGCATTTTTGGATTGGATTGGATTGGATTGAATTGTATTTCCAACCATGCTCACTTCCTCAACTCTAGGGCCGTGTAAATTGAAAGAAAACATCTATTGACAGGTAGTACAATTTCTCAGTGCAAGCAGCACAATTTCTCAATTCCAATGAGGAAATGGGTGGGTGCACAACTTTGCTCAAAAGAGTTTCAATTGTCAGTGCTAGAACTTTATATTCAGAGATGTCTTTTTGGCTATGTTTTTTGAGCATGGCTTCTAAAATAAAGGAGAGGGGAATCATATCAATGGCCTGCTTCATTGAGTTGAGGTCCATCTTTGGAATTGAAGACTCCTCAGCAAACATGAAAACAAACATACTTTTTATTTGTGGAAAATTGAAAGCTGGAATTATGAGCAGGATGATACCAGAAAACACAAGTTTTCAATGTTGTTCCATCAGATGCTATCTCCCTTCTTTCCAATTTTATTGTTTGCTGCACAACATCATCATATCGCTTGGTTTTTCTGTGTGCAGAATGTTTGATAGCTTGAAGTGCACCTCCTTGTCATGCCTTGGCCACCCAGTTTCCAGAATTTTCTTCCACCTCAAAAATTTCTTCTAGACTTTTGCATAGATGTCCTTTGCTTGCAGTGGCAGGTCTACTTACCCATGTTTTGAAATTGGGAGTTGTATACTATACTCTAATTGGGGCTGCTAGAGTCTGGATTTCAGACTCCATTTCTCTTAATAATTCATTACTTTGGCAAAAAAAACTATTGAATTATTAGTTTGCAGGTATAGTGGTGTTATGGTGGGATTGAAGTACATGACCTACCCTGACTATTGAATCCTTGTGTTTCATGTTGAGAGATATTTCAGCAAATTAATTTGCGGTTTGGTTCAATCTTATTGTTCAATCTACCAGAGACTATGAGCACTAAGTCTTCAGTTGTGGCACATTTTCAGGATAACATTTGCCTCTTAAGAGAGTGAGTAAAAAAGCTGATAAACACACAAAAAGGCAAAGGAGAATGCTACTCGCCTCAAAAATTCTCTCATCAGACCAAGCAAGGCGGACATATGAAGCTTGTCGAAGGTGGCGTTGCAATGCAAATAAGCCTGCATGGTGGAGCCTGAGGATGAGGTCACTTGCATCTCTCAACCTTTGCAGAACAGAGATGGAGAAGAAAGTGAAGAGGAAAAACAACAACAACCAACACACAAAAGTGGATAGAATGAAGAGAAGGTAAATGAGTTTGCATAACAACAACTCCCCTCCCATATTTGTGTTGGGTACACAAAATTCCTCATCTCTTTCTTTCCTCTCAACAAGAGGGCTGATTGATGATCATCATCACCCACCCATTTCACCGAATCTTTTGTTCCTGGATTCAACAAACCCGAGAATTTGTAATTTTCCACATCCAGCAAACATGAATTCCAGGAGAAGATGTTGATGGGCAATGGGAGGAACAATGAGGGACAAATCTTTTGGCCATTGAAAAGCAGAGGTGTGTGTGTGCCTGTTGGGTTTTTCAAACATTGGGAATCCTTATAATCAAACTATTGGCGTGTCTGTTTGAGCTCTTTGTACCTACCTACCTACCTACCTACCTACCAACCACCCTTTTGTGTACCTACCTACCTTTACAAACCTATTGGAAATAACTATGGTGGACAATAGCAGGTAGGTGTGTACTGAACAGGTAGGTACTGTACTTGCATTGTATCATAAAAAAATAATTAAAAAAAAGACAACTTAAAAAATTGGAAAAATATGAGGATAATAAGGTGAAATGTTGAAAAATAATATTAAGAAAAAACACAAAATAGTTCAAAATTTCAAGAAAACAAACATCATTGTATAATGTATTTTAACAATGTCCAAGTTTCACACCTGATGTTACCGGTGTTTTATTTATTTATATTTCAGGGAAATGACTTATGGAGCTGAAGTGGCTATTGCCCACAAGAAGATGTAAAAAAAATACGACATCATCCATCCTTAGGAAGGTTTAACTAAATCTGACTACAAGCAAGATATGAAATATAAACATTTAATCATCCTTCTAAAATTCTGGCTGCACACTTGAAACCAAACATAGAAATCCAGCAACTTTATAAAAACAAAGATTTTTTTTTGTAAATTCCAAAAAAAAGAGATCAAATTTCAATATATTATATATATTTCAATATTTTTGGTGGGACAAACCTTAATTTCCAAAAATAGTTAATTACTCGTTTCAACACGAACCACCCTGCTATGTGGGTATGTTCCTCACTTTGGTGGGTAAGAGTATGAACCATCAGCTCAGGTTTTGGTTAGGAAGAGTTGAACCTAAACCTGGTCTGACTTTCAGAATTGGAACCGGAGGTTGTTCATAAGGATAAAGAACTGCACAACACTCTACAATACCCAACTTTCCCTCTGTTGTCCTTCCTTCTTATGGTATAGAAGCTAATAGACTTATCCGTAAAGTCACCCTGTCTGCACCCTGTTTTTGGGCCTCCTGCCACCCCCATCCCCTCTTTCAGTGGAATATGCAAAGTCAGGAAATTTTATTATATTTCAGCATTTAATATGCACAAGGTTCGAGACTAATTATAGTAGTTGTACAGGTAGGAGCAGTGAAAATATATGTAACAGCAGTGGAGGCGCTCAGGAAAAAGGAAACACAGGGTGAAACTCAATTTACCACCAAAATTTGGTGGAAAAACTAGTTTGGGTCCCAGTTATTTCGTCGTCCAAAATTTTTCATTCCCAGTTACATGTTTGATCCCCTATTATGCCGAAACCGGCAGTCCTCGTCCCATAATCGCAAGACTTTACAGATAACTCTATTGTATGTAATCTCTTGTTGCTGTTTAGCCTCTGTTATTTAGGGCAATTCTAAAGGGGGTCATTTTGGCTCATTGTGAGTGCTTGCATATGGCTCTGCATTATGCTATGTAAATAAGCTCTTGTTTCGGGCCAAAATGCCCTGTAAGGCCCCTTGTTTGGGGGGAAGGGCCCCTGGTTTGGGGGTTCTTTAAGGCCCCCCTCCTTTAGGGGCATTATACTTCTAAGGCCTCTTGAAACCTGGGTTTTACTTTTTTTAACCAGTTTCAAAGGCTTTTATGTAGGGTAAGGATCGCGATGTCAGATATTATTATGGTTGTAAGCTCCCTGTATGTAGAAAAGATACTGAAATTTACACCCAAATTTATTCAACAAATTGGTAACTTACACATTGAGACAACCCTCGAGGTCGGTACATTATATTATGTGGGTCATCTTTATGCAATTGAGATCCAAGCAGTGGTCTTCTTGAAGGGGATTGTTCGTAGCAAAAGTGGCAATCATCCGTAGGAACATGTAGAAAAAGTGACAATCATCCCCAGGAAGATTTAGCCAAATCTGACTATAAACCATAAATAAAATTAAAATTTTTTTAATCATCCTTCTATATTTTTGGCTACACAATGAAACCAAAGTATACGAATCTGGCAATTTTTATATTTAATTTTTCTCACTCCTGGTGAATGAAAGCCTCCAAAATTACTTCTTTTTCGAACTGTAATTCTTAATTTCGCCTCCTGGCGAAAGTTTTGCCAGTAAAAAAAATCACTAATCCAGAGATTAATAAAATTCTTTATATGTGTATGTATATATTGATAGCTCTGGTGCAATATCCATAGGTTTTATTGAGGGTAAAGAGACCTCACATTTTAAAAAATTTCCCATGAGGGATTTTCTTTTCTTCTGAAATCATCATTTTTAGACAATAGGTTCTGCTAGGTTGCCAAAATATAGTAGTATTCTTAAATTTTTTACTTTCCTTTTTCATCCTTAGTCAATTTTGGCTAATTCCTTTCATGGATTATCAGCAATGCAACTACCCGCATCTTTCTCATGCCAAAATGCAAAAATTGAAGAAAGAATATCACTTTCTCCTTCAAAAAAATCTCCAAATTTTGAAAAGCATCATTGAATTTTTTTTGCCACATTTGAAGTTTGATTTTAGTTTGGTAGCGTTTTTTAAACTAGATTTTTGTACTACTTAGACCAAAACTTGTTTAAATAGTAAAATCACTAATTAAAACTAAAATCACAATCCAAATTTGGTGAAAAAATTCAATTTTTTTCCTTTGAGATCTTGCAAAAAAATTTCAGAAAAATGGGAATATTGTTGACCAAGTTTATGTCATTCTTGAATCAAAACATTGCATTGATTTGAATTTTAACTAAGGATGTTTGAATTTGGGATTGTTAGGTTGGGATGCACAATTAGAACCTTGGCCTAAAAAAAATCATAATAGCTTAAGGGTCCAAGAAATTTTAGAAACGTTAGATGGGTGAAGTTTTCACTAATTTAAAAATAAACCAAAGTTGAAGCATTAAATATATTCTATTGATTGGAACACAAATAATAATTTGAAGGTGGGAAAAACGTTTACCCATTTCAAAAAAAGGGTGATTAAAAGGGGTCAACTAAAATGTCCACCCCAAGTCATATGTGGAGGTGATATTAAAAAAAAATTTAGATGCCCCTCTCACTAAATATTGAACAAATTGATGTTTAGAATGAATTTACGATGTCTAATTAATTTCATAAACATAACATTGATAAAAATAATGTAAGCTTGCCAACTTTGATAAAATGTTTTGATGGATATTTCATTTTCAATCTTGATTTTAATAAATTTTAAATTTTGATTAAAAGGTGTCCATTAAAATATTACAAAAAAGGTTTAAATTGAAATTTAATGGTTTTATATTTTATTTAAATAATAAAATCTGATTAATTAATTTTTATTTTAATTAAAAATAAATAAATATTAAATTAAAATATCAAATAAAATTGGTTAAAATAATTAATAATTTAATTTTTAATTATAATGGAATTTCATATTGGATTATCTGTAATTTTCATTTAAAACCAAAAGTTATCATCATGTTAAATTCAATGTTACCACTTGTTGGAATTCAAAACATCTGAGTTAATTTGTAATCATGATATGTAGGTCTAAAAATTTAATTATAATTTAAAATTCATCTCTCAAAATAAAAATAATGCATTTTTCAATTGACTATTAAACTTAAAAATATAGTTGTTGAATAAAATGTGAAATACAAATCCATTTGAATGTGACTCATGCATTTTTAAATAACAACATGCATATTGAAGGAATCTCAAAGTTTTCAAAATTTTGGTGCAATATATGATGATAGTAGGTTGAAAGATGTTATTTATGGTTAACATGCAATTGATTAAACCAAAATATTAAATCCTAGAATTTGAAATCAGTAGCTAAAATTTGAACATGTTTCAACTACACAAAAATTTATAATTTTCTATAATTAAGAAAAGAAAATTTGATCAAATTTATGATTTTTAGATTTTTGCCCATCATAATTTGCACAATTTGCAAATATTAATGTACTACCCACAAATTAGATCACTTTTTTTCTTTTTCCTTTTTTTGTTTTTATCTTTCATTCTTGTAAAGCTTCCATTTGAAAAGTTATTCATCTTCCTATGCATTTAATTCAATTAATGACACACATTGAGAGAAAGTTGTAATCCTTATAGCATATCCATGGGATGTAGAAAACACACATGACTTAATAAATTCATAATATTTTTTAGGATTGCTTAAATACTTTTGATCAATGTATTTCAAAGGCAACACATGTTATAGAGGTGTAAATGAGTTGATATCATATGACTTGTGCTATACAATAATGATATGATCCACAAAATTTAATGAAATGATCAAAATGCATATGAAAATAATTTTAAACCAAAAAATACATAGGAAAAACATTGAGGAGAATAATATATCTTTCCTTTTTTGGCCCATTAATGTTTTTAATCATTCCTTTTCACATAATGCACATATAACGAGGTGAACATCATTTGTTATGTAACACCTTAAATGAGTGCAAATCATAATGAATGAGAAAAAAAATGTGCATGTTCAAACATAAAGAATTCATGACAAAAATTGTTCCACCAAAAATCACAATATATGTGATAAGAACACAATTTTGTAATTTTAATATTTGTAATTCTATGATCAACCTTCATTTTTGTTTTGTGTTTGAAACACATTTCATTGGATCATTACCAAACTCATAATGCATTTTCCCATTTGTTCCTTCTTTCCTTTTGTACATATAATTGGACCACATAATATTTACATAATTATAACAAATTACACAAATGTATAAAATTTACAATTTATGACACAAAGATAGAAGTAAAGAGGAGATTGAGTACAATGCACAATATTGAAATGACTGAATCATGGTTATTTTCACATGCTAAATACAAAATGCATTTTTTCATTTTCATTTTTTGTATTGACATATGTTCCTTTGTTAACAATCTCTTAAACAATGTTAACATTGGCACATGAAGCCTGATTAGCTAACACATGTTCATATGTCAAAGACATGACATGTCAAAATAACCTTGATATAAATGAATTTTGGCCAAAAGATAATAATGATATGACACAATGTGTAGCATGCAATTTTTTTCCTTATTTGCTTCAAGACTAAAATCGTTGAAAAAACAAAAAAAAGACAAATATCATTGTGGAGCAAAAATTTATTTTAATGTTCTTGAAGTGTGAGACACTAATTCATTTCTATATAAAATTAAGGTGTTAACAACGTTGTAATGCAACTTGAATTTAGTTTGAATTTAATTTAAATTTCCTTGAATGACATTTGAATTAACTAAATTCAATTCTAATTCAATTCAAAAATTGGATTAAGATTCAATTGAATTAAATTCAAATTAAATTGAAAACAAATGGTATTCAAATTGGTGGAAAAAGTATTCAAATTTTTTTTGTGAATATGACATTGAAAATGTTTTTTTTAAGAAAAGACAGAAATCCATGATTCTTCACTTGGGAATGATCTAAACAGATTCTAGTTCAATCTTCAACGACTTATGGAACCTAAAATGGTCCTATCTAATAGCTCTAATGAATATTTGTTATTGGAATTTAATAAATTATTTAAAATGTAATGCTTTTATTGTAATAAATTTATATTTGATATGATGTTTTAAATTGGTTTTGGTCTAATCTTGAACTAATTTTCAGACTCAATTTTATCTACAATAGATTAACATTTTCACTTCATCTATTTGATTTGTGTACACCGTGTCCATCCTAATTGGGTCTTGGTTCAAATATAGAAACTTGACTAGATTTTAAGTGAAAATTTTAATAAAGCTAAGTCTTAAAGCAAGGTTAATTCCCTATTCACTTCTTTCATATAATTTCAATGTAGCCCTCTCCACATATGTCGGTTTTAATTTTCAGCACCTTTGTGTCATATTTTCACAGAAAATCATTTCAATACTTTGACGGATTATGTAATGATAAAATTGACCCTTGGGTAAGGTTTATAGAGAACAGTCCATAATGTGTACGGGGACTTCCATTGTGTAGTAGGGTCGTAATGATACAAAGATCACCGGTGCTCAGTATGTTACCTTGAAAATGTAAATTGGATGAAGAAAATTCAAAGCATGCCAGTTGGCTCAGGAAAATGGTTTTGACCCAGTGTGTGCACAGTTCGCTGAGGCCTGTAAGGGCACAGCAAACTGTAACAACAACACGTGCCAGAGAAGAGTGTAATAAATATGATCAGATCGCTGCTTGCTTGTTTTCTGATTGATTGGTCCAGGTAGTTTGCTACTGCTATTACTGGTCTCCCACCTATTTGCAATACCAATTTTAGATTTGTGGGTGGGTTGTAAAAAGTTACAGAAGTTATTCAACATATGAAGGTCTAGGGTTGGAGGTCTAGGGTTTAGGGGTCTTCGGGTTCAGGGTTAGGGTTTCGATGGTCTGAAATCCAGAAGAAGACGATGCTCATGAATCACCTTCGTTTTTTGGAGCCTAATTACTTTCATTTCTGAGCTTTGAATCCGAAGATATCCATCCAAGTCGGCCATTGATCATCAGTCGCAGTATGAATGCTCGTAGCAGTCGCCGCATCCGAATGCGGTTGTATAAAAACTTGTTCTTGATGTTGCTGTTGGTGGTGGTGCTGTGACCCGAGTGGGTGTTGTTGCTTGCAGTGTTGATTCTCCATCGGTGTCCTTAAGGGCTTCGACTCCTCCTCCTCCTCCCGATCCTCCTGGTGTAGGTAATGAGAAAAGCTTGGACTTGGTGACTGCAAGCCGCCGCTGCCGCTGTTGGAAATTGTAGCAGGCTGATCTGGGAGGATGCAGTTGTCATGGGTACTGTTGTTGTTAGCAGCAGCTTTCTTCCCTCCAGCTGCAAGCTTGGCGGAAGCTGTTGTAGCAGCTTTTCCTCCAGATGCTTTTGCCGCAAGCTTGCCGAAAGCTGTTGCCGCTGCTTTTCTTCCAGCTGCTGCTGCTGCAGGTTTGTCGGAACCTGTTGCAGAAGCTTTTCCTCCAGCAGCTGCTGCTGCAAGCTTGGCAGAAGCTGCATTGAGTTGCAGGTGCAGCTGTTCAATGTAAGAACTGCATTTCTTAAGAGGTTGTGGATGAGGCGGCTCATGCGGACGAGGTGGTTGAGGACGAAGCTGCGGATGAACTGGTAGAGGACGTGATTGAAGAAGGTGACCACAAGCTGGTGCACTAGGCAGCTTGGTCCTCCAGCAGCGAGGACCTGCAAGGCGTGAATACGGTAGAGTTTCGTCAACGGGTTCCCATTTCACTTCCGTCGTTATCTTCTTCTTGTCCATGGCAATCATCTGCTGCTGCTGGAAGTTGCTGGTGTTGCCACACTTTCTTCCCTGGCTGCTGGCAAGCTCGACCTGGAACTTGGAGCTCATGACGCTCTGAGTCGGAGAGAAGTTCTCGCCGGGCCCACCACGAGTACTGAAGAAAAAAGGCGGCTTCTTTTTCGTGCAGCTTCCTCTCATCTTCATGTGTTGTTGTTCCCTCTGCACCACCACCACGTGGGCTGCTGCTGCAGTTTTTTGCTCTTTCTGCTGCTGCTGCTGCATGTTGTTTGAGTTCTTCTTAGCTTCTTCTGCAAGCTTGATGCAGTTCACCTTCGACTCCGGCTCTAGTCGACGCTTCGACCTCAAAGCGCTGTTCAGGTCTGCAGCATCGTGGCGCTGCACCTGTAGAGCACCAACGCCTGCAAGAACTCCCTCAGTTTTCGGAGGGCAGGAGCTGTCCCAGCTCTTGTCATGGCCTCCTCGACTTGGAGCAGCTTCGAGTACGCATTGCAGCTTCGTCGACGACTCGATCAGTCGACGCTTCAGCAGCGACCTCGAAGCTGCAACGTCCAAGACTGCTGCTGCATTATCCTCAAGACGAACTCCCTTGATTTCCAGAGATTCGGGTACCATCTTCAATGGGGTCTGCGTTTTCCCGAGGTCTTGACTTGCAGCAGCTTCAGCGCCTTGCAGCTTCATCGAGGACTCGATTCGACGGCGCTTTCGTAGGATCGAGCTTAAGTCGATGTTCAAGCCTGCAGCATCGCGAGCAGGAGCCTGTTGCAGCAGCGCATCACCTGCGCCATGAGGACGACGTCGAGCTCTCTCGATTTCCTGAGAGGATTCGCGAAGCATCTTCTCCTTCCAGTTCACCACGAACAGCTTCTCATGCTTGGCGAGGTCGCGAGTGCCTTCCTCACGTCGGAAGTTCCAACCGCTGATCGCCATAAGCGAGCTCGTTTTCTTGTTCCCAGCTCCGTCTAGCACTGCGACAGAGAAGCGCGAGAAGGCAATGAGAGTGAAGACGAGCTCATCACCCACGTCGAGTCCGTGGTCGAGTGCGAAGGCTTTCCATCCTCTCGCGAATCGAACTGTGGGTCGTCCGCTCTTGCTGCCACAGCTGACACACAGATTCACTGGCCATACTTGTCCACTGGGTCCTCGTAGCAACACGAACTTCTGAAACCTGTTGCCATGGCTCCTGAAGAAGAAAGCTGGCAGATGCTGCAAACACAACGCAGCACAAAAACACCTACAGCTATGAAATCTCCACAGTTCCTGCTTGCTGCTGCTAGTAAGGACATTTTTCCATGAAACTGCGCTGAACGTAGATTTTGCGATCAAAGCAGCTTTCCATTATGTTTTTTCAAGTACCTGTGCTCACAGTCATCTCACAGCTCTACCGGTCAAGCATTGACCAATGCAAGGAGCTGTTAGAGCTCTGCGTCAAACTGTGACTCATCACACAATGATGTGATCTGTCCGTTTTTTTGTGATGAGAACGTGTGTTCTAGGGTTCTTAACATGATCAATAACATATTTTCACAACAATTGCCGCTATCCAATGGAAAGTTGCTGTCCTTACAGCACAAAATAATGCCTATGTCAGTGGCTTTTTCCATTAGGATGCTGTGATCAGAGCACACTGTGTGTAACTGTGATCACAACAGCCTAATGGAAGGAGATCCTCAGTCTCATGAGATTGTGATCACAACAGCCTAATGGAAGGAGACCCTCAAGTCTCATGAGATTGTGATCACAACAGCCTAATGGAAGGAGACCCTCAAGTCTCATGAGATTGTGATCACAACAG
>Ga0116231_10013479_pt1 | contig 11465 bp, 7 predicted proteins | sample S1TSphgellanicum_2_FD_89695 | JGI IMG/M metagenome (GOLD analysis project Ga0116231, IMG submission 89695) | Host-associated microbial communities from peat moss isolated from Minnesota, USA - S1T2_Fd - Sphagnum magellanicum MG | ecosystem: Host-associated > Plants > Peat moss > Unclassified...
GGCTCCACCGGTATCAGGCAAGATGTTCAAGGGCTTGTTGATCTGCTATGCAGTAGTCATATCAACATTCTTTTCTGTAGCGGGTGCTGGATATTGGGCTTTTGGCAATGCATCAGCAGGCAATATCTTTAACAATTTTGCCCCAAGTGGTGGGGTTGCACTCATTCCAAACTGGCTGCTATTTCTGGCCAATATGTTTGTCATTGCTGAGCTCTTTGCTGTGGCTCTGGTGAGTATTCAACCCTCCCCATTATCAGTGGAACTCTTTAAGCCTTTCAACCCTAAAGTTGTTGCAGCTGATATTGCATGGTCTGTTGTATTGGGTATGCCTGTTTGAAAGGGTTCAACCATGACATACAATTAACAATAAATTTTTGCAGCAGTTTTAAGCAGGACATATGGGTTTTGTACTCATTGGGATGCCTGGGAAATAAAATAAAATAAAATCTGAAGTAGTAATGGTCATCTGTAGGTGTACTCACAACCAACATTCGAGATCTTTGAAGGTCGTTCCTCAAGTGTCAAAAGTGGCAAGTTCTCTATGCGTAATGTGCTACCGCGGTTCGTAATTCGGTCACTTTATGTGTCCTTTACTACTCTTATTGCTGCTGCATTTCCCTTCTTTGGTGACATCAATGCTATTATCGGTGCCTTTACATGCACCCCTTTGGATTTTGTCTTACCGTTTCTCCTTTACAATGTCACCTTCAAACCCTCCATCTGGACAGTCAAATTCTGGCTGAATTATGTGATTATGGTTGTGTTCACTATTGTTGGCCTTATGGGATGCATTTCAGCTGTCCGCCAGATTGTGTTGGATGTGAGTTCATACAAACTATTTGCTAATGTATAGTAAATATAATTATCAAATTGGTCCTCACTGAACTATACATTTCTATTTGATACGCAAACAGATTCACATTGAAGGCATACACGCATCACAGGTAGATGCCCAGCACACCTCATGATCAATGGGTTCAGTCATGAATGATTGATTGTTTCTAAAACAATTGGGAAAGTGTTACTCTGACTGAGCTATCAGGGAAATAAAACTGCCACTTTGAAGCTCTGTGCACACACAACTTTGTAGCTTTGCAGCATGTTGCAATGATTCATAATTTGAATCCAATTCAGAATGCAGGAATAATACTAGTCATTTGTCGACATAGGAGAGTCCTATTGGGTTGTGATGATTAGGGTTGAGTGTAAATCAAGAACTTCTATCAATTAGAGAATGAACTCCTGCAAGCAATTATCAGAATGAAGAGCACTGTGTTTCATTTGGAACTGTATGTTTTTTTGTTTGTAACCAGACTTGTTATGAAAGCCTGTGTCAAATGTAAAATTTGTACATGGCAGTCAGAGGTCCTATTCAATACTTGAAAACTAATGTCTGTCTATTTTGGCAACATGAGGGGTGAGGATAGAAATCTGGAACATGATGTACAGTTCAGCACAAAAGCTGCTACTGAGATCTGAATTTTCCCAAACTTGTGCATCAGATAGTTGAATGGAAGATTTTGATTCATGGGTTCTAGACTGACAACTTTCTCCAGCAACTACAAACAGGTCTACCTGGAAATTTTAAGTTTTCTGTCATACCACTGGAAGTTTGAGCACTTCAAATGTCTGAATGTGTTCTTATGCAATGTGCACACCATAACTCTTCTTCTGAATTGAGTCTCTCTGTTTGCTCATGAAGCTTCTCCAGGCAGTTATCTGTTGGTAACACAACCCCAAAGAACCGAGTGTGGCATTTGTAAATATTGTGTTGCCATAGTAGTAGGAGTCCTGCATATCAACAAACTCCATTCAGTTGCCAATTCAAATCCAAGAGTTGAGATCAGTCTTGGTCTGGTTTATTGCCAGTTAATTATTGGTTCCAATTTGGGTTACTTGGAACCAGATCAAAATCATAGCCAAGGTTACAACAGAAAACATTATGTGTTAGGTGCACTTCAATGATGACATTTTTGTAACCAAGGCTAGGTGCATTTAAAAAGTAATGTTTACCATAGCCAAGGTCATTGTGTTCCAATGGGAACATGATGGGCTAGGTGCATTTTGACAACAACATTTACCATAACCATGGCTAGGTGCATTCCAAAAGCAAGATCTACCATAACTAGGGCTAGGTCCATTCCAATAGGAATGTCTATTATAATTGAGGTTTTGATTAGATCATTATTGATAAGGTGCATTTCAATGGGGATGTTTGCCATAGTTAACATGACAACACATTGTGTCCTATTCAATTGAAGATAAAAACATCTCTAACTACTTAGTCACATAAATTATTAAATGATGGCAAAGGGCATCAACATGTCACGTGGCATCAACATTTTGCAATTGTAGTCAATATGACAACTTGTTAATTTTTGGGGTAAAATATTTCATTATTATTCAAAAATTTATATATATATATTTGTGATGCAAAAGTAGTTAGTTGAAAATACCATTAGCCTTTCCAAGTAACAACAATTCAATCTCCCATGATAATAATATGGCACATGTGGCAATAATGTGTTATAACTAAAATCAACATCATGATTCATGGGTGTAACAAAACACAATATGTATGCAACTATTAGATGAACATTACAACTCTAGGTCCCTAGTTATCAAATAATAGACTGACACATTACATCACAAGAAATTTTTTAAAACTCAAAGACGTGTTGGTGGGCTTAATATAATTAGGGCAATTGGCAACAAAAAAAATCCCCATTATGCAATTAACATTGATTCTTTGCGTCTTCAAATGAAAAAATATCAAATAAAACCTTGACATGTGGGTGCAACAAAACACAATACATGTGATTATTAAATGAACATTACAATTGTAGGTCATTAATTATTTAATGGTAGATTCACACATGGTATCATAGATATTGCAAATTGGAAACATATCCTAAGCAGTTTTTAGGTAGGCATTCAAGTAACTTAAACAATCCTTAAGTAGCTTAGCTTAAGCAACCTTTAGGTAAACCCATAAGTAGGCCTTTACATATCTTAAGTAGTTTGGTCAGCCTTATAAATAAACCCCTATGTAGTTTAAATAGCCTAGGTAACTTGTAAATAGGTATTTAATAGCTTGGGTAGCCTAAAGTAATTTGAATAGGTCACTTAAGTAGGTTAAATTACTTTTATTAAAATGTGATTAAAATTTATGTTACATAATAAAAAGTTGGTGCAATGGTCAAGACTTTGCCCTTCAATGTGAAGGTGAGATGTTTTTAAATCTATATTATTATAACTTATTTACCCTAATCTAGGTTAGGTAGTTTATAATCGATGTGCCCCTAAACATTTTTAAAAGCCCAAATGTGAGTCCTAAAGTAAAACAACAAAAAAAGAAAAAAATCGAAGCACAATCCCTAAGTTGTAGCACTTTGTGCAATGACTTTCTGTGTGGGCTACATCCAAATGGCACTTTTTCCCAAAACTCCCAAGTGGGAGTCCTGAGATTTAGACTTTTGTTGTTGTAAAACTTTGGATGGTCATATCTTTCTCAATTTAAACCTTTTTGGAACATGCAAAGGCAATATCTTATAGCCTTCAAAAAGATCTTTCCGATGGTGTATTGCATGCTCCAATTAAAAATCATTTGACCCCTGCTTTAAGGGGATTTGTGTCCCAATTTGACCCTCGGCCTTTCTTTTGATCATAACTCATGCATATTTCGTCTAAATGAATAATGTGAAAACACTTTGGGCATCTACACTTTAATAACTTTCCAATGGTATCCTGGGGGCCCAATTTGGTTCTTGTTTTCCTTTTCAACCAAGGGTCTAAACATTTAGGATTCTTGCATGAGTGCAACTCCTAAAATGGGAGTGCACTTGAGAATCATTGGGCCATCTTTTGCACTTTCCCCCAGTTGTGGGAATGTGTTTCACACATGAACAAACTTTCTTGACCTCATGGGCCTTTGCATTCCACATTTAGTTGCGAATTCAATATTAAGGTTGCGTTAATAGGGTTAATTTTGGTGAAAGTGTGTAAGTTATGCCACCTAGGCTCTTATTTAGCCCATGTTTTAACTTATGTTATTTAATTTAAATTGCCTAACCTACCTAGCCCATATACATGCCATGTTTTGGTATAATAAATTGACCTAAATATTTGCATGTTTATTAACCTTTAACATCCAATAGAAAGTTGATAAATGGATTTCACACTCAATTCAATTTTGGTCATATGTGACTCATAGTCCCAAGGGGGACACTAGTTTAAAAAAAAGTAAAAAATACATGAGTAAAAATATAGGGTGCAACATATTTGTTGTTGGGTAAAAATTATAAGTTAATTAGTTTTAAAATATGGTACATAATATTCAAACAATCAATTTAATTATAATATAAGGTATGTAATAATTTAAAATAATGGATTATAATTAATATATGGTGGTTTTAATATGTATATATATTAAAATATTGGATAATAATAGGGCGATTAGAAATAGGTTGGACAATTATTTAATACCCCCCCTAAAAATGGTCATTTGACGCACTTAGATCCCAAACTTTACACTAAATGTTCCCCCCCTTGGGCTTGTAATTGAACAAATGTGAATATTTGTTTTTGACACACATCACTTTTATAAGAAGGCATCTTTTATAATGCAAAGTTGAATAAAATGATTAGGTTGACATGGCATCCATACGATCTTACACTTTACACATCACAACCATGAAATCTATGACATGAAATTTCAATATTATCACAAAATAAGAAAATTTTAATTAATAATATGACTAACCTTTGCAACTAGATGCCATGTCATTGTTTCTTAAAATTAAGTGAGTGAAACATATAATTTAACAATTCATAAATTGTAATTCACATATGTCTTTTGCAATTAATACTTAATTACAAATGAAAATCACAAAACCCAAGATGCATTGTAATGCAAGGTCAATTGAATTTTGAAAGGAACATTTACCTTAATTGAGGCCATGTGCATTCTAGTGGGAATGTGTATCGTAATTAGGGTTTTGATGGAACATTGTGGGCCAAATGTGTTTCGACAAAATCATGTACCATAACTAAGTTATGATGGGAACATTATGGGCCAAGTGCATTTTCACATAAATGTCTACCATAACCAAAATTAAACATGTTTACCATAGCCAAGGTCTTGTGCGTTGTGATGAAAATGTCTATGGTAAATAAGGTTTTAAGAGGAATAATTTGAACTAGGTGTGCTCCAAAAGGAATATCACACCAATAAAGGTGGTTCATGTTATCATGTTACACCTTTATAATTAATTGAAAGCTTGGGGTCAAATTGATAGTTCAACTCTCGACCATCAAAATGCCCAATGAAAGGGTCAAATCACTTCTAATTAAAACATATGATACACCATTGAAATTTTTCTTTAAGGACTACAATTTTGCCTATGACAAATTATGACTCAAAGCCCATATAGAGAAGTTATGAACCCACAAAGTTGTAGGACCCATAACTTGGCTATATGTCACTTTTATATAGTCTATGTCATCATTTATAGAATATAATATAAAGGCGGAAAGTTCCAACTTTTCTCAAATTTGAATTGTGATGAGTTATGTGAATGGATGTCTCCTATGAGTTCATTGATGCACAATTTTAGTTTCAATTTGCACTAATCACCCTCTTGCTTGACAATTTGCATAGATTAACTTCACATTGATCTTATTTTAACAAACTTGTTTTAATTCCATTTTGAAGTTCTCATGCCTTTTTTGTTTGTGGGAGTGAAAGAACTTGCCTTTGGCTTGCATTTTGTTGCAACAATAAAAAATTGACAAGGTTCTTTACCCCCAATATCATTTGACAAATGTAAGGTATGTCAATATTGACAAGCATAAGCGTTTTTTAATGCTTAATGGGTGTGTCACAAGTGTAACTTGATAGCTCACTTAACAAGGTATGGGATATCAACAACTTATCAAGTTTCTTTTAATATAGACATTGTACTTCATGCACTTAACTTTTGGAATTATCAAATACTTTAGTTAAATTTAACTAAAGTTTGTAGCAACTTGTGTGGTCCTAAGGTTGGGTAGAAAATTTGTTGTAAATTCATGTTTTTTTTATCTTCATTCTCATAGTTCTCATGTTACTTATTAGGAAGGTGAAGAAAGGTGATGAAAATGAAGAAATATATTTGGAATATAAGAAGATGATAGGTAAAATCGACCATCAAGGTGCAAGAGGAGTAGGAGAACTAAGTTTGACACATAGTTGTTCTCACTAATGTTGTTTTGCCTAGGCATAAACTTGTAAAACTTAGTTAAATATCCTCCAACCAAGATCATACTCATCATTCATGTGAAGTTTTCATGTTTTACATGATTGTTGGAGAAAATCCAAACAAGTGAAAGAAGTTCAACATAGCACCAACTCAATGCTCCTAAAAGATAAGGTTCCCAATTGGAAAAACAACTCTTCAAAGTTTTCCAAAAAGATCTGATTTAGTAATAAACTCCTCTTATTATGCTTGTAATTTGATGATTTTTACTGAAGAAACAATCTGATTACATTGCTTAAGATTGAGCCTTTGAGTCAAAGTAGCTTGCACCATACATGTAAGGACCTTTCATATACATTTGTCTCCACATACATGTGGGATGGTTAATACATAGCTAATCACCATGGTTAGGCTACGGGACAGAAATACAATGAAAAAGTGTTTCCTGTCAACATACCATCCATCCTTCATGGTGCGCCAGTAGGTGCTGGTTCACTCTAGCTCCTTGGTTCACTCTAGCTCCAATGACAGTTCCAACACTGTCTGGTGATAATAATGCAGTCAGGTTTTTAAGAGTTCGCAACTTAGGAATTGAAATGTGATCATGCCTCAATTTGTTGAGAAATAAAACACCAATACCTTCTGCAGGAAAAAATGCCACATGGGCACTCCATGAACTACATAAACTCATTTCAAATCCATTAGAATCTGAGTTCATTATAAAAAAACCAGCATAAACCTTTGCACCCACACCAGAATCTTCACATCCAAACAGCTCATCAATAAGATTAGCAAGTTATGAACAAATATTGCACAATACTTACTGCAATCTTCCCTGAAGATCACGACAGCCAACAACAAGAGTCCATCATTGATCACAAAGAACCACATATGGGCATGTTCCAGAAGAATCCCTACTACAGAGTTCACGAGAAGTGAGATCCCTGAACAATTCGGATCCAGAAAGAGAATCAGCAACCAGTTTTTTGTAGAACTCAATCAAAGAGATTATTTTACTTGTGCAGTTTACACATGCATTTCAAACAGCTTAATCTTAGATTTGTGAACAAGCAAGAAGATTAAGCCAAAAATTCAGAACAAAACTATTAAGATATACATATAGCTTTGACAAATCCGAAGTTTGGGCTGTGCTCATATCATGAACCCCAAAGGAAGGGTATGCACTCTACTACTCACATGGTAAAATGTACTCCCAAGCTTGAGCCCATCTCTCAGTTCACATGTTAAGAACATTCGTGATACCAGCTCTGCCTTAAAAGGAGCCATGAAGATTTGGTGGTTTTCTATATAGTGATTCTCTTTCTCCAATAAAGCTGTATATAATGAGGTAAGAGGGTAATACCCCTAAGCTGAAGACGAAGAGCCCCTTTCTGTGTCACATGCAGAATATTGTGCTTGTGGTAACACTGAGGACAATTTTAATCAGCACCTCAGAAACTAGTACATCAGCCATGGGGGTCATACATACTATACAAAAGAAAAAACCTCTACAGAGGAAGAGGTGGTGGGAGAATTCCTGGTATTGGAGGATCAACAACCCCAGGGTTGGTGTTGGACCCAGGATCTACATAGTCTGCAAAGGAGTTGTAGAGAATTCTTTCCATGAACTCTTCAGTTCCATGAATTCTTGGCATTGGACCATGAGGCAACAAGGCTGCATGCTGCTGCTGCTGCTGCTGCTGCTGTGGGTTGATCACAGTTGCAGGCAATCTCTTACTGTCATACATCTGCTTGCAAAATAAAAGTCCACACATGAAAAGTGTTAGTAAGGCAGACTATTGCACCTTGTGATTGCAACTTGGAATTGCAACTATTCCTATGTCAATTGGCAAAACAAACCAGAGGTTATCTAATTCCTGGTGTTGAAAGAGTTCCATGTACCTGATCATTGTCTTTGATTGTGCTCTGAATGAGACGGTTCATGTTCAAAGTCAGAGGGCTTTCCCTCAACACATGTTCAGCAGGTTCTGCACATGAATTACACCCATGAGGGAGTTAGAAGTTGATCCCCAAGAAGATTGATATGCAATTTTTATTCAAAAAATTTGGGATTGTGTCTTGAAATTCATTAGACTTTGCTTTGCCATAGATCCAGGAAAAAATATTTGCTGCTTCTTTTCTCTTCAGGCTCTCCCGCGACAGACTAATGAACCCTAATCTGAGCACCTAGCAAGTCTTGACGCAGACCCATCTTGGTTCCTTACAATTTTGCTGCTACTCTCAATGCACATTTTGCAGTGTACTGACTAAACAGATTTTGTCAGTCTAAGAAATATGTCTCGTACTGGACGTCTTCGGAAGATCTGTACACTGCAGAATCGTGACAGAGATTAACAAATGTGTCCAGTGCCGACGCGCTAAGAAAGAAAAAATATCACCAGTTTTCGTCGATAAGAAAACTGCGAGATGATGGAGAACTGCTGCGTGGGTACTATCCTCCAGGGCGCGTCTATTTCTACTACGAAGGACATCACGACGTTCATAGTCATGTGAGGGTTCATGGATTTCACAGCACTCTGTGCAAAATACACATTCCATGTACACAGTTCGAGAGAATTGTCTTCTCCTCCCTCATCGTCCTACCATTCAATGCCGGTGTCACTATGACCGGCCTTAACAAATCTACTTCCTAGAACACGGCATCTCTCTTCACCCTTCATGTAACGAGGTGCCCAAAAACCTGATACTCTCCACGACGCAGCCCATGTCTGTGACTCTAAAACTAGAGATGGAACAACCAGTGCGTGTTACTTTAACGACAAGACGAGAACACCCAGAGAGAGAGAGACACACACACACACACACACAGAGCGAGAGAGTACCTTGAGCGAGAAGTCGACCCACGATGAGGACAGGAAATAGAGCTAACGTGGAAAGCAGTACCCAGCGTCCCATACACCACCGCATATTGATCTATCTCTTCGCACGCGTGCTGATTGTCTGTGTATGTGTCTCTCTCTGTGCCTCTCTCTTTCCGGCTGTTCACAGTTAGTATCCAGACGCCTCGTCGTTGCTACAACCACCTTCCCGTACCTGACTTCAACAATATCCAACCACGAAAACCAAAACCAAAAAAATCTCAACCCACAAAACACGGCACTCCTCTCCAAAAGCGCCACCCCAACAACAATCCTCTCGAACCCGCACTCTCCCAAAACTCCCACCCACTCTCACGACACAGTCTCTGAAACCCCGCTCTCTCTCTCTCTCTCTCTCTCTGTGTCTCTCTCTCGTTCTCCTACACCAGCCAGCATCCACAGTCGAGTTACGCAGCCGCAAGGACAACCCAGCGCGAGCTCTTTCTCCCTCCTCTTATTCTCGCACTCGCGCACAGCGCTTCTTGTGCACAGTGTTAGCGGCGCAGACAAGACTCTAAAGCAATTAGCCAGCAATCACGGAGTCCGCGTCGGTCACTAATCACGTCTCCTTAATTGAGATTAGCAGTGCACTAATCACCATTCCTTAATTGAGATTAGAGCCATAAAAGCCACAACCCTGGCTTAAACTGGCCCTTAAACCCACCCGGTCCCCCCCCACCCCGCCTCAATACATGGAAAAAACCGTTAGAAAAAGAGCCATGCAAATGTTGGTATTAGCGGACCTACCCAACTAAAGGCTGATTTGCTGAGTAGTAGTAAGCCTAGTAGTAGTACTAGTAGTAGCCTAGTAGTAGGAGAAGAATGTGGTCATAGAGTTGGTACCTATTAGGTGTTAAAAGGTTTGACTTTTTTTGGGGGGTTCTTTGTGTTGTGGGTGGGATTCTGAGCATTCACATGGATCTCTCACATGGGCTGGTGGGGACCCTCTCTCTCTCTCTCTCTCTCTCTCTTTTCCTACTCTTTCTCCCAAAAAGATCAATTGGGTATCATTGGTTTTGTGCATCTAAAAACAAAAGGGGGTTTGTGTACTCACAATGTACACAACATCATGTTCATAGCTGGTGGTTAGTGTAGAAGTGCAGAAACGAATACCCATCCTGATTCCTCACCCATCCCCTGTCAGGCAAGAAAGAGTTCATCAATTATACATAAAAAGCACTCTGGGTGAAAACATTCCCCTGGTGTATTTTTGGAGGGCATCATCCCCTCCTTCAAAAAGGAAGGGATAACTACATCTACTACTCCTTAAGAGCGGGAGGGATCTTATTGCCTACCTGTATTGCAACTTTTTCACCAAGCATCTCTCCCATGAGATGACGGTTAATGATTGTGAAAATGTAAAAACCCAATCCAATTTCATTTTTTCGGGTAATTAAATTGAAGGGCACCTTACCCCAGCATATTTTTCCTATGCTGTTTGGTGGGGGTGTTTCAAAAAAAACTCCTACAGGCTTTCTGTTTTTTTTCATGCCCAGCACTTTTTGATGGTTTTTGCCTGTGATACCCACCCACCATGATGCACTTGGGTATCGAGTGAAAATTAGATAAGTAAATAAATAAATCGAAGCAGGTCTTAATGGTAAAGTGTGGAGCTTCGCTTCGGGGTTTACCTTACACTTGTCAAACTTTATTACTGTAAAATACTATAACAATGTCCAGGGAACTAGTGACAATGTTTTAATCAAGTAGAAGGGGTTGGTGAGTTATAGATCAATGGGTAGTGCAAAGTAGAAACTGTTTGCAATGGTGACCAAAACAACTCGGCCTTAGTTGCAAACAATGCGGCTGGATCATAGTTTTTCTTCCTGGCAACATGTGGCCAGGTTGCAATATTGATCAGGGCCCGGCAAATCTGCCCTTTATTGTTATTATTATTACTATTTTACATGCCTCTAACCCCTTGCATGTGACATGTCATAGACAAAAGGATATATGGGACATCATATTGTCACCTCACCTGCAGCAAAGTGGTTGTCATTTTGTGCCATGGCTCATGACAGAGGTCATTCACCTCCATTGTAACACACCTCGGCATTCCATTACCCAAACCTTGATTCTTCCATGTTCCCTCCCCACATCTTTAGAGCTCTCTGTTGGTGGCAAGGGTTTTTAGTGTTTAGTGTGCAATGTTGATTGTTTTCTTGGAAGTTGGAATAGTGTTGCATTTTAATTTCTGTTCAATGTGCAACATATGTTTGGTGAGTTGCTGAATTCACCCACCTAACATTGGAACATGGGGTGGGGGGGGGGGGGGGTTTTCGGGGTATTTTAAACTAACAAAACGTTGGGGAGGGTAAATTAAAAGGAAAAAAAAAAATATATAAAAAAA
>Ga0116231_10013480_pt1 | contig 11465 bp, 5 predicted proteins | sample S1TSphgellanicum_2_FD_89695 | JGI IMG/M metagenome (GOLD analysis project Ga0116231, IMG submission 89695) | Host-associated microbial communities from peat moss isolated from Minnesota, USA - S1T2_Fd - Sphagnum magellanicum MG | ecosystem: Host-associated > Plants > Peat moss > Unclassified...
CAACTATTTTGGTCATTTTCACAACTATGATGCAACTATTAGAAATTTCATCCTATTGGTTGCATCAATTTTACATTTATTTTCATCCATTAATGGGTTGATATGACTCATTAGTCACAATAGTCACCAAATTACTTGCATCTTAAATGTATTCTACAATGACATAGGGATGTATTTTAATGTATGCATTAAAATTATAAATAATAAAATAAATAAATAATAAATATATATATAATATGCATACAAATGTATATTGTTCATATAATGAATCTCAAAATTAATATTTAAACTTTGAATTTTTTATTCAAATCTGAAAATTGTTATTTCAATTGTTTAAAACATTACTTAAATTTGAATATGATATTTTCAATTTAAATTCAAAAAGACTTATTTGATCTAAAAATTGATTTTGAATTCTAAATTAATATTTTCGATCCAAAAATTAGTATTTCTGTTCAGAAAATTATTAATTGATCCTAAAAATGGACATTTTTATTTTGAATATTTTTATATGAATACGAAACTTATATTTCAGTTCTGAAAATTTTGCATTCAAATTTTAAATAATCATATGATTTGAACCAGAAATTTAAATTTCAAATTATTATTTTGGATTCTCAAAATTATTACTTCAAGTCTGAAAATTAATAATTGAGTCGAAAAATGGACACTTCAATTTTGAATATTTTTATTTGAATATGAAAATTGACATTTCAATTCTGAAATTTTTTATTTAAATTCAAAAAACTTCTTTGATCTCAAAATTGATATTTGAATTCTAAATTATTATTTTTGAGTCTAAAAATTATTATTTCAACTTAAAAAACTTTATTGAGTCTAAAAATCGACAACTTGATTTTAAATATTTTTATTTGAACTTGAAATTTGATATTTGAATTCTAAATTTTTAGATTTTAAATTTAAGAAATTATTTGAGTTCAAAGTTGAAATTTGAATTCCAAATTATTAATTTGGAATCTCAAAATTATTAATTCAATTCAGAAAATTATTAATTGAGTTTTAAAATGGACATTTTAATTTCAATATTATTATTTGAATCTGAAAGTTGACATTTCAATTCTGTAATTTGTTATTTAACTTCAAAAACATTATTTGATTGAAAAATTGATATTTGAATTCTGAATTATTATTTTGGAATCTTAAATTTATATTTTAATTCAAAAAATTATTGATTGAGTTTTAATGGTTTTTTCAACTAATGTTATCCATAATAAAATCACTTTTATAAATAATTATAAATGATTATGTTTATTAAATCTAAGTGACACTAAACAATAATAATTATAACATAGATTTGTATATTATATAATTTATATTCTTATATTAGAATAAATTAATTAATTAAATTAATGTGACATTACTTTAAAATCATTGTAATTATTTCAGATAAGAATTAATTAGTATGTGCATAATTATTCACACTCTTTAACTTCAAAACTTGAATTAAAAATTTGGAAAAATTATAATGTAATTAAAATAATTATTTTACTGATTTTAATTTGACGAATTATTATATAATAATATTATCTTAAAAAATTTCTGTGATTAATCATCTATGATAAATATTTTATAGTAATTTTATAGTGATTATGAAAATTAATGTTATGTTTAACAAAGTATTGCATTTATAGTAAATAATTATCAAGAGAAAAAAATTACTTGGCCTATAATAATTTTGACACAATAAATGTAATTATACAATAAGTAATGTAATTAGTTGAATAATAATTTAAAAAAATTTGTGTAAGAATTTACTTTCTAGTAAAATTTTTTAATTCATTACTTATAATTTTAATATAAATATTTAAAATTTTAATTTTTAAATTTATGGTCATTAAATTATTTTTACATTAATTATATGATATATAATTTGATTAGACTCTAAAAAATAATAAAATAATTTTAAATATTTTATTTTATTTTATTATTTATGAGTTATGTATTAATAATTTATGAATAACTAGATAGTTATTTTGTTAAATATTGAGAAATTATTGCTTATTTAAGTAATTGATAATGAATAATGAATGTTTGTAGTGTATAGTTTATAATTTAAATATATGTAAATTTAATCATTATTAATTAAATGATTATTTAATTATCTAGTACTTGAATTGTTTAAAAATCTAAAAACTAAAAAAGTAAAGCATGAAGAAAATTTTGGAATTACAGCTTAGTTTGTGAAGAAGTTGCAACTTGAAAATTTATCCCATATTGTTTGTTCTTCATTCTTATTTTGAATATTATATAAACAAAAGGAGTGTGGCCATCCAATTTCACATTAAGAAATTTGTGCACATGGGATAAGCTAATCAAAAGGCTCAACCCAAAACAAAAAAACAAATAATGCAGAATCTTAAAATACTTACCTCCCCAACCTGCTTATCTATCTAGCTAGGTAGGTACTTAGTTTGACCTACCCATCTAGGTTGACCTATGTACCTACCTACTTAAGTACTTATTAACCTAATATTAATATTGTTATTAAATTAAATTTTGTAATGCCACGTGGCATATTTACATTGGGTCATGTGTCATAATATAAGATCATCCAGTATTTGAATTGAACATCCTAGATTATTTCAAAATAATAATAATAATAATAATAAAATATTAAGACACATGGCAGCACATGATTTGCCCTCAGTTGTGACCAAAATAGTTGCATCTTAATCGCATATGACAATATGTATACAATGGAGTTAAAGGATGAAATGTATTTGTTGAATTTTTCTTTCATACAATACCCTTTGTCATTTGCGACTAATTTATCGCATGCGACTTGTCTTAGGCAACTAAAAGGATTTTAGTTACAAAAGGTTTCTTGCAACTAAAATTTAATCACAAAGAGTAGTAAAAAATACATGTTTTCCTTCTAGTGAAATTGGATGAAATGAATTTTTATTCTAATTTCCTTGACATTCATATGAGGGAAAAAAGACTAACTTGCCATGATTATTATGGTTCTAAATGGTACTAAAAAAATAAATGTTTGATTTTGACTGATTATGTCTAACATCTAACACCCTTTTTGGCTCCTAATTATGTGTTTTGATTTGATCGTCACTTTGATCACATCACAAAATCTTTGAAAAGAACATTAACCTACCCCCAACAACTTAAAATATGTCATTAATAGGTAGGAAAAATAACCTTGACCTATCCTTGTGTTTTTTTGTGGCAAACTTTTGCAACCTAGCAAAATACAAATTCAAAAAATGAAAAAAAAAGAAAAGATTTGTGATTTTTACAAATTATTTTCAAATTTTTTGAAATAAAAAAATTAAATTAACCACATTTAGACCTAGGCCTTCCTAGGTTGCCACTTGTTGTACCACACTTTTGTAAAAATGCTACAACCTTCATAGGAAAGTGGCCATTTAATGTTAATTAATCTAGGGGATTTTCACTAGTGGACATACTTAAGGAATTTGAAAAAAAAGGTGATTACCTATGCATAAAACATCTAATAATTACCCAATATGATAATCCCTTGGTAGTTTCAACACTAATTAAATTATTTGTAGAAATGTTGAAATTTTCAAAAAGTATTTTTTTCAAAGAACATAGAAATTGTGAAAGAAAATAAAAAATTTATAAAAATATTTAATTTCGACATGTAATTTTCAAATTTAATTAATTTTTTAACAGACATATGTTAAAGGCTACCTTTATACTATAATACCATTTTCTTGTGATGTATATCTTCATATAATACCTATTGCTCACACAATGGGTTATGAAGAGGAAACATGGTTGAAGTTAAACCACAATTCAAACATAATAAGCATCTAATGGATCATGTGTTATTGTGTGTTGGTTCACTGTAACCCAAATAACTTAGTTTGCATTTTTGCAAAGTTATTGGTGGTTTTGCCAAGTTCAAATTAAAATATGAATAAATGCATGTTTTAAGGCACATCTTGCTTTTTGGACAAATTTCAAACCTTGTATGTGCATTGTGGGAATTCTCAAATCTTGTACTTTGAGGAACTTGTCTGACATTGTTGTCAATTTAATTATTTAGTGTAATATATTCCAAATTAATTAAATTTCTTGTGAACAAAAAATAAATTAGGGATAGTTAGGTTCTTTTTTTTTTCCATTCTATGATATAAAAAAATTGGCAACTTTTTCAAAAAAAAAGAAACATACATAGGATAATATATATATATTTAAAATATTACATAGGATTGTACCCCTTGTTGATGTTATCCTCCCTTTCTAAAGGTAGCTTTTCTTTATTAGGTGAAGTAAGTAAGAATAATTTAATTTCATGTGAGCAATAAAGACACATGATGTTTAAATTATGCATTTTGATCTAAGGTCCATAAGCTTCAATTCAGACCAAGATAACAAAATTGAAACTTGGTTTAGGTACTTCATACCTATTGTGATTCATATTAAATAGTTCATGGGTGCTTTCATAATTTATTTATTTTTTGGAAGACCCTTATTCATTGGCCCATCATCAATTTTTTTGGAACATTGGGGTGTGATTCCTTTTGATGGGAATACCTCTTTAGACCCCAATTGCAAAATAGCAACAAAAGTATTCCTTAGCCCACCTTTTCAGTTTACATACATGGGAGTTGAACTTTGGGCAAACAATATGGGATAAAACCAAGGTGCTATTGGGAACATCTCAGGGAATATATTTGAGAACATTTTGGGAACATGATAAAAACACAAAATTGAAAACAAAGAAAAAAACAAAAAATTACTCTTCCCTTCACCCTTTCAAATAAAAAATAACTAGACCATTCATGAATCCGTGCTAAACATTCCCATTGATTACATGATATTTTTCTAACTAAACATGTTCATCAACATTTTTTGCCTAGGCTAATCCCCTTTTTTAAGAACTAGGATGCCTATTGACTTGGTTAGTCATTAGAGTAGTCTTGTATTTGAAGTTAAATTACATTTAAATTTTTACTTGTGGCATTGAAGTATCATTTTTATCGACTTTTTGACATTACAAAAGGTGAGTTTTTCATAGTGGTATGGTGTGGGTGCTAGTTCACCCATTTAAACCAATTTCCAAGTCATCTAGCTAGGATATATTATAAACATTTGACATATAGGTTTTCACTTTTAATTGGTCTTTTAACTATGTTATTTTTTTATTGATATTTTTGTGATGCATTTCACATTACTTTCTATTTCTAATTCATGTAGTCAATTGGTTTTTTATGTTTTATGTTCAAATGGCATTTCACAAGCGTGAATTTGAACCCAACTCAATGATATTCAACCTTTCATGGCCAAGTAATGAGGTTTCAATGCCTATTACATTGAATTTTATTTTTTTTTAGGGGTGAAAAATCATAAAAGAGAGACATTATGACAAAAGTGAATATTATGTGACAAAGTTTTCCTATATTTGTGTTTTGGGGAGAGTTCACTCCAATTTCCTTTAAGATTTAAGTTTTGATTTTGTTTTTGTTTTTTAAAAAAGTCATTGAATATTCAATAACTCTCACACCATAAGTTTAAACAATATGAAATCACCTCTATGCACCCCTACTCACCAAGGGTTTTCCAACAATACCAATTGTGCAATGGGAGGCATGACTTGGTTTGGGGGATTTCAAGATGAAAAAAAAACAAACAACTTTTTTTAATGGATAGATTTTTCTATTGCCCTTTATTTCATTTTATTTTCATGTTTCTATTAGTCACCTTGTAAAAAAACTTGATGATTTGGAATTTCTTTTCCTTCTAATTTGGCAAATTTAGGCCTTTTTTTGTGTTCAAATTCCTTTGCTTACATCAAAATGCCATTTTTTAGGCTTTAAAATGGCAAAATTTTGGCCGTAATAAAAGCACTATGGTTATGATAGGTTGAACTGAAAGCTATGTTTCATGTGATAGGTGCAATTTGTTTTCCATGTTTTAGATTATAATGGCTTAAGAATAAATATTTAATGGGTTTGATTGTAATACATGGGCTTTGATTCCCTAGTCATTTGATTTTCTCTATTGTGTGGAGTTCCTTTTTACTAGGTAAACATAAAGAGGTGAAACTCTTCTATGTAACAACTCTTTTTTTTTTTCACATTTCATGTGAAGAGCTCAAAACCAAATTTTTGACTTTCACTTAGGAACTTTATTTTTTTTGACCATGCTCTTTTTATGTCAAATGGTTTGTGAGGAGCTCAAATCAAAACAAGCCTAGATTGTTCAATTAGGCTTTTTCATAGGGCAAGTTGGTGTGCTTTGCGTGAAAAAACATTATTGGTAGGAGTAAGGGAATTTAAAAGAAGAACTGATTTTTTTTCCCCTATATTTATCATGTGTTGTATGCGAGAGCATCCTTGGAGGAATTTTAAATTAAATGGGGGTATTAGGTTTTTACAAGCTATTCAAAAATTTAAAAATATGTTATTAAAAACGGGCCCCCTTTAAAACCCAAATAGAAATGTGGTGAACATTTTTTGAAAAATAAATTTTATTTTTCAAAATTTGACAACTCCTTCCTTGTATATGAAAAATATGTGAAATAATATTCCTTTTATTTCTATTTTTGACATTTGTGTATAATTTCACACCAAAGAAAGGTTGAGGAAAATCCATTCCTTTGTTATAACGTGCAATTATTCTTATGCAATATCGTTCAACATATTGTACCTAGTGTCTCATATTGAAAGATATTATTTGGTTTGGCATTCATGGGTGGCATATATGAAGCTTTTTAACATGTGTTCCATTACAAACATGATTAGTACAAACTTATGAAGTTCATAAAAGGTTCTATGCAAATCTCATTAACGAATGCATAGTGAACCATCACCCAATAATGTGAAGTAATGAATAGGAAGGAATTTGTTTAATGAATTTGTCAAGGATGGATCTTGCCAAAACTTGTGTTTTCAATATAAGATGTGTATTTATTGCAAAAATTACATCAATTTTGTAAAATAAATTTGAAAAAAAACCTCTTTTTTTGGGGGTGAGGGGAAGGGAAGGATTTTTTTTAAAAAAAATTCTTCGGTCCCATGGGGTTACCATCAAATTCACAAAAAGCTCCCCAAGATGTTTGGAATAACACTTCAAATTTATCCCATATGGTTTGCCCAAAGTTCAACTTTCATGTATATAAACTAAAAAAATGGGCCATAGGGGAACGTGCATGGGTGCAAAGAGGTTCTCCAATTGGGGGATGCCCAATGTTCCAAAAAAATCGATGATGGGCCAATCAATATGGCTCCTTCAAAAAAAGAAAAGTTATGAGCACACCCATGAACTAATTAATATGAATCCCACTATATAAATAATTGATAACAATGTTGGATTGTTTTTTTAATACATACAAAATTAACTTAAAACTAGTTTAATATTTGTGCAAAAATTTCAAAAGGCATTTTTTTTTATGCAAGTAAGCTAGGCAATCCTCTAGTGTGCCTTTTTGTAACCCTTTCTATCTATGGTGCGGATATACCCATTGAATAGTTGAGAAATTTCCATGGTTATTATCCATTTAAAGATATTTCACCTTATTCAAACAAAATAATTTAAATATGTTTTTCCTTTTCAAGAAGTCCACAAGCCATTGTAGCAACCTTGTGTTCTTCAACCAATGCATCTTTCGCAATAAGCAAATGGCTTGTATTGCCTTGCCTTACAATTGGTCTTCCATGTATTTTTGGATCCTCGATGTAATTAGTTAAGTCTTGTGCATCATACACCAATGCAAGTCCTTGTGCAAAATTGGGTACCAAGTTACCCACTCCTCCTACAACATGGGCACTCACCTTCAAAAGGATTGACACAATTTTGGAGCCAACAATGACCAAATGGGCAATTTAGTGCCTGTTTTCATCTTCCACATATCTAATTTCATCACCTTTTTTATCATCCACAACATGAATGCCATCAATACCTTCACACAAAAAGTGGAGATAAACTATTTCAATCCCCATCAACCTATCAACAAGTTGACATTGTTGTTTGGTTCCTCCAATGGTGAAGAAAACATTGCATGGTACTTGTTGTTGCAATTGAAAAAGTTATTTTGTCATCCCAACCAACTTTTTTGTTAACTTTCGATATAATTGTTGTTTCATGCATTTGATTTTTTGGTTTGTTTTGCAAACACCTCCAATTTTGTTGATATTTTTGCAACAATTTGCTTTTCAGATGATCAAATTTCAGTTTTCATGTTGCAAATTTCAACTTTTATCACTTCAAACTTATCGTGAATGAATTGCTCCAAGTTTGTAGGTTCTTGTAGTGACATTCGATGAAAGGATCTATGCAATTGCAAATCACCACTTTCAAAGGTTTCTTTTTGGGTATGTTTAAATTCTTGTTTGGCACTTGGTAAATTGATTTCCACATCTTTGAGGCCTTGGAGGTGTCACTCCAACACAACATGGGTAGCCACTTCACCCAAAAGGGTTACAACTTTATCCTCCATATTTTGTTAAAGAAATCATGATCATCTCTTTGCACATCTACTTGTGCCAAGGATGCACAAGTTCCAAATCAAGGTTTGTTGCCAATAACTCCTTTTTCAAATTTTCAACCAATTTCACTTGTTTTGTTTTGCACAGCCCTTGGCTTTAACACACCTTTCATTAGTGTAACCCCTTGGCAACCTTGGGGACTATTACACAAGTTTTCAATTGGGCTTAGCACATGGTCATGGACAAGTTGAATCGTTTGGATTTCAGTCTTGGAAGACTTCACCAATATGTCAATGAAAACATGACCGAACATTTGATTGCAAGTTAACTCCACAAAAATCTCCAAGCCATTCACACAAATCTTCATGAGATTCTTTTCATTTTCACAAATTGCTCCCATTTTCAAGTCGGCAAAATGGTGTTTCAACACCACCTACAAGCATACCAAATTCCGATTAATAGTGCATCTAAATGTGAAATATGATTTCAAAGCAAGTGTAAGTTGGAGAGTTCAAAATGATTATCTTACTAGTTCATGATTAGGTTGTAACTACGTTACATTAAATGTTGAATGTGGATTGAAAAGTAAATATGTTTTGAAAGGCCTTTCACTTGAACTCGTGGAAAGAATCTTAGGGTAAAGGTCGTGACATCTTCATCTCCACATTGTGACCTTCGTCCAATGTAAATGGCTTGCACATCAAATTGTATTGACCATTGCAAACGTCTTTCACTTTTCACTACAACATCTTCAAGCTCCAATGTAGCGGGGACAAATAACCTAGTGATTAAACTTAACAACTTACACTAATAGCTAAAATTTAATGGTTAAATTTAGTGACTTAAAATAATGCCTAAACCCAATGGTTAAACTTAATGGCTTGAAGTAATGGTTAAACATAATTGTTAAATTTAGTGATTTAAATTAAAATTAAACTTAATGGTTAAATTCAATGATTTAAAATAATGGTTAAACTTAGTGGTTAAATTTAATGGCTAAATTTAATGATGTTAATTAATAACTAAACATAATGGTTAAACATAGTGACAACACTTAGTGGTTTAAAATAATGGCTAAACGTAGTGATTATATTTAATGGTTAAACTTAGGTTGTACCTATTGGTCAAATTTAATGTTTCAATTTAGGTTAAATTTAATGGTGAAGCATAATGGCTAAAATTAGTGGTTAACTTTAAATTAAACCTAATGGTTGAAATTTGGCTAAACTTAATGGTTAAATCTAATGGTTAAACATAGTGGTTAAACCTCATGGTTACACCTAATGATAAAATTAAGTAGGTAAGTGCATGGATAGGTAAATAGATAATAGGTGGGTAGGTGGGTAGGTAGGTACGTGAGAAGGTATAGTTAAATTTGTCGTAGGTAAATAATAAGTAGGTACGTAAGTGGGTGGGTAATAAATAGGTGAATAATTAATTAAATAATAGGTCAATGAATGAGGAAGTGGTAGATACATAGGGTAGTAGACCATGTCATATTTGATTAAGGATTATTGACCATCTTAATTAAATGTTCAACTTGAGTAAAAACCATTAGTTATTTTTACTAAAGATCATTAGCCATTTTGAATAAATGTTCAATTTAATTAAGGACCATTGGTCATTTTGACTAAAAATCTTTAACTATTTTGATTAATTGTTCAATTTGACTAAACACCATTGGCCATTTTGACTAAGGTTATACAACTTGACTATGTGTATCTAATCAAATAAACCATTGTAGTCAAATTGATCAATCAACACATACATTTGTCATTAAAGCCTTTGCTTTTTAATCAAATGTACATGTTTATTAATCAAAATAACAAATTAATCAATTTGAACCTTTTTAAAAAACATGATTTGTAGTAGTGTGAAGCCTTATGGTCGTTTAAAAATCATATGTTATATACCCTATGTACGTTGATTTTATGCAATCCTCTTGATCTAACTGTTAGATCAAATAAATTTTGATTCAAAATGAACTTTGAATTAAAAATGTTGTTGTGTTAATTGTAAAGGTTTTTTATTTGTGTTTAGGATAACCAAAGTATGCCATAAAATTTTTAGTTTATAGTGTACTATAATATTTGTTATACATCACCTTTTTTGAACAACAATGGTTCACCTTTAATGTGCTTTCACCTATTAGTATTCAACTTTTAACTACTCATACATGGATTTGATAAACTATATCATCAACAAAATAGTTGGGCCCCATAAGATGTATTCCATAAGGAGGTTCTAGTTTGATTCCTGCCATTTAATAATAATAAAATTTACAAATGCATTAATAAAGGTGTTCAAAGGTTTACCAACAATGAAATGCATTGATGGTCATCCCAATAAAGAATAAGGCAAAAACACATTAAAGTGTTAGAAAATCAATAGATTGTTGTCACTTTTCAAAGCCCTTTTCTAGTGTAGTTGAAAATTGGTTTAAAATATGAATATTTAGATGATATTGAAAGTAACATTTTTTTCCATTTCCAATTTCAAGTCATGATGTTATAAGACATATAAAAAATATCACAAAAGAATGTTTTTGAAAAGAATTATTTTTAAATGCTTAAAAAGGTTTTAAAAATAAATATAGTTTTTTAGGATTTTAAAAAATTCATAACATAATAAATTAAAATCACATTCCATTCATTCAATGGATCTTTATTTTTGAGAACATAATTCATCCTATATCCCAAAGTTTCAAACATATAAAATTAACACATTGTAAAATAAAAATTCATATCCATGAGTTTTAGAGGTGTGAGAAAAAGCGTGGGAAAAATTCAAAAGTCCATTACTTATTGGTTATCCATTATTTTGATTTTTTTTTTCATTTTTGGAAGGTTGATTATGATAGTTTTAAATAATGAGTCTCTTTTTTATTATTTCAATGAATTTTATTTTTTTTATTTTCTTTTATTTAACGAATATAAAAAAAACTGCCATTATGATGTCCATATAAGATCACCATAGTGTGCAAACACCCAACCTAGTAAATATGATATAAAAAAATTTAGAACCCAAACTTTC
>Ga0116231_10013481_pt1 | contig 11464 bp, 5 predicted proteins | sample S1TSphgellanicum_2_FD_89695 | JGI IMG/M metagenome (GOLD analysis project Ga0116231, IMG submission 89695) | Host-associated microbial communities from peat moss isolated from Minnesota, USA - S1T2_Fd - Sphagnum magellanicum MG | ecosystem: Host-associated > Plants > Peat moss > Unclassified...
AAAAGGTCAATGTGTGATGTTTGTGATTTTGACTTTCTTAGACACCTTTAATTGGTGATTATGAGTATTTGAATTTTAATATTTGTTTCATCCAATACATACATTGGTTTTTTTGTTCCACTAGCCAATAGACGTGTAATCAATGTTTTTATCAATATACAATCTTCAATGAACATTTTAAGTCGAATTCACATAAACAGTGTTGAAAAATATTTTTTGACAATTTTAATTTTGGTTTTGATTTTGCCAAAGACTAGTTTTACAATTTGGTTCTTGTGCCAATGTGACATAGATTTAAAGTTGATGAAACCCTGATTGGATGGAATAGTGCCATCAATTATTGAAAGCCAAAAGGCAACAAATATTTTGGCAATTTATGGAGATGGGGGAAAAGGTTTTGTGGATGGTTTGGTTTACTTTTTCTTTGATTTGTTTCTTGTAGATTACATTTGGTAGTTTTGATGTTGGAGATATCTAGATGAATGTGAACTATTGCTACACCATTGTTTGGAGGATGTGAGTTATGGAACAAAAAGCTTTTTAATATATGTTTGGCATTACGATGTGCATTGGGTAACAAAGCTAAGTTTATTTTTCCTAGGTTGATTGTGTGTACCATCTTGGTCATGGAGATCATAGGTTAAAGTTTAGGAACATTAAAAAAACGACATGGGAATAATGTTTTATGGTTACTAATTGTTTTACCTTTGGAGTTATGCTTTTTCATTGCACCAAAAGCTTCAAAGGAAAGGAGATAGATGTAGCAATAGTGTTTAAGGGTCACATTAAAGGAAATGATGAAGCACCCTAAGGATTTCGGCAATAGTTAGAGTGGAATTTTAAAGTAGTGATATGTCTAGGTGATTTTGGAATTTTGTGGAAGAAGTATTGGTTTTGTGATTTTGGGAGGGAGTACCCACAATAAAAAGAACTCCAAAAGGAAATTCTATTTTGGAGATTTGGTGTGCTATGGGAAACTTGGCAATTTGTTTCGATCATTGTTCAACTTCCTGAGTTTCAATATGTGTGGGCTATGTTTTACCTTAGCTATGTGGGAACAAATGTCATGTGAATTAGGAGTTTCAAGTTATGTGATGTGTTAGAATGTGTTGGGTTTTTTTGTTTTGTTCAACCTCTTGAGCTACTCTATGTGTGGGGGATATATTTCATATTATTTCTATGAGATACAATTTCATGAGAGTTGGGGGCAAATTTTGTAACTAGTAAAATAGCTACAAAGATGACTAATGGGCTCATTGATAGTGAAATCGAAATGTGTTGATCCTTATAGTTTAAATTTGTTTGGATAGGCAACAAAGATACATTATCAACACTTTCATGCTATAAGGTGCTTTTAGTTTATGTAATTATAAATAATTTGATTATAGTAATAAGGCTTGACATTTGGGAACAATTGATTCCCATTCTTTTTAGGTTTCACCAATTCCAATAAAAGGGTATCAACTTTAATTCCAATCCCACAAAATGAACTTGAATATCTGTATTCAACCTTATGGACTAGATACCTTCACAACATAGTAAAAACCAATGTTTAGCAGGAACCTACTTTGTTGGGTCCAAACTATGAATTAAAATTCCATTAGTTAAAATTGAATCATAAATTGGTCTAATTTTTAGAATTGAAATTTAATCCAAATTTATTATCTAAGAATAAACCCAAAATTGCGGTTTTGGTTTTGTTAATGTGTGAAAATGAAATTGGAACCGAAATACATGTCTCTAAAAAAAGATGAAAATTGAAATAATTTTACTGTTAATTGATGGTTTAGGTCTGAATTTGAAAATTAGAATCAAAACTCAAACAGGAATTGTTTTTGAAGAACTATACATGAAACTAAATTCCTTGTTTCATTTATGTGTAGAACCAAAATGAAACTACACCAATTTTAGTTTATTTTTTAGAACCTAAATTGAAGTTTCTTCATTAAATGTATACAATTGCCCAACCCTATTAAAAACCTCAAATGGTTAAAGATGAAAGTCATTACTTGATGAATTGTTTGTTCGGTAAGGTCTTAAGTACAAATAATTATTGAACATCAATTTATGAAAGAAGGTAGTTTGTTTGTTTTGTTTGTACTGATGAGATCCACCAAACCAAGATGCTTCAGATAACATTCTTGGTCTCTTTGGAAGGCTCTCAAGGAGGAGGAGTGCATGGTTCCACGATGTTTGGACTTGCGATGCAAAAGTTCTTGAATATTGAATGATTTTTTCACTGAAAATTAAATTAAATCCTACTTGAAATTTTTGGAGGAATTGGAATGTGCTTTTGGCATTGTTGAAAATATCTTGATGAGCAGGATTTAATGGAATTTATTTGGTAAGATTTGGATTCAGAATGTGGGTTATATTGATTTAAAAGTGATTTGTGTCGCTGAAAATTCAAAAAAAATCCAAAAAACCATGTTTTGAAAGGAAAAATCAGTTGAGGACATGATAATGGTTGGGCCACACTATATTTTTTAAAGAAGGTTGTTTGTTTGTTTGTTTGCCTGCCATGTTGAGATCTTCCAAACTACATTGCCCCCATCATGCTAGTAGTAACATTAAAAAGCCCTTGATGATAAGGAGTGCATCGAAGTGGTTTTGTAATGTTTAGACCTATGGTGCTTGGTTATTGAATAATGAATATTTTTGTCACTAAAAATTCAATAAAATCAAAACTAAGAACTTTAGGGAAATTGGGGCAAGCTTTTAACAGTCTTCTATTTTGTGAGTGTGATTTCTTGAAGGTGATTTTGTAATTTTAAAATCTAAAGTGACTTAGAGATGTTGAATTTTGAATAGTTTTATTTGCCTAAAAATTATTTAAATTCAAAATTTCTTTTTTTACAATTCAATTTAGTAAAAGCAATATTCATACTTGAAACAATTATATAGTCATGTTCACACTTGGGCCAATGACATGGTCACATTAGTTAATATTATATTATTATTTTTTGAATACCATTAAATTATAATTGATAGGGATTTCAAATGTTTAAATGATTGGAATTTGTGGTCAAATGGAAACAATGTGTTAAAAAATATTTTGGTTAAACGTTGTACTAGGTTTGAGTGTCTAAACGAGTATTATATAAGTACTTCATTATGATATTTTTCATTAAAGATTGCAATTTTTATTTGTTTCATTTTTTTGGTCACATTTTATTTTAATTAATTTATGCCAAATCTAACCTGTATGTATAATATTAAACATGTAAATTTGTTGATTGTTTAGAGAGGTTATGATAGGTTGCAAATATCATCTATTTATTTGTTAGTAGACTTTGCATGTAGGTGAATGAGGAAACATATGGTTGTTAATATATAATTGGTATGTTTTTAGGTATTTATTTGACATACAAACATATTTATATTTCATCTTTCAAATCTATTTTTTTTAAAATTTCAAAGCATAAATGTAAGAAATGCACAATAAAATATTTAAACCTAAAATTTTGGTGTTTTGAAATAATTGGAATGAAGTGAAATCACACTTAAAATAAAGTCTTGAAGTTTCCAATAGAAGTTTCCAGTGCTAATTTCTTTTATTAAATACACTAGAATGACCAACCCAAATTCACTATTTTTATTAGAAAGTATCCAAGTTGTTCCATGCAAAATTTAAACCACATTACAAGTTCCAATTGGCGGATGCTTTTTCCCCATGATAATTAGACAAAATTAGACTTACAAATCATTATCTAAAGGAAGAATCTACTTAATTTTATCATTTATTTTAAAAATTTAAATTCTTCTTGGTAGAATGAACATCATAAATAAAGAATGTGTTAAAAGAAGATATGATTTATTACATTGATCAAAATTTTTACAAAATTTTATTTAATTTGAATACTTACATAAGTTTCACCTCTCACATAACATGAATGATGAAAAGCCAACAAAACTTATAAAAAAGATTGTGACAAAGGCTAAAAATACATCACAAAGTTATCCAAAAATGGTAAATGTGGTCACCCTAAAGGTCCAAAATAGTGAATTGTTTGTTAATGTGACGCTTTGCACAAAGTTGTGTGGTTTTATTATAGGATTCGATTAACGTTGACGTAGTTATAAGATAAATTTAAAGTATAACAATCTTTTTCATTAACACTCAAGAGTAAGTTAATGATAAATGTTAGGCTTGTAAATGGACAAGCCTAAACAACATTCATTAGCAGTTATTTAATGTTTCATGTTTAATAGGGATACATAGAAACAACTTTTTGACACAAGAATCAACTATTTGCATTTGAGTTCATTTGCAATTTAGTCAATAATGTTTACATATTTTGCCTTTATTTATAAGAAAGTGGGGAGGGGTATTTTTATTTTTGGACATGTGTTGCAAAAATTTCTAAATTTGCAAAACATGGCTGTTTGAAAAGCTTTGGTTTTAGGATGTGTAAAAAATATAAAGAGAAGTTTGCAAAACACTTGGCATTTTATCCAAATATATAACAAATTGCTTTCCTTCAAAGTTGAATGGTCTAAAATTGGTTTAGTAGTTGGTTTTTGAACAAAACTTGTTTTAATGTTTTGAGAAGACATGGACATTCATAACATTAGTAGCAATATTGAAACTTTGCCACACATCCTTCATATGCCTTGGAACATTATATTGAGGTAAAAACAACATTTATGCACAATACACATACAAAAATATTCCAATAAAAAATGTAAGATAATACTTGAAATATCTTACACACATACTCACCAACTATGCACATACAACTTCACACTTTAAAACTCATTTTCATTGTTTATTAAGTATGATTGGTGCTTCCCCCTTTTCTTTTCTATGTCCATTGCAACTACATACCTAATTTTGAAAATAATGTTTTCCCAAGATTTTCATCATAATTACATAACTAAAGATTCACTATAGTTAGAGTCCCCATAAATATGATGGTATATATTATGTACCCTATAATTCCCGAGTTTCATTATTCATGTGTGTTAAAATTTTTGTGCGCCTAAGCTTTTATCTATTGAATTCCATGTTACTTAAGGTTTGGGTAGATAAAATATGAATCTCACAACCTTAGCCTTGGGCTTATAAGAAAAAAGTTGGGGCATAAGAAAAAGAAAATAGGTTGAGAACAAACTAATGTGAGAACCATGCTTAAAACATTTGGGGAATGAAAAGGAAGCATTTTCAAAATTTTCAAGATGAATTCTCATTTTGGGAGTTAAGGAGTTTTGGGTTGTCCCAAATCTTTGAGACAAAAATGTAAGGATAAATGTTGATTTTTTAAACCATTGGAAAACTCTTAAAGCTTAAATAAGTGAGTTTGCATTATTCAATTGCAGCTATGAGATAAAACTTATGGTAAAACAAAATCAAGAATGAGAACTTATGACCATTAGAGTCAAAGAAACAAGAATCAAATGACCTTCAATGGAAGTGTGTAACATGGTGTTAAAATTATTTCATTGAAGAATACAACTTTGTAGTTGGAAGCTCTTCAATTAGAGTTCATATGAAAAAATTATGAACATGCAAAGTTTTGAGATTCATAATTTGAGAATTTTGCATTCCCACTTGTGAGTCTTAGAACATGTGAGTCCAAGAAAAGTCCACAACCCAAAATTGACTCCATTTCCACTAATCATTTGCATTGTTTCACTTGTGCAAACGACTTGTCTATGAGGTGCTTGTGAACTTGTCACACCATCCTATTCATTATCCCGAACTTTTTTGCACAACTATCTTTCAAACATTTCTATCTTCTTTTCGTTGTTGCCTTTCAAAAGGTTCGTGCCCCAAGCATTAGAATAAACTTAGCGATGTGTCAATGAACCTCACGAAAGAAGGTACATTCTTCCAAACCTAACTAGCAACTTGGCACCATTTTTAATAAATTATCTAGTAATATGGTGCCACATCAAAATTGCACATATAGTATTATACTAATAGATAGTGGTTCTTGACATTACGAGTGATAGAAATTAATTTGAATTTTGGACTTGTCATTATGTTTTTGTTTAGTTGGATCCAAAATGGTTTTCTTTGAATTTTTTTTGCATTTGTTAATTTAAGTTGAACACTGAAATTATAGATTTGCCAAACATAGAGGAAGAAAATTGTCAAGTAAGTATCTGCTTTTAATACAGTGAAAAGCAAAGGAGCCAATTGCTCTCAATTCTTGCCCACAAAGTCACCAAGTTGTCCAGTTTTGTAAAATGGCAGAAAAATGCTACTTTACAACTTACAATAGACATGATTTTTCTATTTCACCGCATCCACATGGGTGTCATTGATGATGTTTTTCCTTCCATATTCTGTTAATAGCCAAAGTTGGCTAAATCGTCATGACACATCACAAAATTGAAAAATAAAACCCCTTGTACAATAATGACCTTTTAGCAATCAAAGTCACACAACCTTTCCATTTCATGGGGTGTTGCTGATGGCAATTTGTGGGCTCCAATGTCAACATTTGAAACAAAGACTTGCATGATTTTTGGGAGTTGACAAAAAAATTCAGAAAATCTCTGCAAATGGGTTTTACAAAATTCCTTGACTTCTTCAGTTGCAGCTGATTGCAGTTGGCCCTGTGCTTATTAGCATTCTGATTAAGCTCCTTCTTCTGTGGTACCTTGCTTCCTCTATAGTGTGGAGCTCATCTGCTTGCAGCTGTGATAATGCAAGACAACCTGTGGGCAACTGATCAAACCTTTGGACAAATGATTCATGTTGGAGAAATTCAGGTCTGTTGCAAGGAGTTCCCAAAGGCAGTCTTCACAAATTTTAATGGGATTCTGGGTTTCTACAAAAAATGAGACATAATGGCAAAATCTATGTACCTTTCAAGGACTCAAGAATTGTGCAAACACTACTACTAGGGAGCAATTGAGAATTTCACTAAGGAGCAAGTGTAATAACAAACAAATCATGTGCAATTAGACAAAAGAAGAGTCCACTCCCAAAAAAAACCACAGCAAGAAATAAGCTGCAATACAGACATCTAATAGGAGTGCATATAATACCCGAAAGTAATGATTTACAATCCATTTCCTAGGTCCTTCCATTCAGGTACCTTGAATCAATTTCGCATATGAAGAACATATCTCCATAGTTTCTTCAACTGTTTCTCACTGATATAGAGTAGTTTTTCTTCAATGTACAATACAAACATGTACATCTGAAAAACCCAATGGTCAAATTAAACTAGATCTAGACACCTCAGAGCATTTCTCAGACTACTTACTTGCCTCCAGAAATTTGACTGAGGACTAAAGATGGATTTTGATTATGTTGATCTGTTATTACTTTCTGTGCATAAAAACACTTACAAAAGTTTTTGAGAATTCATGTTTTGAATGCCTGCAAATTCTTGCTCATCTGTCGTGGGTGTGAGTCCAATGCATCCTCTGAAAAAAGTTCGCCTCAGACGATCAAACATGAATGGTTTGGTGCGCAAATCATGGGGCGCCACAGCAGATCTGGAAAAGAGGGAAAAGAAACAACTCAAGTCAATTTTCACATGAGGAAAAATGTGCAGGATCCCCATTAAGACTGAAAAGAAATTGTAACCATCCATGATGACAACAGCCACAGACAAAGCAATAGCAGCAATGCCAATGCTCAGACAACTTTTTCCAGAGTTGTCTTCATTGCAAATTGATAACGGTGTTGGACTGACATTCAACCAATTACCCATCCTACATGGAGTTAGCAACCATCTATAACCACTTCAATGTGTTTCAAATAGCAGCTACATGATGTCATATGCTACAAAATTCTTCTAGGGTCTTTGCAAATTTTGCTACTGAGGACTAGAAGGTGGCTATGGTTGTCACCACTGCACATTTCTCATTCAATGCTTCACTTGGTTTCACACAGCATTCAAGGAGTACTATATCAACATTCCAAAACATTATTCGCTTGTAAATTTACAGACTCTCACTTCAAGTTGTCACAGGTGTGAAATTAGTTCATGAAATCCAATCAAGAGATTTGAAGATCAAAATGGATTTGATCTCAAAACTAACATCTTTCTTGTGCCCTCTTCTGTGACCTTTGTTGTTGCTTTTCTTGCAATTGAGTTTGGAAACAACCATCACCATGAAGGTTTTAGCAACCCTAACAACATCTTTCTTGTGTCCTCTTCTGTGAACTCCTTTTTGGTCTTGCAGTTGAGTTTGGAAACAACCATTGATTATCATCAAGCTTTTACCAGTTTAGGGTTGCAAAACAAACAGGGAAGAAAATCCAAGTGTGGAATCTGAAAGGCATTGAGCTAGGGGTGAGGACAGAGGAGCTCAACAAACCTTGAGGATGACTTGAGCTTTCGTGTATGAAATGGAAACCGAGTGAACCAAACCAGTCTTGAATCCGATCTCTCACCAGTAGACTCCTTCAAGCTTGCAGGTCTTGTTACACAGTCCTGATTCTCATTGATGTCTTGATTCTTGTCCTGATTCTTGTCTTGATTCTCATTGGTGTCTTGATTCTTGCCCTGATTCTCGTCAATGTCTTGATTTTTATTGATGATGTCAGAGGATTTGTCAACTTCAGGGATTGGAGAAAGTGATGGGAGACAAGTCTCTGAGCTTGCCTGCAAGGAGATGACCTGACCCATGTTGTTTGCAGACTCGACATTGGAGCTGTCTGTGTGAGGAAGAAGACCTCCACTGTCAACACATTGATCCTTCTTCTCCTTCTCCTCCTTGTATTGTTGTGGCCAGATATCGTTGAGTCCTTGTAAGATTGAGACCTGGTCGACAGGATAAAGGGTTAAGTCGGTGAATGACAAATCCAAGCTTGCTTGTTGAGCTTGAACTTCAGACTCCTTAGAAGACGACGACGAAGAAGAGGAGGAGGATTCCCTGGGATTGGTGTCAAAGAGATAACGCGATGGAGAAAGCGATCTTGATTTCCGACGCTTATGTCCAATTCTTTCAGCGTTTCTCCCCGCGCTCTCCTTCATCATGTTCTCCACATCCGCTGTTTCCCGAGGAGTTCGGGAGAACCCGAAAAGGGCCAGAAATCTGGAACCGGAAGCAGTGCTTCCGCGAGGCGATTTCGACGAAGAAGAAGAAAAAGAAGAAGACGTCGTCGTCGCAGCGGCGCTGCTTCTTCCTTGATGAAATGAGCCACAGCTCCTGGAATCGGCGGAGGAGGACGAGTCTGAGCGTGACGAATCCGATGTCTGCAGCTTCAGGCTCCGGAGTCGCGGAGGCAAACTGAGTGGTAGCATATGACCCTTGAGGAAAAGCTCTTCGGCTGTAGACGACATGATCGAATTCTCTTCTTTCGTGGTCCCGAGCTTCGCACCGAAATCGAACTCTTCTTCTGATTCTGAAGAAGGCAAGTCCTCGAAGACAACATTGTCAGAATCTCCGTTTGCACAAACATCCGATCCCGCTGCTGCAGCTTCTTCAACCTGGCAAGTATCTTCTTCTGCCAGATGTTTGAAGCTGTTTTCTTGCCGTGCAAGGTGAGCTCCATCCTCCTTCTCTCGACCTAGTTCCGCAACGCTAAGTAGATGGTCACCGTGTATAGGAGTCCCCGGGACGTGTTCCCAGATGAAGGGAATAGCGGCACGGACCTCACCCAGAGGTGCTTCCTCCACTTCTTCCCTGAAGAAACAAGCGCGTCGAGGACTAGATGGAGCACTGCCATAAGGACTGGAGAATGCACTCCCACTCTCAGCACTCTCTGCGCCGCCGCATCCGCAGTTGTGCGGGTGAGCCCGTTTGGGCGAGTTCAGCGTCAGCAAAGACAACGATCCCATGGTCTAGATCTCGAACAAATCCTCTCCCGCAGGTCTACAGAATCTGAAACCTGTGTTCAAAGCTCTTTCCAATTCTCAGCAGATCTCTAAAGAAGCCTGTGCTCTTGTCTCTCAGCTGCCACCGGATACCAAGACTTACTGTGACCGAATCTCAGTACTCCCTTATGATAGAATCATCTTCCAGATGATCCGATTCTCTTGCTGGACCGAGTCCTCAGGAACTTGCCTAGCCGGCTGAAAATAAGAAAGAATTGCACAGCTTCAACACTAGACTCCTCAGCGAAATTCTCTACAAACAACTTCCTTCTTAAACTCCAAAGGTAAAGAGAGAAACAAAAGAAAGAGAGGGGGGAAAAAGAAAATCTCGTCCACCGGCAGCAGAAGAAGCAGAAAGAACGTGCAGCTCTTGCTCTTAAGAAGACTCTTCGACTGAGCCCAACTGCAGAAGTCTCATCACTCTTTCTTTCCCCTCCAGCTTCTTCTCAATGTTCTTATGGCTCTCAATGGTTCTGCAATTACAATCTCGCTCAGGAACAAAGAGGATTTAGATTTTCACCGCCTTTCCCAGGTCTTCGTATGACGACGAGAGTGCACGAAATTCTACTCGGCTCCGGATCCGCGCCATCCGCCAAGTGCACAACAAAACAAAACAGCGAAAACGCGAGGGGCAAGAAAAGACAAACACAAGCGAAAGCCCAACCCGGTCCTCCCGTCCCCAACAACCTACCTATCCAATCTAGAACCGGTAAGTAGGTAGGTATGTAGCTAGGTATAACAAGTAGGTAGGTAGTTAGAACCGGTGGGTACCGTAGTACCTTGGCTATTTCAACACACGTCCGTCCAATAATTAATTAATTTTGAAAACTGCATTTCAACAAATGAAATATTTCTAAACATTCCCCTATTGTCCTTCACAATATTTTCTGAATTGGAAGAAATAATTTTTGAAAATTTCAACATTTAAAAAAATATATATATAATTAGTGTCGAATTGGCCAAGGTGCTAGGGTAATAGGTAGGTCCTTTGCCACTAGCTATGGTCATGGTGGTACTAGGCGGGGGTCTGCACGAGAATAGGTATCTAAACACCCCCACCTACCTAAACCGTGTGTAGAATAGCTAGGTAGGTAGGTAGAACCATTAGGTAATAGGTCCTTTGCCACGTATCTTACTAGATAGGGGTCATAGAGGTAGGGGTCTACAGAAGAATAGGTAGTAGGTACCTAGAGACAAGACTAAATTTTACAAATTCTGTTGAATTAATTATATTATTATTATTCGTAGTAAAGAAGAGGGGTAGGAGAAAGAAATGAAGGGATTAAATGTCTGCGAGTTAGATTACCGTTGACAGACAGACAGAGACTGTGTGTACTATAGATAAGGGGAAAGAAAAGGAGACAGGGTCAGAAAGGGCAATAAATAAGCTGTAAAGAAGTGTGCGTATAAACCCATTCTTTGCATTCACTAGGTACCTAGTACCTACCTCTCTTTTTATTTATCTCTTGTTTTCTTGCTCTCAGAAAATCACACGAGTTGTAAATTAATTAAAATTGTTTTTTTTTTTTCCTCGATTTCATGCAGTTCCGAATAACCCACCAATTATTACCTTGGCCCCCCCGCCCCCCCCCCCCCCCCCCCCCCCCGCAACACCGTCCACGGAATCTTCTATATCACTCTCTACCATAAAATAAACCCCATCCACAACTAGCCTTGCA
>Ga0116231_10013482_pt1 | contig 11464 bp, 9 predicted proteins | sample S1TSphgellanicum_2_FD_89695 | JGI IMG/M metagenome (GOLD analysis project Ga0116231, IMG submission 89695) | Host-associated microbial communities from peat moss isolated from Minnesota, USA - S1T2_Fd - Sphagnum magellanicum MG | ecosystem: Host-associated > Plants > Peat moss > Unclassified...
GCCCTCCGCGGGCTGGTGGTGGAATCGGGCCTGCACGCGCCGGAGATGGAGCGCCGCCTCGCCGCGGTGGCTGCGATGAGTGAGGACGCCGGCGCCCGCACCCTCACCGCCCTCACGGCTCTTCGCGCCGATCTCGGATATTCGACCGATCCCCGTATGGCGGCGGCCCTCGACGCGGCGATTGCGTCCGTGCATCGCTGGGTCTGGATCGGCAACGCGTTCGAGTTGCTTTACAACGGCATCAGCGCCGGTAGCGTGCTGTTCATGTCGTCGGTTGGCCTGGCCATCATCTTCGGCCTGATGGGGGTGATCAACCTGGCCCAAGGCGAACTGATCATGATCGGCGCCTATACCACCTTCTGCGTGCAGGAAGCGCTGCGCGTCTTTGCGCCCGGCCTGCTTGGTTGGTACCCGCTGCTGGCGATTCCGGTGGTGTTCGTCGTTACCGGTTTGGTCGGCATCGCCATCGAGCTGACCGTGATCCGCCATCTCTATCGTCGACCGCTGATGACGCTGCTGGCCACCTGGGCGATAAGCCTGCTGCTGATCAACCTGGTGCGCGTCGGCTTCGGCACGCAAAATCTTCAGTTCCTGACACCGGTCTATCTAACCGGCGGAGTACGAGTAGTCGGCGATTTTTTGGTCACCTGGAACCATCTATTCGCCATCGCCGCTGCGCTGCTGGCATTCCTTGCCACCTTAGCGCTTCTGCGCCTGACGGATCTCGGCCTATTCATTCGCGCAGTGACCCAAAACCGCGCCATGGCGGGCTGCGTCGGGGTCGCCACGCGCTGGGTCGACATGGCGGCGTTCGGGTTCGGCGCCGGGCTGGCCGGGTTGGGCGGGCTGGCGCTTTCGCCTATCTACAACGTCAACCCATCGATGGGCACTGGCTTCATTATCGACAGTTTCATGGTGGTGGTCCTCGGCGGCGTCGGCAGCCTGTTCGGAACCGCGCTGGCCTCGCTCGGCGTCGGGCTGGTCAATGTCGGGATCGAGCCGTTCTATGGCGCGGTGGCGGCGAAGGTGATTGCCTTGCTGCTGATCATCCTGATCATCCAGTGGCGGCCGGAGGGTTTGGTCGCCGCCCGAGGTCGGCGATGAAGATTTTTGAGGGGGCAAGCCTTGTGACAGCGGTGCTACTCGCGCTGCTACTGGTGCTGCTGCCGGTTCTGGGGCTGCAATTTCTGCCTGGGCTGGGATTACCGATTTATGCGGTCAACGTAGCCGGCCAAGTGATGTGCTTTGCCTTGCTAGCGATGTCGGTGGATTTGATGTGGGGCGGCGCGGGCGTGCTGAGCCTCGGGCACGGACTGTTCTTTGCCTTCGGTGGTTATCTCTGTTCGATGCATCTGCTGCGCACGGCTTACGCCGCCACGCATGTGCTGCCAGATTTTTTGCTGTTCATGGGCCATGGCGGCTTTCCCGCCTGGTGGGCGTTTGCCGATACCGCGCCAGTCACCTTACTCGCGGTGCTGCTGTTGCCGGCGCTGCTGGCCTTCGGTTTCGGCTTCGTGTCATTTCGCTCGCGGGTCAATGGGGTGTATTTTTCCATCATCAGCCAGGCGCTGACCTATACAGCGATGTTGCTGATGTTTCGCAACGATACCGGATTTGGCGGCAATAACGGTATGACCGGGTTTCATAGCATCGCTGGCCTGTCGGCCGGCGGCGTCGGGGCCGGCGTGCTGCTTGCAGAAACCGCCACAGCCTCGGTGCTGGCCGCGCTCCTCGCCGGCCGCGTGCTGTTGGCGTCGCGCTTCGGGCGGTTGCTGGCGGCGATTCGTGACGATGAACCGCGGCTGCGTTTTCTGGGCTATGAAACGTTGTGGCTGAAGCTCGCGGCCTGGTGCGCCTCTGCCGCTGTTGCCGCGCTCGCCGGCGCTTTGTATGTGCCGCAGGTCGGCATCATCAACCCCAGCCTGCTGGACCCGTCGCTCTCTCTGGAAATCGCTGTTTGGGTGGCCATTGGCGGGCGTGGCGGACTTGTCGGCGCGATCCTTGGCGCCGTGCTGGTGAACTTGGCCAAGTTCTGGCTTTCCGCCGCCGCGCCTGATCTCTGGCCATTCGTGTTGAGCCTCCTGGTGCTGCTGGTGGTGTTGGTGCTGCCGAACGGGCTGCTCGACCTTCGCAACCGGTCGCGCGCCTGGCTTGGGGAACTCGCGCGCACGCCGCCACCCCGGCTGCGGCGAAGGGCGGCGCGGTGACTCAGGCCATTACGGTCGAGGCGCTGACCGTCACCTTCGGCAGTTTCATTGCCATCCAGGATTTGTCGTTTCACGCCGGGTATGGCCATGTGCGCGGCCTGATTGGCCCCAATGGCGCGGGCAAGACGACGTTGCTCGATGTGCTGACTGGCAAATCGCGACCGCAACGGGGTCGTGTGCTGCTCGATGGCGTCACCGATCTCGCCCGGCTCACTGAGGTTGAGCGCGTTTTGGCCGGCATTGGCCGCAAGTTTCAGAAGCCGAGCGTGTTCGAGGCCCTGACTGTGTGGGAAAATCTCGACCTGGCGCTGCGCCTACACCGCCGGTCGCTGCTGCGCGAGGTGCTGGCCGATGCCGGCGCCAAGCGCGCGGCGATCGACTCCGTGCTGGCCACCATCGGGCTGGCAGCATTGTCGGAGAAACCGGCAGGGGTGTTATCGCATGGTCAAAAACAATGGCTCGAAATCGGCATGGTCCTGGTGCAGGAACCCAAAGTGCTGCTGCTCGATGAACCGGTGGCGGGCATGAGCGACGAGGAAACCGCGCACACCGCGACGCTGGTGCAAAGCCTGCGTGCGCCCGGGCGCGCCATCGTTGTGGTTGAGCACGACATGGATTTCGTCGAGCAGGTGGCCGATGAGATCACGGTTCTGCATGAGGGCCGCACCCTGTTCGAGGGCAGCATGGCGGCAGCGCGTGACGATTCCCGTGTGATCGAGGTTTATATCGGCCGATGAGCGCGCATCTCGCTATCGAAGAGCTTGACCATCATTACGGCAGCGCGCAGAGCCTGCGCGGGGTCTCACTGGAAATGCAGCAGGGCCAATGCCTGGCACTGCTCGGCCGCAACGGCGCCGGCAAAACCACGTTGCTGCGCTGCCTGGCTGGCTTGTTGCAGCCGAGTGGCGGGCGCATTTTGCTCGGCGGGCGCGAGATCGGCGGCTGGCCGTCTTATCGGCGGGTGCGCGGCGGCATCGGCTATGTGCCGCAGGGCCGCGAGATCTTTGCCGATCTTTCGGTTGGTGAGAACCTGTTGGTCAGCCAAAAGGCGCACGGTCTGCGCGATCCCGCGGTCCTAGACGAAGTCTGCACGCTGTTTCCCGTGCTGCGCCAGATGTGGCGCCGGCGGGGCGGCGACCTCTCCGGCGGGCAGCAGCAGCAATTGGCCATCGGCCGCGCCCTGATGGGACGCCCGGCGCTGCTGGTGCTGGATGAACCGACCGAGGGGATACAGCCCTCCATCGTCAAATCCATAGAGGCTGTCATCGCCTCTTTGAAGGGTCGAATGTCTATCTTGCTGGTCGAGCAATACTATGACTTTGCCCGTTCGCTGGCAGACCGCTATGTGGTGCTCAACCGTGGGGCCGTCGCGGCCAGCGGTGATGGGGCGAGTATGGAGCGGGACGTGATCAGCCGCTATCTGTCGATTTAACGGGGGAGAGCCAGAATGGATCTAGGGTTGGCCGGGCGCCGCGCGTTGGTGAGTGGCGGCACAAAGGGAATTGGCCGCGCGATCGCCGAATGCCTGGCGGCGGAAGGGGCGCATGTCGCGATTTGTGCGCGCAATTTGGGCGAGGTTGAAGACACCGTCACAGCACTTCGACGGGCGGGAGTGACAAGCTGCGGCCAGGCGATTGACGTGAGCGACGCTGCGGCGCTGAAAAGCTGGGTGGCCGCCTCCGCGTCGGCGCTTGGCGGTATTGACATTGTGGTGCCGAATGTCAGCGCGCTGGCAATCGGCGGGCCGGAGGCCTGGCAAAAAAGTTTCGCCACCGATCTGATGGGCAGTGTCGGCATGGTTGAAGCGGCGATGCCTTATCTTGAAAAATCCGATGCGGCGAGCATTGTGATTATATCGAGCGTGTCGGGGCGGGAGGTGGATTTCGCTGCCGGCCCGTATGGCACGTTTAAGGCGGCGCTGATCCATTATGCACAGGGGCTGGCCTTCCAACTGGCAGGCAAGGGCATCCGCGCCAACACGGTTTCGCCGGGCAACACTTATTTTGCTGGCGGTGTCTGGCAGACCATCGAACGTGAGAACCCGAAATTATTTGCCGAGGCGCTGGCCCTCAACCCGACGGGCCGGATGGGCCGGCCGGAGGAAATGGCGCGCGCCGTGGTTTTCCTCGCCAGCCCAGCGGCGAGTTTTGTGACCGGCACCAACCTTGTTGTCGACGGCGCGCTGACCCGCGGCGTTCAGTTCTGAAGGGAGATTTCTTATGGCTCATCATGAAATTCCGGCAACGCCCGACAAAATGGTGCTTGGCTACCTCGATGCGACCAGCCCGCCCGTGCTGGAGGTGGAGTCTGGCGATACTGTGACCTTGTACTCTTTTCCGGCCGGCGGGCGCGAAACCTTGCCGGAGGCCTCGCGTGTGCCGGCGGATTATCTCGCAGCCCTCAACGCGCTGCCCGCCGGCCCGGGCCCGCATTTCATCACCGGCCCGGTCTATGTGCGTGGCGCCCAGCCGGGTGACACCCTGCAGGTCGACATTTTGGAGGCAATTCCCAGCATGGATTGGGGGTTTGTTTCGATCATGCCGCTGCTTGGCACTTTGCCCGATGAATTTACCGAGTATGAGACGATCCACCCTACGATCGACCGCGCGCGTGGGGTTTGCACTTTGCCTTGGGGCACCGAACTGCCGCTGGATCCGTTCTTCGGCATCATTGGCGTGGCGCCGCCGAAGGCCTGGGGCCGCTGTGGCTCGCCGGTGCCGCGCGCGTTCGGCGGCAATATGGACAATAAGGAGCTGAAGCCTGGCACCACGCTTTATTTGCCCGTGTTCAATGAGGGGGCGCTGTTCATGGCTGGTGACGGGCATGGCGTGCAGGGTGACGGGGAAGTGTGCATCACCGCACTTGAGACCGGGCTTTCCGGCAAATTCCGCCTGACGGTGCGGCGTGATTTTCCGGTGTCGTTTCCGTTTGCTGAAACCGCCACCCATTTGATGTCGATCGGGCTTGATGAAGATCTCGACGATGCCGCCAAGCAGGCGGTGCGCGAAATGGTGACGCATGTCTGCCGCCGGACCAATCTGTCGCGCAATCAGGCTTATATGTTGTGCTCGCTGATTGGGGATTTGCGGGTGACGCAGACGGTTGATGGCAATAAAGGCGTGCATATGTTGCTGGCGAAGCGGTGGTTGTAGAAGCAAAAAAGACTTTTTTTGAAAAAAAGAAGCAAAACACTTTTGCTTTTTTTAGTGTTAATTGCGCAGTGGTCAAACCTAAATTATCAAAAGTTTTTTGGTTCTTTTGTCTACGAATAGCAAGCCTTAGGCGTGACCAAAAAAGAACTACGTTCTTCCTGAAAGGATCCTCCCCCGATGATGGTTCTCGGACTAAACGCGGGCCCCATTGGGGGCCACCTCGCCGGCTGGCGCCACCGCGACGCTTATCCACAAACCGCGATGCGTCTCGACAATGCCATCGAGGTTGCCAAGCTCGCCGAGCGCGGCAAGTTCGACCTGATGTTTCTGGCAGACGGCAACGGCGTGCGGCAAATGGACAAGCCCACCTTGTTTGCCGCCAACAGCCCTTCAGACCGCCCGGTGGTGTTCGAGCCGGTGACGCTATTTTCTGCGCTCTCGCAACATACCAAACATCTCGGTTTCGTTGCCACGGCGACCACGACGTATGAGGAGCCCTTCACCATCGCTCGCAAATTCGCCTCGCTCGATCATTTGAGCGGTGGGCGGGCCGGCTGGAACTTGGTCACCACGCAATACACCGAGGATGCGAAGAATTTCAGCCGCGAGGAACATGTCGCCCGTGACACACGTTACGAACGTGCGCGGGAAAGCCTCGATGTTGTACGATCACTGTGGGATTCTTGGGCGCCGGACGCGTTCATCCAGAACAAGGCCACCGGACAGTATCTTGACCCCACCAAAGTGCAACGCACCAACCACAAAGGCAAATATTTCTCGGTGCAGGGCCCACTGAACGTGGCGCGCACGCCGCAGGGCCAGCCGGTGGTGTTCATGGCCGGGCAGTCGGAGGCTGGTCGGGAATTGGTGGCGTATGGCGGGGAGGCGCTGTTTGCATCAGCGACGGACATGGCCTCCGCGCAGCTGGCTTATCAGGACATCAAAGGCAGAATGGCAAAATACGGCCGCTCGCCCGATACATTGCGGATCTTACCGGCGATGACGGTGTTTGTCGGTCGAACGGCTGGGGAAGCAGATGCGCTTTATGACGAGCTTCAGTCGCTTATTTCCCCTGCACTCGCCGTGACCTATCTATCAAAAGTCGTGGCCTTTGATGTCACCGGCTACCCGATCGACGGACCTATGCCGCAACAACATGTCGAGAGCGTTGGCGGCACGGCAATCAGCCGGTCGATTCTCGATATGGCCGCACGGGAATCGCTGACCGTTCGGCAGACCTATCAGCGTATTCTTTCATCTTTGGACGGCAACACGCTCAAGGGTGATCCCAAGCACGTCGCTGACACGATGGAGGAATGGTTTTCATCAAAGGCATGCGACGGATTTATGCTCTCCATGCCGCTGCTCCCGCGCGGCCTGCGTGATTTCGTCGACCTCGTCATTCCGGAGCTGCAGCGCCGCGGCGTGTTTCGCCAGGAGTATTCGGGTACCACGCTGCGGGCCAATATGGGCTTGCCGATCCCGCCTGATCCGTTTCGCGATCGCTGAGCGGATCAGGTCGGCATCGGCCACTTGCAATTTAACGCGCTACTCCGGCGGAAAAACGGCGTGACAAATTCGGGCATGAACGCCCTGTCGCCCATCCACGACTTGCGTCACCGCAAAATCGGCAGCCACACTCATCAATGAATAAGCGTCATCCCGGCTGAGGCCACGATGCTCAGTCAGCAGCCGGAGCATCTCAAGGCTGGCGTTGCGCATAGCCTGATTGAGGTCCTCATCGAAGCCATGCGTCATGAAGGAGTCCGGTGTCATCAGCAGCGGTGAAGGGAAGGTGAAATCGCGCCGGATGAAGACCTGGAAAATCACGTCAAGCGACGCCTCAATGGCTGTGCCACTGATCTCCCCATCGCCTTGGGAAATATGCGGGTCCCCGACCGAAAACAGCGCGCCATCGACCTGTACGGGGTAAAACATTGTCGACCCGGCGCCGATCCGCCAATTATCGATATTGCCCCCATGACGGCCCGGGGGGATGGAGCTGACCCGCCCCGCGACATCTGGCGCAACGCCGGCTGTACCGAGATGCGGGCGCACCGGCACACGCACGCCGCGTAAGGCCGGTTCGCGGCAGCAATCGCGTTCATGGGTTATTGTGCCGGGAATAAGATATTTGCCCGGGAAGTCATAAGCGAACGCCGCCTCGGCCGTTTGGCTGGCGGCATCCATGCGGTAAATCGTCACCCGCTCTTTCTCGCCAAACTCCTTGTAGAGATGGCCCCAATTTGCCGCGAGGTTGGAGCCGTAGCGCAGCCGCGGGGTCATCTGTAGATAACGCACTTCCAGAATATCGCCCGGGCGCGCGCCTTCGACGTAGATGGGGCCGGTTAGAATATGCACGCCTGGGTTGCGGTCCTCTCGCGGGATGGCGTCGAATATTGCGGTGATGGCGCCATCCATCATCAGCTCTGGGGCATCACCGGCGTGATGGGTGATGGCCTCGGCGCGAATAATGTCGCCATTGGCCACGCGAATGGCTGGGGCGAGGGCTGCGTCGAAATAGCCCCAATGCACCGTCTTTGGCGTCGCGCGCAGATCATGCAGAACGGGGCACAAAAGTTCACGTTCGGCGCGGTGCTCGTCTTGTAACAGGGTCATGGAAGGGGCTTTCTCGCGTATTGGGGAATGGGCTTGCTGATCATGCGGGGATGGCAGTCACTTGGTCGGCCCCCATGACACGCAGGAAACGCGCCGTTTGGGGATGACGTGGCCGGGTGAGGACGTCATGCGCAAGGCCTTCTTCGATCACGCGGCCGCCGCTGAGGAACAGAACACGGTCGGCGACCTCTGCGGCAAAGCGGAGCTGGTGGGTGGAGATGATCATTGTCAGGCCATCTTCGACAGCTAACCGACGGATGACCTCCAGCACTTCATTGACCAGTTCGGGGTCGAGTGCGGAGGTCGGTTCGTCAAGCAGCAGCACGGTGGGGTTCGGCGCCAAAGCCCGGGCGATGGCGACGCGTTGCTGTTGCCCGCCAGACAGGTGCCGCGGCAGAGCGTGGGCGCGGGCCGACAGCCCGACGCGTTCCAGAAGCTCCCTCGCCCGGCGATCGGCCATCGCTTCGGACATTCCATGCACCCAGCGGAGCGGGCCGGCGACGTTCTCCTGCGCGGTCAAATGGCTGAACAAGTTGAATTGCTGAAACACCATGCCGACACCAACGCTGGCCCGCTCATGTGCCACGGCGCGGGCTGTGAGCGGTTTGCCATCGTCACTAAAACCCAAATTGCGACCGCCGACCCGCACGGCGCCAGATTCCCAGGTTTCCAGCCGGTTGATGCATCGCAGCAGCGTGCTCTTCCCAGACCCGCTGGGGCCAAGCAGTGCCACCACCTCGCCAATGCGCACGGTGAAGTTCAGCCCGTCGAGCACAACATGGTTGCCATAGCGCTTGAAGAGATCACGAACTTCGACGGTGGCCACGCCGTCGGCGAGCCCGGCGGAGCGGGCGGCGCGGGATCCCATCGGCGCCGCAGGCGCAGCGTCTTGCCCCGTGATGAAAACGGGGGCTGGGCGCGACAGCGCCGGCTGGCGCCAGGGGAGCAGACGCATCAGGCGGTCTCGCGGTGAGGGGCGATCCAGATCCAGCAGGACTTCGATGATCAGTTGCACCGCACTGAACGCCCCAGTCAACACCAAGTAGACCAAGCCCGAGGCGAAGAAGATGGAGAAAAAGTCGAAGGTGGAGGAGGCGAGTTGCGTGCTGCGCAGGGTGAGTTCCTGCACCGAGATAACCGATGCGAGCGACGAATTTTTGAGCGCGCTGATGGCTTCGTTTCCCAAGGCCGGCACCATGGTGCGAATCGCCTGCGGCGCGATGATGCGGTGCATGAGCACGACGGGCGTCATGCCCAAAGCCTGACCCGCCGCGATTTGCCCGCGGTCTACCCCGAGCACGCCGGAGCGCAGAATCTCGGCAATGAACGGCGCTTCATTCAGCGCTAAGGCGACGCCCGCGGCTATGGTGGGGATCAATTTTATGCCGATATGCGGCAGCGCATCGTAGACGAAGACGAGTTGCAGAATGAGCGGCGTTCCGCGAAAGATGACGGTATAGCCGCGCGCGAAAGCCGAGAGCAGGCGGTTATGGCTGAGTTGCATGCTTGCCAGCGCCAACCCCAGGATCAACCCACCGCCGAGGCCAAAGCCCGTCACCTCCAGGGTGAATTCCACACCCTGGAGAAGATACGGCATGCGAAGATAATGGAAAAAGAGCTCCATTTCCGGCGATTACTCGGTGAGCAGAGCGGCGGGTTCCATGCTACCGGCGCCAAGCGACCATTTGTTGAGCATCGCAGTTTCAATGCCCTCCTTTTGCAGCGCCGTCAGTGCCTCCAAGATAGCGGTGCGGAAGGCGACGTCGCCCTTGGGCACCGCGATGCCGACAGAATAGGGCAAGGTCACGGCCACCGCCTTACCGAGTTTATCGGGATAGGCCTTGACCGCTTGGTCGACGGTGTTGACATCGTTCACGTAGGTGTCGGCGCGCCCGGCCAAGATCGCCTGAATGCAATTGGCGTTGTTATCGTAAAGCTGAATGACCGGAATGGGTTTTCCGGCGGCCTTGCAGGCTGATTCGAGATTTTGAATCAGGGGGACTTCAACATACCCGGTATTCTCGGCCGCTGTCGCGCCGCACATGGAGGTGTCGATGCCGGTGATTTTCTTGGGGTTGTCTTTCACCACCAAAACGCCGTCATAGACTTTTGAATATTTGATGAAATCGGCGGCTTTGGCGCGTTCCTGGGTGGCATAGATGTCAGAGATCACGATGTTCGCTTGGCCGCTCTGCAAAGTGGGCAACAGTGCCGCGAAAGCCACTGGCTGATAGGTCAGCTTAAAGCCCAGGCAAGCGCCCAGCGTCTCCGCCAAGTCAATATCGAAGCCGATATATTTACTCGGGTCGTTCGGGTCTAGCGCTTCATAGCCTGGGGTATGCGGGTTGACCGCGTCGATCAGCGTCTTGCCTTTCAGGGACGGGTATTTTGCTTGTAACTGCGTGCACGCTTCGGGCAGTTTCGGCGCGCCTTGGGCCGAGGCTGCGTGGGGTACGACAGAAGCAGCGAGACAAAATATGCCAAAGGTTGCAGACAACCAACCGCTTATCTTCATTCGGGGCCGAGCGGGATGGCCACTATTTTTGACGTTGATGAGCATACTTACTTCTCCAGTTGGAATGTTAGGCGACGCCCAAGAACAAGCGGTCCACCCATCCTACAAGGTCCAATTTTGTTGCATTTGCATGGAACCTAGGCATATCGCAGACGATCTGCTCCGCCCGCCAAAGCTGATATGCAATCGCCGTGCAACGCCGTGCTTAGGGCTTGGCCGACAATTACCGCTTCATTTTGCGGTGTCGACCAAGCCCTAAGCCTCCGTTTGGAGCGGCAGCTTTGGCGGCGTGCTGACGCACTTATTTGCCGCCGCTGCCTTAGCCTATGTGCTCTCGCCGCACGCCCGCAACAAGCTCGGCCAGCCCCGCACGTAATTCCACCGCCGGCGTAAAACCGAGATCGCGTCTGGCTGCGTCGATCAGCAACGGGCCCAAATGACCCTCATTCCAGGCCGGCGCACCCGTCACGATCATCAAGCTTGGTACGAGCTCCGCAATCATCGCTGCTAAAGCCGCCTCCGAAACATAGGTGCCCCCGGTGATGTTGTAGGTCATTTGAGGCAGTTCTGGCGCCGACAGCGCTTGCAAAAGCGCCTGGGCTGCATCGTCCACATGCAGGTATTGGCGAAAGCTACTGCCCTCGGCCGCGACGGTCACCGGCTCATTGTTCAGCCCGGCCTCAATCACCCGCCGTAAGCCACACGCCGTCTGCCGCCGTATTCCAAACACGGAGGATAACCGCAGCGCCACGGCTGGCAAGTTATAGCGGCGAACATAGGCGTTCAGCAGAAGCTCGCCCGCCGCTTTGGTGTGGCCATAGAAACTCTGCGGGTTGATCTGAGCCGTCTCTGAGATTGGGTTCAAGGTGGGTTGGTCGCCATAGACCGCAATGGATGACGCCCATACCAGCCGACGAACCGCGGTTTGACGGCATGCCTCAAACACCGCCATCGCACCCCCCAGATTCGCC
>Ga0116231_10013483_pt1 | contig 11463 bp, 10 predicted proteins | sample S1TSphgellanicum_2_FD_89695 | JGI IMG/M metagenome (GOLD analysis project Ga0116231, IMG submission 89695) | Host-associated microbial communities from peat moss isolated from Minnesota, USA - S1T2_Fd - Sphagnum magellanicum MG | ecosystem: Host-associated > Plants > Peat moss > Unclassified...
CCCCGCCATCTTGAGCCAGGCCACCGACGCACCCACGTTATGCGCAGAGGGTCAGCCGTGTCGCCTCCTGGACAGGGACACGGCGCCGCCCGTCGCCTTGAAGGGACACATCATGGATCTGGAAAAATTCACCGAACGCACCCGCGGCTTCCTCCAGGCCGCACAAACCATCGCGATACGCGAGTTTCATCAGCGGCTGACGCCCGAGCATATGCTCAAGGCGCTGCTCGATGACGGGGAGGGCGCGGCCGCCGGGCTGATCCGCGCCGCCGGCGGCGACCCGCAGGCGGCCGCGAAAGCCAACGATGCCGAAATCGCGCGCATCCCCAAGGTGCAGGGCGGCGGCCAGAGCGCGCCGCAAATCACGCCCGAACTCGTGCGCGCGCTCGATGCGGCGCAGCAGGCGGCGCAGAAAGCCGGCGACGAATATACCGCGCAGGACCGCGTGCTGGTCGCACTCGCCGCCAGCGACACCGGCGCCGGCCGGTCGCTGCGCGGGGCGGGCGCGACGCCGCAGACGCTGGAGCGCGCCGTCGAGGCCATACGCAAAGGCCGCAAGGTGGATAGCCCGAACGCCGAAGCCGGTTTCGACGCGCTGAAAAAATTCACCCGCGACGTCACCGAACTGGCGCGCACGCAAAAACTCGACCCGGTGATCGGGCGCGACGAGGAGATACGCCGCACCATCCAGGTGCTGGCCCGCCGCACCAAAAACAATCCTGTCCTGATCGGCGAGCCTGGCGTCGGCAAGACCGCCATCGTCGAAGGTCTGGCGCTGCGCATTGCCCGCGGCGACGTGCCGGAGGCGCTGAAAGACAAGCGCGTGCTGTCGCTGGATTTGGGCGCACTCGTGGCCGGCGCGAAATTCCGCGGCGAGTTCGAAGAACGTTTGAAAGCCGTGCTCAAGGAGATCGAGAGCGCGGAAGGCAAGGTCATCCTCTTCATCGATGAGATGCACACGCTGGTCGGCGCCGGCCGCGCCGATGGCGCCATGGATGCGTCGAACCTGCTCAAGCCGGAGCTGGCGCGCGGTGCGCTGCATTGCATTGGTGCCACCACGCTCGATGAATACCGCAAGCATGTCGAGAAAGATGCAGCACTGGCCAGGCGTTTTCAGCCGGTGTTCGTGGGCGAGCCCACTGTCGAAGACACGATCAGCATTCTGCGCGGCATCAAGGAGAAGTACGAGCTTCACCATGGCGTGCGCATTACCGACGGCGCCATCGTCGCCGCCGCCACTCTCTCCAATCGCTATATCGCGGATCGTTTTCTGCCCGACAAAGCCATCGATCTCATGGACGAGGCGGCGAGCCGCCTGCGTATGGAGGTCGATAGCAAACCGGAGGAACTCGACGAGCTCGACCGCCGTCTCATGCAGCTCAAGATCGAGCGTGAGGCGCTGAAACGCGAGACCGATGGCGCATCGCGCGACCGGCTGGAAAAACTCGAGCGTGAATTGGCGACGATCGAGGAAAAATCCAACGCCATGACGGCGGCCTGGAAGGCCGAGACAGAGAAAGTGGCCGACACGCAAAAACTGAAGGAGCGGCTGGACCAGGCGCGCTCCGAAGTGGAGGTGGCGCAGCGCCGCGGCAATCTCGCAAAGGCCTCGGAGCTGCTCTATGGCGTGATTCCGCAATTGCAGCGTGAGATCGAGGCGAGCCAGTCCCAGGGCAAGCTGGTGAACGAGGCAGTGACGGCCGAACAGATCGCCGGCGTGGTCTCGCGCTGGACCGGCATTCCCATGGAGCGGATGCTGGAGGGTGAGAAGAGCAAACTTTTACGCATGGAGGACGCGCTACGCGCCCGCGTGGTCGGGCAGGAGGATGCGCTGAGGGCGGTCGCGCATGCCGTGCGCCGTGCCAGGGCGGGTCTGGGCGAAGCCGGACGGCCGATTGGCAGTTTCCTGTTCCTCGGCCCCACCGGCGTCGGCAAAACTGAATTGACCAAGGCGCTGGCAGGGTTTTTGTTCGATGACGATAAAGCGCTGCTGCGCATCGACATGAGCGAATTCATGGAAAAACACGCCGTCTCCCGCCTGGTCGGCGCCCCCCCCGGCTACGTCGGCTACGACGAAGGCGGCGTTCTGACCGAAGCGGTGCGCCGGCGGCCTTACCAGGTTATCCTGTTCGATGAGGTGGAGAAAGCGCACGAGGATGTTTTCAACATTTTGCTCCAGGTGCTCGATGACGGGCGACTGACGGATGGCCAAGGCCGCACCGTGGATTTTTCCAACACGATTATCGTGCTTACGTCGAATCTAGGCAGCGACATTTTAGCGGCCCAGCCCGAAGGTGAGCCGATGGCCCTGGTGCAGGCGCAGGTGATGCGCGTGGTGCGCGACCATTTCCGGCCCGAGTTCCTGAACCGGCTGGACGAAATCGTGTTGTTCCGCCGGCTGGCGCGGTCGGACATGGCGACCATTGTCGATATCCAGTTGGGGCGCCTGCGCGCTTTGCTGGCGGACCGCAAGATTACGCTCGATCTGGACGCAACGGCCAAGGATTGGCTGGCGAACGAAGGGTATGATCCGGTGTATGGGGCGCGGCCGCTAAAGCGCGTGATCCAGCGGAGTTTGCAAAATCCGTTGGCTGGCCTGCTGCTGGAGGGCGCGGTGCGCGAGGGTGAGACCATCCATGTGTCGGCGGGCGTGGATGGGTTGTCGATCAACGGCCGGGTGGCGGAACTGGTTTAGGGCCGGCGGCCAGCGCAAAACCTTCCTTGCGCGCCGCGTCCGCCAGTCGGTCATCGAGTGTGACGAGAGACAAGGATGTGGGGCGGCGTTCCGCGGCGATGAAGGCGGCCGCAAGCTGCAGCGCGTCGGCCGCGCGCAGCTTGTGTACGCGCAGAAATCGCTGGGCGCTCTCTCGAACGATTTCGACTGGTTCGATTTCATGCCAGCCATCGGCAAGCTGTTTGAGCCGGCCGGCTGCCAGCGCCATGGCCTCGCCGTCAAGCGCGGATTCGCGTTCCAGGCGGGCCAGGGCCGACATGCATTCAACCGGCGTGCCCCACCACACCAGCATGTCAGGATCCCCCGCGGCGAGCGCCTGCATCTGCGGCGTCGCGCGTTCAGCTACCAGCAGCGGCAGGATCGCCGACGAATCCCAGAATATCATCGCCCGTCGCGGCGTTCTTCGATGAGGGCATCGACCGAAGATGCGCCTGCAAGCGCCTGCGGCGGCGCGCTGCTGAACAGCGATCGAGGCGGCGGGATACGGCGCGGCCGCACCAGCCCATCCCGCACCAGGCGCGCCAGCCTGCCATCCTGCTGCCCCTCGTCCCCCGTCACGGCTTGCAGCCTGGCGACCGGGCGCCCCCGATCGACAATCAACACGGACGATCCTCCCTTAAGACTATCGATCAAGGCACTGAGGCTGTTCTTGGCCTCGGTAATGCTGGCTGTTTTCATCTAGCCGATATAGATTTTCATACGAGGCTATTCAAGCGCGATCGGGGACGACATACCGATGACCTCCATGACGATCACGGTGGGCGGCGACATCGACGATGACGGTGCGGCCATAGGCGAAAGGGTTCTGTCGTTCGAGAGTTGGGAAGGGCTTGCTAGGGTGCTGACCGGTGAGCGGTTTCGCTTGCTGCGCCATGTGCATGCGAGCCCGGCGCCGACGATTTCGCCCCTTGCCCGATCGCTCGACCGCCAATACCGGCGCGTGCATGCGGATGTGACAGCGCTGGAGCAGGCGGAATTGCTGGAGCGCTCGGCGGATGGTTTGCGAACGACGGCAGATCGTATGCGCACGGAGATCACGCTGTAGTTTTGCCTCCGAACACCATTCTCCAGGGCCTGTTGCCATATCTCTGGAAATCACACCGCTTCGATGCCTGAATGTCACATACCATTGCGGTGACGGTCCGGCCGGCCCCCGGCGTTGAGCCTGGCCGCCGGCCGGTCTATGGCTTGGCGCCATGCTCAAGATGTTCCGTTGCCTTCTTGCCTTCGCGGTGCTCCCCGCCGCCGCCCTTGCCCAGGTGACCACCGACACGCACGCGCTGGACGCGCTGAAAACCACGCCGGCCCCAGCCCCGGCGACCGCACCGCGCGCAAAGCCTAAGCCGGCGACCCGGCCGAGCCACCGCACGCCGGCACACAAGACAACCGCGCCGGCCGCGCCCGTCAAAAAACCGCCGCCGCCACTGCCGCCGGGCCCGCCGGCCAACCCGGTTATTGCACCGCCGCCGTTCGTCATGCCCGCGCACCCGCCGCCGCCGCCGCCGCCCGTGCCGGTCAAGCCAGATGCGCCGGGCGCCGCGCAGGCGCTGCCCGGCCAACTTGAGCGCATCACGTTCGGGCCTGGCAGCTCGGACCTCAATCCGGCAACCGCGGAGGCCATTCGCCAGATCGCCGCCACCGCCATCGCCCACCCCGAACTGCTGGTGACCATCACCGCCTGGGCCGCGGGCAATAACGACGACCCCTCCACCCCGCGCCGCATATCGCTGGACCGCGCCCTCGCCGCCCGCGCCGTGCTGATCAACGCCGGCGTGATTTCCGAGCGCATCCACGCCGTCGCCAAGGGTTTTGCCGATCCGGGTGCCGGGCCGATCGACAGGGTGGATATTGCCATAAGCGCGCCGGGCGGCACGCCGGCGCCGGCCAAGCCGGCCAGTTCCCCGGCCCCGGCCTCGCGATGAGCCCTTCTATGCCGCGGCGCGCAGCCGCGTCAGTTCCAGGTCGTTCAGTACGTCGCTGCCCTGAACGTCACCGCGCGTGAGCGCGCCACGGGCGTTGGTGGTGACGCCATAGGCGGCCAACTGCGCCGCCGACCAGCCGGCCGCGGGCGGTGAGGGTGAGGGTGCGGCCGCCACTGGCGTCGCGGCCGGCTTGGCGGCTGGCGTGCTGACCTTCGGCGCGGCTTTAGGCGCCCGATGCCCGATGCCGATGTCGGCGAGCAGGCCCTGGCTGATTTTTTCGGGATCCAGCCCCGTCATTTTCTCCACCGCCAGCTCGGCGACATTCATTGCCACGCCGACCGGCCCGCCGGTCAGCCCGCTGACCACCAGCGAGCCTACGGTCCGCGCCTCCTCGGAAATCGTGTCGCCGGTGACCGCGCGGTAAATCGAGCCGATCACCGGCAGATATTGTAGCGGATTGAGCTCGGACAGCAGCGTATCGAACGCCGAGCGGTGCGCCGCCGGCGCTGTCACGGTCAGTTGCGACACGCTGCCTGCGGCCGGCGAGGGCGCAGCCTGGGCGCCTTGCATCATGCCGGACATCTTGCGCGCGAGATCATGCTTTTGATCATGGCGCGTGAATGCTACGCGGTGGTTAATACGCGCCGGTCCTAGTTGCGGCCGCGCCTGAGCAGGCCGAAGTAGATTTCCTCGTCGCCGCACAGGCCGGCCAGTCGGCCGAGCTGGTCCACCAGCACGATCGGGTGCATCGTCTGGCATTTGAGCGCGATCGCGGCGCGCAATTTCAGATCGGCCGGGGCGGTGAGCACGTCGGACCGGGCGATGCCCGCCGTGTCGCCGGCGCCGGTGCATGGCGCAAGTTTGCCGTCGCCACCGTCGAACAGCACGCGCACAGGTTTGCCGTCGTGATCCAGCTCCAGGCGGACACGGCCGGCGCCATCCAGCAATATGGCGGCGCCGTCGCGCGCCAGGCTGGCGGCAGGCCGCATCACCGCGGTGCCGCGCAGCACGTGGAGCGGGTTCATGTGCTTGACGAATTCGGCGACGTACTCATCGGCCGGACGGAGCAGAATATCCTCCGCCGTACCGGCTTGCACGATGCGGCCGCCCTGCATGATGGCGATGCGGTTGCCGAGCTTCATCGCCTCGTCCAGATCGTGGCTGACGAAAACGATGGTTTTACGCAGGCGCGCCTGAAGGTCGAGCAACTCGTCCTGCAGCTTGTCGCGGATGAGCGGATCGAGTGCCGAGAAAGGTTCGTCCATGAGCAATATGTCGGCGTCCGTGGCAAAGGCGCGGGCGAGGCCCACGCGCTGCTGCATGCCGCCCGACAATTCGTTGGCATATTTTTCCGACCAGGCGGTCAGGCCCACCATGGCGAGTTTTTCGTCCACCACCCTGCTGCGCTCAGCTGGCGCCATGCCGCGGAGTTCCAGGCCGAACTCGACGTTTTTGCGCACCGTACGCCAGGGCAGCAGCGCGAATTGCTGGAACACGGTGGCGACCGTGCGCATGCGCAATTCGCGCAGCACGCCGGCATCGCATTGCGTGACATCGATGCGCGCGCCGGCATGTTCCACGAACACCGAGCCGCGCGCGACTTTATTGAGGCGGTTGATGGCGCGCAGCACCGTGGATTTGCCGGAACCGGACAGGCCCATGAGCACGCAGATCTCGCCGCGCTGCACGTGCAAATCGATGCCGGCGGCGCCGAGCACGCAGCCGGTTTTGGCCAGGATCTCGTCGCGCGAGGCGCCGGCGTCGATCATGGCGATGGCGGCGGACTGTTTTTTTCCGAAGACGATATCGACGTTCTTGAACTCGACGGCAGCCACGTCAGCGGCGCTCCGGCCGTTTACAGACTCTGTCCAGGATGATGGCCAGGATGACGATCGCCAGGCCGGCCTCGAAGCCCATGGAGACATTGACGGAGTTCAAGGCGCGCACGACGGGTTTGCCAAGCCCGTCGGCGCCGACGAGGGCGGCGATGACCACCATCGACAGGCTCAGCATGATGCATTGCGTAATGCCGGCCATGATGGTGGGCAGCGCATACGGCAGTTCGACCTTGAACAGCAGTTGCGTTTTCGTGGCGCCAAACGCTTCACCGGCCTCGCGCAATTGCAGCGGCACCGAGGTGATGCCGAGATGTGTGAGGCGGATCGGCGCCGGGATGGAAAAGATCACCGTGGAAATCAGGCCAGGCACGGCGCCCAGGCCGAACAGCACCAGCGTCGGGATGAGATAGACGAAGGTTGGAATGGTTTGCATCAGATCCAGGATCGGCCTGAGGATTTGATAGAGCACCGGCCGGTGCGCGGCCGCTATGCCCAGCGGCACGCCGATGACGATGCAGAACAGGGTGGCCGAAAATACGAGCGAAAGAGTTTCGATCGACGCCTGCCAGTAGCCGAGATTCACCACGAGCAGCAGGCCTAGCGCGATGAAGACGGAAAGGCCGATCGAGCGGTGCAGCGCGTAGGCGCCGGCAACGAAAAGCGCGATCATCAAAGGCGCCGGCAGGATGAGGAGCAGGTAGGTGATGCCAGCGATGACCGCGCCTAGAGCCACCGAGATGAAGTCAAAAAAACCCTGGCCATGGCTGGTGAGGAAATCCACGCCGCTGGCGAGCCAGGGGCCTAACGGCAATTTATGATGAATGAGCCAGGAGTTCATTGGGGGAGGTTCCGGAAGGAAGAAGTTCTTTTTTGAAAAAAAGAACCAAAAAACTTTTGCAAATTACATGTGCTTGACGGAGAGGCCGACGTCACATGGATAAAAGTTTCTCCTTTTTTTCAAAAAAGAAGTCCTTACTTACTTACTTACTTACTTACTTACTTACTTAAACTTGCCGCAAGCACAGGCTCCGCCGGCTTGCCATCAAAACTCGTCACACCTTGCAGCCAGGGCGCCCATACGGCCTGATTGGCCTTCAGCCAATCCTGGGCGGCTTCTGAGGGATCAAGGCCCGACGCAAGGATGGCATTCATGACGCTGTCCTCGACCGGCAGGGTGAACGACAGATTTTTCAATAGGCTGCCCACGTTCGGGCAGGCTTGCAGATATCCGCCGCGCACGTTGGTGAAAACCGACGCCCCGCCGTTTCCGGGGCCGAATGTATTGGTGGGATCATCCAGATATTTGATGGCGTATTTGATGTTCATCGGGTGCGGTTCCCAGGCCAGGAACACCATCATCTGATGCCGGCGGATGGCGCGGTCGAGCTGGGCGAGCATGCCTTGTTCGCTCGATTCGACCAGGTCGAAATCGCTCAGGCCGAATTTGCCCTCCTTGATCATGCCGAGCACGACGCGGTTGCCGTCGTTGCCGGGTTCGATGCCATAGATTTTGCCGCCCAACTGGTCACGGAATTTGATGATGTCGGCAAAACTATGCAGCCCGGCGTCATAGGTGGCTTGCGTTACCGCGAGCGTGTAGCGCGCGCCGGTGAGGTTGGCGCGCACCACATCGACCGTGCCGGCCGCGACATAGGGGGCGCGGTCGGCCTGCATGGTGGGCATCCAGTTGCCCAGGAAAACGTCTATGTCCTTGTTTTTCATGGACACATAGGTGACCGGCACGGAGAGGATCTGCGTGGTCGGCGTGTAGCCGAGGCCTTGCAGGAGGCGCGAGACGATGGCGGTGGTGGCGGTGATGTCGGTCCAGCCGATGTCGGCGAAGCGCACGGTGCGGCAGGCCGCGGGTTCGGCCTGGGCCGGGATGCGCCACAGCGCCAGAAGGGCACACACCAGCAGATAACGCATGCACGGCTCCAGACTTGTTTCTGGTTCGACAATTCATCAGCTTGCGGGTCGATGTCACGCGGTTTCTTGCCATCACCTTTGACACGCAGGGTCCGCTGGTGCAGATGCGCCGCCGTCCCGGCAGGTTCATCATGCAACGAGCGGTGGAATTCGACTATGTGATCGTCGGCGCGGGGTCGGCCGGGTGCGTGCTGGCGAACCGGCTGAGCGAGGACGGCAAAGCCAGCGTGCTGGTGCTGGAGCGCGGCGGGTCGGACCGCTCGGTGCTGATCCAGATGCCGAGCGCCCTGTCCATGCCGATGAACATGCCGCGCTACAACTGGGGTTATGTGAGCGAGCCTGAGCCGCAACTTGGCGGGCGGCGGATCAATTGCCCGCGCGGCAAGGTATTGGGCGGGTCGTCCTCGATCAATGGCCTTGTGTATATCCGCGGCCATGCGCTGGATTTCGAGCGCTGGGAGGCAGAGGGTGCGGCAGGCTGGGGTTTTGCGCACGTGCTGCCGTATTTCCGGCGCGCAGAGTCGTTTGCCGGCGGGCCGGATGCGTATCGGGGCGGCGATGGGCCGCTGCATACGCGGCATGGACGGCGCGCCAACCCCTTGTATCAGGCGTTCGTGGATGCCGGTGTGCAGGCCGGGTATCCGGCGACGGATGATGTGAACGGATTTCAGCAGGAGGGGTTTGGGCGCATGGACATGACGGTCCATCGCGGCCGGCGGTGCAGTGCGGCGCGCGCCTATCTGCGGCCGGCGATGAAGCGGCCTAATCTTGAGGTGCGCACGAACGTGGCTGTGTCCCGCGTGCTGTTTGAAGGGCGGCGCGCTGTCGGCGTGGAATATCGGCGCGGCGGTGATGCGCATGCTGTGCGCGCGCGGCGCGACGTGATCCTTGCCGGCGGGTCGATCAATTCGCCGCAATTGCTGAAATTGTCGGGCGTGGGTCCGGCGGCGGAATTGCGTGCGCATGGCATAGAGGTCGTGCATGATGCGCCTGCGGTGGGGGAGAATTTGCAGGATCATCTGGAATTCTATTTCCAGATGGCGTGCACGCAGAAGATTACGCTGTATGGAGCGATGAATCCCCTTGCCAAGGCCATGATCGGGCTGCGGTGGCTGCTGCGGCACGATGGCCTGGGTGCAACAAATCATTTTGAAAGCTGCGGCTTCATCCGCAGCCGGGCGGGGGAAAAATATCCCGATATTCAGTATCATTTTCTGCCGCTGGCGGTAGCGTATGACGGCAGTGCGCTGGCGACCGAGCACGGGATTCAGGCGCATGTCGGACCGATGCGCTCGAAAAGCCGCGGGCATGTGCGGCTGGCTTCAGCCGATCCTGCCGATGCGCCGCGCATCTTTTTCAATTACATGTCGCATCCCGATGACTGGGCGGAGATGCGCGCCTGCGTGCGGCTGACGCGCGAGATTTTTGCCCAGGATGCGTTTGCGCCATATCGTGGCCGTGAGATCCAGCCGGGCGCTCACGTGGTTTCCGACGAAGCGATCGACGATTTCATTCGGGAGAAGGTGGAGAGCGCCTATCACCCTTGCGGGACGTGCCGCATGGGGCGTGCGGACGATCCTTCGAGCGTAGTGACGCCGGATGCCAAGGTGATTGGCGTGGACGGTCTGCGCGTGGTGGATTCATCGATTATTCCAAGCATTACGAACGGCAATTTGAATGCGCCGACGATCATGCTGGCGGAGAAGGCGGCGGATGTGATCCGCGGCCGGCCGGCTCTTGCGCCGTCGAATGCGCCATTCCATGTAGCGCCTGATTGGGAGACGCGGTAGCGGTAGAGGGATTTCTACCTTCCGTCTTTGCCGGCCGCCGCACCCCGTCATGAAAAAACCCTTGCCAAACACGCTGCATTGTTCTTTTTACGTTCGCAAGCGAGGCATGAAGCCTCCCGCATCCGTGACAAGAGGCAGGCATGGCCGCACTGACACAAGAGGCACTCGAAACCCAACTGGCCGCGGCTTCGATCAGTTGCAGCCGGCAGAGCACGCATCTGACCGAGCTGCGCCGCACCGTGCTGGGCCTGGTGCTTCAGGCCGAGCGGCCGCTGACGGCCTACCAGCTTCTCGACCGGCTGCGCGAAACGCGGCGCGGCGCGGCGCCGCCGACCGTGTACCGCGCGCTGGATTTTCTGCTGGACAACAAGCTCATTCACAAGATCGAGCGCCTCAATGCTTTCGTCCCCTGCACCGAAGCCGGCCACCATGCGCACTCCGCGCAATTCCTGATCTGCCGCGCCTGCGGCACGGTCATCGAACTGGAGGATGGCGCGTCCTCGCACGCGCTGAAGCAGGCGGCGACGGCGGTCGGATTTCAGCCTTCCAGCATGATTGTGGAAATCGAGGGGCTTTGCGCGGCTTGCTCGACGGCGTTGGGCGACACGCTGACATAAGCGATCTGTTGGACCGGCAGTTGTAGGATGGGTGAGCGAAGCGAGACCCATCGGACGCGCGGTGATGGGTCTCGCTTCGCTCACCCATCCTACGTCGGTTGCATTTTCGTCCACGAGGGTCGGCCAAAGAGCGGTGGGGAAGTCTTTTTCAAAAAAGAACATTCTCTTGCTAAATAACCGGCCGCCTTACCGCCCGCGGCGGCCGCCCCGTCCGCTTGGCGAAAAACCTTGAAAAATACGCGCTATCCTCAAACCCAAGGTACGCCGCCGCCTCCGCCACGCTCATGTTGGTGTAGAGCAGAACGCGCTCGGCTTCGAGCAGGATGCGGTCCTGCACCAGGCGCATCGGCGGGCAGCCGGCGATCTGACGGCAGGCGCGGCGCAACTGCGCCGGGGTGACGGCCAGCGCCTCGGCGTAGCTCTCCAGAGACGCGCCGCTGCGGAACTTCGCCTCGATCGTCTCGCGGAACTTCGCCACCAGCATCGCCGCCCGGCCAGCCACCGGATCCGCCCCCACGGCCGCGTGCCGCGACAGGCGCAAGGCCTGCACCAGCACAGCCAGCAGATGGCCCTCGACCGCCGCCGCATGACCCGGCGCCTGCCACACCAGCTCGCGCGACAGATGCGCAAAAACCG
>Ga0116231_10013484_pt1 | contig 11463 bp, 5 predicted proteins | sample S1TSphgellanicum_2_FD_89695 | JGI IMG/M metagenome (GOLD analysis project Ga0116231, IMG submission 89695) | Host-associated microbial communities from peat moss isolated from Minnesota, USA - S1T2_Fd - Sphagnum magellanicum MG | ecosystem: Host-associated > Plants > Peat moss > Unclassified...
CATCACAAGCTTGGTTTGCTTTTTCTTTCTCATCACTCTTCTTCTTCAAACAATTCCTCACAAAGTGTCCGGGTTTTTTACAATAAAAGCAAAGCTTTTCATTTGCCTTATGGGTTTTGTTAAGCAATGCGACATTCTCTTTACTTTCACTTTTTTTTCTTTTGGAAACCTCATGAAGCAATCGAGCGACGATGAATTGAAGGTCAACATCCTTGGTTGACATGGACTCCAAACTCGTGACCAAGTTATCAAAAGATGGGGGAAGGTTCATGAGAAGTACCATGTAGACGTCTTCATCTTCAATGTTCACCTCAATGGAACGTAATTGATCCGCAAGCGCTTTCATCATGTTAATGTGCGCAAGCAAGTCCTCCCCTTCTTGCATTTTGATGGTGAAGAACCTCCTTCGAAGAAACAACTTGTTTCCGATGGTCTTGGCTTCATGGACATCGCAAAGTGTTTCCCAAGCGCTTTTGACATTTTCGCAATATTGAATGTGTGCAAGTTGTGCATCCGTGAGATGTTCACAAAGTAGTGCAAATGCCTTGGTTGCCTTTTCGTTATAATCTGTGATTTGATCTTCATCATGAGGAATTGTTGCACTCCCATCAACAAACTTCCAAAGCCTGTGCTTAGAAAACATCATGTGCATCTTGAACTTCCAAATGTGAAAGTTGCCACCATCAAACTTTTCCATGACTTTCAAAGACTCCATTTGGAAGGATGACATTTGGTGTGTCACAAATGCTAAAACAAACACTCTATGTTTTTTCTATTCAAAGGAAGGGAAAGTGGGAAAATTTCAAGATGAAAAACTTGCTAATGTTTGAATACCTCACTTGAAATCTCTCTCACTCAATTGCTATATGTCATCAAGCAAAACCTTTACAAGAAACCCTCAAACACTTGAAAAACTTTGTTGCACAAATGTCAAACTTGAATGTTGAAATTCTTCAACAACTCGAAGAACTTTCTTCCACACTCTCTCAAACTTTAACGTTGAAACTCTCAACAACTTGAAGAACTTTCTTCCACACACTTTGAAATCCTAGGACACTTTGAAGACCTCTCTTTCACACACTTTGAACTTAAAACTTGAAACGTCAAGACTTGAAGAAACTCTTCCACACTTGAGAACTTACAACACCTTGAAGAAATCTCTTCCACGCCTCCCACTCACTTGGAAAAGTTGTAAGCTCCTTGTATGCCACCACTTGGAAATGAATTCCCACTTATTTTGCAAACAAAAATCCGTCTTTCAAAAAGATTCTCTCCCTTTTTCTATGCAATACAAGCTCAAAACCTTTCACTATTTCTTATTCTAACACAATATTCTTTCTCTTGCTTGGTGTGGGCCCATAACCTATTGGAAACAAGTTGAAAAGAAGCAAGAAATGGAACACTCAAGGTTCATGAAATAGAACAATTGTATTAACTAACAAGAACAAAACAAAGGTTGTATGCTTTCAATTGATGCAATCACAAAACTATGGCTTGCAACAACTAACAAAGCTTGAAGGTTCTATGTGCACTCAAAAAACCATGAAAGAAAAGAATGAAAGACAACTCAAAACCACTTCATTATATACTATCTCCTAACCTTAAAATAGCCGCCACTTAATCCTAACCTAGCCACCGCCAAACCTAACCCTAGCCGCCACCAAACCTTAACCCTAGCCACCGCCAAACCCTAAGTAATCTCCACTTCTAAACCCTAACCTAACTATTACAAAGATGTGAATACTATTCATCCTTTTGATGAATGTTTAACACATTCATCAACATTGGGAATTAGAAACGAATAGTATTTCTAACATCATCAACATTGGGAATTAGAAACGAATAGTTTCTAACACTAAAAGGGTCCCATGAAACCCTAAAAATCCAAGCCCTAACATTAAAAACCTTAGCAACTGACCTAATGGACAAAACTGTCGGCCTTCCCCAAAACTGTTTGGCCAGGAAGGCCGACAAATTGCCCACGAATTATTGGCTGTCACGGGACTTTTTCGTCGCGGCTTTTCACACAGGCTCCTCAATTAGGCGGTTATGAATCATGGGAGCCAATAAGAGATGAGGGACCTTCTTGGCCTACCCTGGCCATGTTGTTTTTGTCCACGGCGGGGGTTAGGGTTTGAGGATGCGCTCGGTTTCACCTTCGCTTCACAGAACGCAGTTGGAAGACACGGAATTGTTTGTTGGTTTTGTGCATTCTATCGCGTGTATGGCTCGAGAAATGCGTGCGTGGATTTAACAAGACGTGGTTTTCTCAGCCTTTTTTTTTCCTAGTGATGACACTGGCGTAGCTCGAAGACTCGTCTTTTCGGCAGTAGAGATTTTTCTGGGGTTGGTTAAGCTCCCTCTGTCTTTTCTGCTGTCTTTTCTTGCGGGGGCAGCAGGGGGTTGGGAGAGGGAGATTTGAAGTTTGCATCGGAAGGGGAGTTGGATGTCTCGACCCCGAGTTAATGCTAGTAGCGAGGAGCGCGACGGGCAGCGAGGGGTGCGTGCATGCGGCTCTCTTCTCCTGTTTTCCTTACGCTGTTTGTCGTAGGCGGTTAGTTATTTTGCAAGAAGCAGGAGATTCTTCTCTTTGCCAAATTTCAGAGCCTTGTACTTCGGGGAATGTGTTGTAGAATGCAAATGTTGGATTTCCTGCATACTATTGTGTATTACACCCGATGTATTCAGTGTTCAAAAATGTGATAGGCATGGAATTGTTTGCATTTTGTTTGGGGGAAGCTTTTTCCTGCATATTGCGATGTGTTGTGCACGTCAACAATGAGTGTGTTTTCGGGTTCTGACTACCACAAACCAGATTTGGTGGTTCCTTTTGCCCTAAATTTGATTAGGTCTGTGCTGATGTTAAACAGTTTCTTTCGGTGCCCACGGAAATGTATGCTGATCGTGAAATTGGAGCAAGAAATTTCAGGAGGCGGTCTATACGAGACCGGTTGGGAGGGAATGTAGAGCACTTTTCTTTCAGCAGGCAAAATAATGGGAAACGGTGGGTCTCTGTATTCAGAATTAGGGTGCTTTGGTTCCTCTTCTTTCTCAACCACATGAATAACAGCTCCAATAGTTTGGGACAATCTGAAAGTATTCCCCCCATTTCCAAAGATGTTGCTTGGAGATCTGTTCTCTTGGACTCAGACATTGAACAGTATTGTTTTGCATCTGGTCCTCTGTGACTTGTTGACATGTTGTATTGCTCAAATGCTAAGCAACATATAGAACTACTTTTAGTGTTTAGGTCAACACTTGCATGGTTGTTTTGTAGTATGATTATAGTTACATAGATGTTATGGCAGCTAATCACTTCTGATCATGATGAATTGGATGGTCAGATACTTTCTCACTAGGTGATGACTGCACTTGTTCTTTTCTGATTTGTTTCAGTATGGCCAGAACTGACTTAAGATTTGTTTGGTTACTTTACATGTTCTAGTGGATTTTTTTCTTCAATTGGGCTCAGGTATCATGGAGATGTATTTCAGAGCACACATTGTTACTGGAGCTGGGATTTCATATCACACACTTTTACTTTCATTGTTCCCTCTGGAAGCACCATAGCTCCGTACCCTAGAGTGTCAAGTCCTTTGTCTTAACTAAGAACGTGTGGAGACCTTACTTTTGATGAAGAAAGAACACCTGCCACCTGGATGAAAATTGGTGAAATTTGTCAAGTTGGGATCTTTATGTTGCTCACAGAGTTTATTCTTGATGGGTTTGGGGTTTCCAGCGCACGTGAAGATGATGGAAAGTGGAAGCATGATCTCTTTGAAGATAAGGATGTTGAGGAAGGGCAAATTGTCAGTATCTTGCATATGATCAGTGTTTATTTTTCCGACTGGATTCTTTTTTTCCCTCTTACAATAAGTCTCACTGTTATCTCTGACAAGATGAATTGCGATCTTTTGTTGCTGGGTGTTATGTGTGGAAGTGATCTGGATGGATCTGTAACCTAGAGAAGTCTGGTGTTTGAATCATGCATTATGTTCAAGAGTGGTCTTGGATATTGTTCAGATCTTCCTCCAGAGCACTTTAGGTTTACATGTTATATTTCTTGACAGGTGACATTGAGGTCTTATGTTTTCTTTAACTCAAAACTTCAGACAGCCAGGTAGACTCTCAGGATCTTCGAAGTAAGCTAGCCCAGCAGGAATCCAGGATCAGTGGAAGAAGCACCAGAGGCCCCAATGCCGGCATGTCAGACTTGCGAGAGAAATTATCAGGTCCTGTCACTCAACGACCACCTGTTGCTCAAGCTCCTGATGGTACTGAGCTCCAGCACCGTCTACCTTCAGTAGTCCGCAGCACTTCCAATGTAGCTCAACCTGAACGATCCACCCCACTGCAGAAGACATCTGGTGGGGTAAACTACAATTTCCTTTCTGTGAACTATGGATTTCCACCTGCATGTTTCAGGTCTCATGCTAAATTTTAGCCAGGCCTTGGTTATTTTGGGTCATGGTCTTGTTAGCCCCTGTAGTGCTATCACACAATAGTAAAGCACAGCTCTACATTGCTTTTTAGTTTGCTGAATATCTGGGATGTGGCCTGCAGATTGTCTGACCCTGACTCTGAAATTTTATTGATGTTGCCATTGGTTGAGCTGTGGGGATATGCAGGGTGATGATCAAACAGTAGGTGGTCTACTTCATTCCTTAGGACTGGGAAAATATTCCATAACTTTTCAGGCTGAAGAGGTACATTTGTTATCCCCAAAATCTTCTTCATCAACCATGATGACCTCAAGCTTATTCTCCTGATAGAAACTGATGACAAACAGATTTTTTGTTGCAGTAAATTCCTGACAGCATTTCTCAATGTTTGAGCTGATTGAGTCACCTCAGATATTGATGTCTATGTGATGAGATGGAACATGTTTACTGTAGGCACCAATGACTTCAGCTTTTATCTATGCTGGAATTGATGTTGTGCAATGTGATTCTATATGTGGATAGCGTTTGATGTGTGAGAAAAGATGCTGCTCACAAATAGGTAGTGTGGTAGGGATTAATTGCTTGGACTACTGATCATGAGCAATCTTTGAGTATTTTGCAGGTGGATATGGCTGCACTGCGGCACATGACTGACAATGATTTGAAAGAACTCGGGGTACCTATGGTCAGTATCTCACCTACAATTTGTACGAAAGGAATTTCTGTTGACAGAGCTGGGTTTCTAGGACAGATGACCTCATATGTGGTCATGTTTTGTTTCTTGTCCTCTAATTTTTTTTGCAAAGTTGTAATCCGTCTTCAAGAACAGTACTTATATTCTTTTTGCTTCTGTCCCTTCTTGCCACTTCCTTCTCTTGCTGCTCTGTGTCTTTTGTCCGTGTTCCATTGTCTGAGTACATTTAAACCTTAATGTCAAAAGAACATGGAACCTTCTTGAGTTTTCTACTCAAGAGGGGTTATGAAAAGGAGTCTCATCAAAGCAACGGTTGGAGTACCTTTTTTGAGAAACTGGCACTGCTGATTTTTCTTCTTGATTATTAATACAGAAGCAATAGTTGGTAATGGCATATCCTGGCACAATTATCCATTTTGTCAAGAAATGCATTCCTTTGACCACCAGTGTAGGAAACCAAGTCTAGGTGATTTGTAATATTGTTCAAGGTTACATGTACATCTCAGCAGATTGAGAGTATTTGTCCACAAGTATGGAGGGGAGCATTGTTTCATATGAGCCTTTCCATTAACAAACTCCAATGTTCTAAGTCGATTGTTTTTTTTTGTAATCTGAACAGGGACCAAGGAAGAAGATTTTGCAGGCAGTAGGGACACATGTATAGGCTCTGAGGAGATCTCCTACAGTCATACAAGGTTGATGAGTATCTTTTGGTCAAGAGCAGTGAATTAGTGATAGCAACAGCTTGACATGTGGAACCCACTGTTTCAATACTTCATGCTTTTTTCTACTACTCCCTTCTGGCAGTAAAACACAAGGTCTTTCAGGCCTATTGAAAAAGATGCCTGCAGTGACAAGCAATTGGAAGTGATTGGAACAGGAAAGGATTCATACTGTTTTGAAAACAACTAATACATTAAAACTGGCATCGATCTAATGTAACTGTTCTTTGGGATTTTACAACTTGCTTTTGTGTTGGGTCTGCCTACTATTTTGTTTCTGTCTCTAAACTCCAGTTGAAATATAAACCTTCTGTTGGTCCCTGTGGAGGTCCTAGTTTTCACAACATCATGCTTGAGTCTTCCCATGACTCCCACCACCCAGATCTTTAACAATTTTGCCACATTGATTCATGAATCTTCTCATTGCTTCTGCATCCGGAGACCTAAGATTCTGTCACAATGCATCAAACATTACTTAAGCAAGTTCCAGCAAGAAATGAGGAACTCATTCTTAACCCATTTCTTGCCAGAACTTGCAATCCACAGATCTAAGAATTGCCAACATGACCAACTTTAGATAAGAAATGAGTATGTTCTTGAATCCAGAGATCTAAGAAATACAAGAATGCACAGTTAAAAGAACCAAAACCAAGCAAACATTGACTTGTAAGATCCTCAAATTCAGAGATCTAAGACTTGGCACACTGGTGTTATGTGATCAAATTAGAGCAAGAAACGAGTACCATCTTGCAATCTGGATCTCTAAGCATTGTCACAGTGGGATGTCATATGACCAAATTCAAGCAAGAAATGAGTAGTAACATCTGACACTTTGCTCACAAACAGTGTGCATTTGCAATGTCGAAGGACCAAAATCGAACAACACATGAGAAAGATCTTGCAGTCCACAGATCTAAGAATTGCCCCAAGCTTGCATGTACTTCTCTATGTACAAGAAACTATTTTGAGAATCTTTCTGGGTTTGAGACCTACACCAGGATCTTGGGCTTGGGGATCAGAAATGTCCAAAGCCCTCTTGGCTGCAACTGGAACACATCAAAATATGGTAACCACACAACATAACATCATCATCTCTGTATGTACCTATTCAAAGCACTTGAAGTAGTGGTCAAAAACTGGATTTTTAATTTGGCCACTTTAATCAAGGTCAGCAAAGCCTTTTTATGTCTCACATTTTCATCTAGGTTGGAGGCATGTCGTAAGTCAACTACCGACTGGGTGAAAATCCTTTAAGGTGTACCACACATGACAAAAAGGGCCTAATCCTTATTGTAATCCTTTTATATCCTATATTTTTATCCTCATAAAAATTAATGAGTCAAAAGTTGTCAAAAATTTCAAAAGGATTATATTTAAAATCATTACAATTCTAGATTCCATCATAATCATCCATAAATGTGTCTTTACATGATAAAAATGACTAGATAAAAAAGATAGAAAAAAGTGACACTATGACAAGATTTTGGTACACCTTAAAGAATTTGGACCTTACTATCCACAAGGGAACATGCAAGCCAAGTTGACTAACAAAACATTAGGTAAAATATTAGTCAAGCTTGTAAATGCAAACCAAATGGATTGGGATGTAATGTTAGTCACTACTCTACGGGCATATTGAATGGTTTATAAGGTGACAACTCAATATAAACTTTTTGAATTCGTTTATGGTACTCAACCAATTATGTTGGCAAAATTTGCAGGCTCAATTAAAAGAGTTTGTGATGTACCCCAAGAACACTTCCACTCGACATAGTTTCTCTGGACGATTTTTCACACACAAATGTGGGTGATTGAAACTCCACACATCCTTGAAATTGAAGCTCTCATGTGTTGTCACTCCAAAATTACAAATTTTTTCACTTTCTTCTTCCCTAATTTTTCTCACTCTTTGGTCGCTTCTTTTTATTGGCGAATTTTTGCCAAATCCCTACTTGAAAAGTATGATTTTGACATATAGGAAGGATTTTCCATGAAAAAAAGGCCGAAATTTGCCATAAAATAATTTTACCAATCACCAAATTGGTATTATTAATTCCAGTAGGTAGCCAGAAATATAGAAAGATTTAGATTTTTTCCTACTTCCATATTAGTGCATGTGGCCAAATTTGGCTAAATCACTTTCGAAATGATAGCCACCTTAGCTACATCACAAAATTGGAAAAAGAAGCCTTAGTCATAGGTGACATTTAGTCGCACATAGTCACATTGGGAATGGTTGCAAATGTCAGGTTTCATATTGGTGTCTATACCATAAAGAGTACAAATAAATGTTTTACAATTGGAATTTGGGTTGTTTAGAGAATTAACACCATCATAAAACATCCCTATAATGATGAGTGGCCAATCATGACCTCAGATGCCAATCATTGTTTCATAAGAACAACATATTTGATATGCGATGCCAAATACAACTATAGTAGCATGTAAGCTTGGACAAGAGTTTGAAACATCAAGAAAAAGGAAACAATTTGAAAATGGTCAAGGTGCATACCAAGTACTAGTGAGTACTCAACTTAAAGGAAAAGCTAACCAAACTCATGGAATTTCAAGCAAGGTAACAATACCCATTTCAAGACCTTAAACAATTAAAACAATGCCAATCACGATGACACAAGCAAATAGATTTATGGGATGACCACTACCAATTCCAATAAACTATGAATGACAAATAACTAGATTGGCGGTGAATCCTTGAGTAGGGGGTCCAATGGCCATGCAATATTGATTAACTTTGAAGTATCCATATTAATAAAAAGATGTTGATCAAAATGTTCATGTGAAGGTATTTCATGTAACCATTAAAAAAAAGGAAAAACATCATCAATGCATTCAGTTATACATTTAGAGAGACGACATGAAATTGGTGCCATAATTATATGTCAAAATTTCCTTATTGTATTTTTTTTAAGTTAACATAAACATTTTGTAAATGTCCTTGAAAGACTCATAATGATGAAAATATTCACATGGAGTTTAAGAATATCAAGTAAGGAGAGATTGAACAAGTCAAGGTGTAGTATGAGTGTAGACAAAAGTTGGCCCATGAATTGCAAACACCAACCATATAGTTTTTTAACCATCGTGTTTTGGGTGGGATTACAATCTTATCTTAGGATTGCAACTAGGGTAGATGCAAGCTATGGTGGCTCAATATTAGTAGAAATTGCACTCCCTACAAGTCCACATAAGATTCTTTAAATGATTCAAATGGACATGGTTGCTACTTTAAAAATTATTATTATTCCAATATTTGAATAATACATGCTCAATCACTTATAAACCTTCCCAAATCTATGTGAAAACTTGTATTTAATGTAGCTAATGTTAGTTTTTTAATTTGGAAGTTCTAAAAAAAAAAACCCACAAAGTCTATAAAAATAATGTTTCATCTAAAACTTTCAAAAAAAGAAGCTTTTGGGACAAAAAAATTGAAAAACAAACAAAAATTGCAACTCATATGAATTTATGAAAATATGGTCAAATTTTAACCATTCAAAAGTCTCAAGTTATTAAATGATCAAGGTTTTCAAAGAAAAGATTCTTCATATGAATTTATCATCTTGTATTACATTATATATTGAATCCCAATAACAAAATTGAAATGTGAAATAATATAAAATTTTCTATTTAATGATGTTCTAGTTAGATGACCAGTCCATATTTTTTGACTCCAAAAGTCCATTATTACTAACAAATGAATTTTTTATCAATAAATAACCACACATTTCTTTTCATAATGAAGTTATTAGTTTAGATCCAAGTTGTAGATATAAGGATATATTGATCACCATGTGCATTTGAATAAAGGGTACCCAAGGAAAAAACATTGTTTCGTCACAAAAGTGAGCCACTGTAGCTTGCATCTACCCACTTCAAGAATGAGGAAGACCACGTCATAGTTGCATAAAAAGGTGGGTTTGTTGTGTGAAGAAAGGATGACACTACTAAAGTTCAAAACACATTGTTGGTACCACATATTAACAAACCTACACCAACATTGAAACCACAGACAAAAATAGGAAAGATTAGCAAACATTGTACAAATTATTGATGAGATAACCACAATGTAGAGACATGTAGAGTAAAGAAGAAAGAGGAGCCAACTATAGCAATGATGGAGGCGTACTACTCAAATTTAAAAGTGTCAAAAAGAATGGCTCATATGCATGTCATATTTGTGGTCTAAATGGGCATAAGATGCTAGACTATCCCAAGTTTGTAGGGATGCAGAAGATGTTCTAAGGGAAAAATGCATCAAGCTCGGAAGGAAAAGTTTAAAGGTTGAAATAATCACTATAGATGTAAATGTTGCTACAAAAAGCATAATCAAAGAAGAATAGGTGTTCCATGAGAGAAAACCACGAAAGAACAAAAGTACTACAAATTATGAGAAGGAGGAGAAATTAAAGAAGACAATGGTAAAGACCATACATCAATTTTAGAAGGCACAAACTACTAATGATGGCTCTTCTACATCAATTGAGTGATGGAACACAATGTGGTTAGGTATGCTCAATACTACACCTTCTACAAAAACTCCAAAATCTCATGAATCTATAGTTTCCCAAAGTAAGTTGATACTGATAGAAGATATATTTTAAGATATTAGTAGATAGATGTTGGAAACTAGTTATATTTTGAACTTGGGATAATTATTAAAGTTGGCTCCTAAGTTGAAAATATATCTATGGCAAAAAATGAAATAAAATAAACCACATAATGTAGCAAAAGTAGTTATAAAAAAAAATGATGCCGTTTATAATACTATAAATAACAACAACAATTGTAGCTATTAATAACCATGTGGCGGTTATTCAGGTACACATCAGTAAAACTATTATAAATAATCTTTTATCAGATGATGGATATTGAATTAACATTATTACAAAGTAATTCAGATTGAAGTTAGGGTTGCCAAAACTTAAACCTGCACCATATAATCTGAGGATGGCAAATTGAACCACTACAAAGCCAATGGGATTGATTCATGATCTAAAGATATATATTCACAACATACCCTATGTTACTAGGTTTAATGTGTTACATAATAATGTAATATATAGACACTAGTTATTCCATGCTACTAGGGAAACCACAGTTAAGGGATGCCGAAAAACACATGATTGGGGAAACAATGGTTATCAAATTTGATGGATTCAAGAATCATGATTTTCATAATGGCTAAGAATTTCATTTTTATAGTCATGACACATTATACTATTATGTAAAGGTTTGAATAATTACTATATGTTATTGTGTCCTTTTGAAGGCATTTTAGTCCTTTAAAAAATGAAACAAATAAAAAACAAGAGTTACAATGCTTTACGTGTGCTTTTGAATAGGGTGAAAACACATTAAGGGTGATCCACTTTTCACCAAAAAAGGTGATGTATAACAAGTATTATAGTACATAGTAAGTTAATATCTTGATGGTATCCTTTGGCTATCCTAAACACAAGCAAAAATAATAATAATTTGCATGAAAACCTTTTGGAACTCAAAGTTTATTTTGAGTCAAAATTAATTTTGATCCAACAGTTAGATGAAGAGGATTGGATAAAATTAATTTACATAAATATATAAC